>Ga0209605_1001906_pt1 | contig 21543 bp, 20 predicted proteins | sample AD_UKC035_MetaG_FD_184408 | JGI IMG/M metagenome (GOLD analysis project Ga0209605, IMG submission 184408) | Active sludge microbial communities of municipal wastewater-treating anaerobic digesters from USA - AD_UKC035_MetaG (SPAdes) (version 2) | ecosystem: Engineered > Bioreactor > Anaerobic >...
CGGAGAGGAGGCTGACGGACTTGCCGCAGCCTGACTCGCCGACGATGCCGAGGGTTTCGCCCTCGTTGACGAAGAAGGAGACGCCGTCGACGGCCTTGACCACCCCGTCCTGGGTGTGGAACTCGGTGCGTAACCCTTTGACTTCCAGCAGTGGCATGTCTTGTTCTCCTGGGTGCCGGCTGCGCCCGGCACGAAGCCGGCGCTCTTGGCATCATACTGCAGGTTGCATTACTAGTCAAGAAGACCTGACAGGTCTTCAGGACCCGTCAGGTCTACACCATCCGTGGGTCCAGCACGGCGTTGAGCCCGTCGCCGAGAAGGTTCCAGCCGACGCCAAAGAGGATGAGCGCTAGTGTGGCAGGAAGAAAGACCCACCAGTAGGCGAGCGGGTTGCCTCCCGCACCGACGATATAGTCGCGGCCTACGGCCAGGAGCTCGCCCCACGCCGTGCCCCCACCCATGCCGATGAACTGGAATGCAGCAGCCAACACGACCATGGCACCCACATCGCGTGCAGCCATGACGATGGCGGGCGCCAGTGCGTTGGGCAGTAGGTGACGACGGAGGATGCGCGAACCGCGCACGCCCACGGCACGGGCAGCCATGATGTAGTCAGCCTGCTTGAGCTGGCGGATGGTGACGCTCACGAGCCGGGTGTAGGGCACCCAAGAAAAGACGATGAGTGCCATTAGGACAGGGCTCAGGTGCAGATTGAGAAAGACCTGCTGGATGCGCGTGGGCTCGACCCAGATGTTGGCAGGCAGCAGCACCTGCCCAATGAGCCACACCGCCGCGAGCACCGGGAAGGCAAGAAAGCCGTCGCCGATGCGGAGGATCAGGCTGTGCACGATGCCGCCGGCGTAGCCGCTCACCGCGCCGAGCAGGGTGCCCAGCAGGGCAGTGCTGAGGGTGACGACCAGGCCAAAGCGGAGCGCCGAGCGCGTCCCCCACACGACCGAGTAGTATACGTCGAATTGCTGGGGGGTCGTTCCCAATAGGGCCTCTCGGCTTGGCGGCTGAGGCAACCCGACGCGCGGCCTGCCCACGATGCGCGCCGTGCCGGGATTGCCTGGATCATCAGGCGGCGCGAGCACTGGCGCCAGCATCGCCACGAGAATGTATCCCCCCAGAATGAGGCACGCCAGCCTAACCTGGCGATTCTTGAAGGCGCGCCGCCAGCTTCTCATGTTTTCTGCCCCCCACTGCGCAGTCGCGGATCGACGAGCACCTGGAGCACGTCCAGCGTCAGCATGATCGCCAAGACGCCCAGCACGCTGTATACGGAGAAGCCCGCAGCCAGTGCCACGTCCGGCTCGTGGACGGTGTAGGTGATAAGCTTGGACACACCCGGCCAGTTGAACACGATCTCGACCACGTACACCCCGGTGATCAACATTGCGGCAGACAGGGCGCTGGTCGTGAGGGCCGGCGCGACCACGTTTGGCACGGCATGGCCCCACAGGATCCGCCGTGGGGCAACCCCCTTGGCGTGCGCTGCCGTGATGTAGCCCTTGCCCGACTCTTCGATGATCAATGCGCGGGTCACCCGTCCGAGTGTTGCCCAGTGGAAGAGGCTGAGCGTGACCACGGGCAGGACAAGGTGCCGGGCCGCGTCCAGCCCGACTGTCCACTCTCCGTTCAGAAGAGCATCGATCGTGGTCAGCCCGGTGAAGGTGCGGAAGGAAGCGGAATCGACCACCACCTCCGCACGCGAGCTGAGCGTGCCGGGAAGGAACCAGTGCAGGCCGACATAGAAGATGGAAAGGAGCACCAGTCCGAGCACAAAAAGAGGAATGCTCGTGGCGATGTAGGCCACAATCCGGAACCCCCGATCGCCCGCACAACCTCGCCGCCAGCCGGCGATCGCCCCGAAGATCAGCCCCAGTGGCAAAAACAACAGCAGGGAGTAAAGAGTGAGCTCGACCGTGGCCGGAGATCGCTTGGCCAGCAGCTCCAGCACGTCCGCGCGCAGCAGCGGGCTATAGCCCCACTCGCCGCGCACCAGCCGGCCCAGCCAGCGCACGTACTGAACTGGAAAGGGATCGTCCAGACCGTGCTCGCGGATGATTGCCTCGATCATGTTCTGCTCAATCTGGGCAGGCATGTTGGCCCGCGTGCGCTTGCCCATGTACAGGTTGACGCGTGACTCGATCGGCGCAATGTTGATGATGCCATAGATGAGCGCGGTAACGGTGACAAGCGTGCCGGAGACAATGACAAGCCGATTGAGAAGGAAGCCAAGGACGGGCAAGGGCTTCATGGAGCACCGATGGACCTATCAGGTCCCACTGGAGTTCCCATAGCATACCTCATCGCAATGCTGCGCGCAGTGTCAGCAGTGTAACCACTAGCGCAATCAGTAGGAAGGCAACCTGCAGCCATCGGCCCGGCCGGTTGAACCAGATGGCCATGCCCTCGTCGCTGCGGTCGAGCAGGTAGGGTAGGCCAGCCAGAACCAGGAGGATGAAGACGGGCGCCAGCACGCCGGCCACAAAGACCGACCCGAAGTGCAGGAGCTCCTGGATCCAGAGAAAGAACCAGGGCGCCTGCGGACTGTCCACCAGCGCGGTGGGGTCGGCGGGCGCACCGAGCGGCGCGTCGACCAGAATTGAGAGGCCGACGACGGCGGCAAGCGTCAGGAGGAGAGCAACCACCTCCGCGCGCACCAGGTGCTGGCGATCAACCCGCGGCGATGTCGCGCGGTGAGAGATGCCGCCGTCGCGCCGCACGCGGAAAAGGTGCCACGTGACCAGGATGACTGCCGGCAGCACAAGTCCCAGAACGTGCACCGTGTAGAAACGTAGCAGTGCCGGCGAGCCGATCGCCTCCCCCCCTACAATGGCCCGGTAGAGGGCTGGCCCGATGCCCGGGATCGATTCGGCCAGCTTGGTACCGACCATCAGTGCCCAGGCAGTGTCCTGGTCCCAGCGCAGGACAAAACCGGAGAAGTTGAGCACGAGCGTGAGCAGCAGCAGGGAGACACCTATCAGCCAGTTGAGCCGCCGGCCCTTGTAGCCGCCGCTTAGCGCCACCCGAGCCATGTGAAGACAGACCGTGCCGACCATGAGCTGGCCGGCCCAAAAGTGGATGTTCCGCAGGAGCCAGCCGGCCGGGGCCTGGTAGGTGATCTGCCGGACCGTCAGGTGGGCGCCCTCGAGGGTGGGCACGTAGAGGAACATCTCTATGATCCCGGTCAACCCCAGCAGCAGGAAGAGCGCGAGCGAAATGCCACCCAGACCAAGGGTGTATCCAAAGCGCACCTCGCGTGCGGGGATCGTGGGCGGGTGCAAGTGGTGGTAGAAGCTCGGGCGTCTCGGTGTCATAGCGGCAGCCGCGCAGTAGCATCCACCGTCGATGTGCGATCGACCAGGAGTTGCCCCTGAGCGCCATCCAGCCAGATCCGCAAGAAGCGGAGCCCTTTGGTCGCGGGGCCGTTCTGCACCTGCCCCTGGCCGTCAAAGCGGCTGTCGTGACAGGGGCACAGGAAGCCTCCCTCGCCGTCGGGCTCAACCAAGCACCCCAGATGCGGGCAGACGGCGTCCACGGCGTAGAGGCCGCTTCGCTCGCGCACGACATAGACGCGCGCCTCGGCTACGTAGGTGGCCGAATCACGTGGGTAAGCGTCCAGTGTGCCGAGGGGCAGGACCGTCTGCTCGCTGCTGGGGGGCTCGAACGCGAGGAAGCGCGCGATGCCAGCGGCGGCCGCTAGCGTCGCTGCGCCCAGCGAGCCGCGCGCCAACCAGGCCAGGAAGGTGCGCCTGCTAATCTTTTCTCTCATGGACTCCATCCGGATGGCCCGCAGCGGCAAGTGCCAAGAGAGGCAGAGCGCTCATCGCGAGCACGCAGGTCGCGCAGTTGGCCGGTCCCGGTGCCCCGGCCGCCAGCCTGGAGACCTCCGCCGAGCGGCCGTTCTCCTCCAGCAGAAAGGCGGTTACGTCCCAATACTCGGCGTCGGTGAGCGCCCCCGGCCTCTGCGGCGGCTGCGTCTGGCGCACGTAAGAGAAAAGCGCATCAGTCTGGGGAAAGCCACCGAGCGCCGCCGGCGCGCCGGCCACAGCCGGCACCTCGCGCGGGATGTAGAAGGCCGCCAGCTCTGCCTTGCCGGTGTGGCATCCACGCGCCCAGCAGTTCCGATGGTCTGGTTCCCAGACTGCACGGAACTCGTCTGTCAGTCCCTGGCCGCGATCGCCATGGCAGGGCATGCAGTGGTAGTAATAGACGGAGCGTCCCCGCTCCACCTGCGTCGGCGAGTTGCTTGGCACCGGTTCGGCAAGGCGGTCAGACGTCGCCTCGCTGCCCGGCTGCGGTGGCGCGGCTTGTGTGTCTGCGCTCGCGGCGGCGTTCGCTGGCCAGACCAGCAGAGTCCAGAAAAGGGCGATCGCCACACAGAGGGCCGACAGTCGCCCTGCCGCAGCTCCTGGTGATCCTCTGCCCCTTCTCGACGCCACAGCCATCAGCCTGTCACCGCCCCCGCAGCCCATAGAGCAGGGCGGCGGCCGCGAGCAGCCCGGTGATCGCACCGGCCACGATACGCTCTACGTCGATGCCAGCTTGGTGCGTCTGGACGAGGTCGGGCACGAGGAGGAGCCTGGCTGCATTCCTCGGCCCGAGGGGATCGTCGGGCAAGTCAATCTTGTTGGCTCTGGCGAGGTAAGCGGTGAGGTTCCAGTATGTCGCGTCGTCAAAGAGGCCGGGGTACGACCAGGGCATCCTGACGCGCATGTACTCGAAGAGCTCCTGGGCGTTCGTGTAGCCGGTGAGTGCGCCAGTGCCCATGATCAGCGGCGATGTGCGAGGAATCTCGAATCCGTACGGCGGGTGTGCAGCGCCGTGGCACTTGGCCTGCCAGCAATTCTGGTCTTCGGGGTCGAGCACGTCGCGCCACTCCTGGGTGAGGCCCTGGCCTCGGTCGCCGTGGCAGACCATGCACGACATCCAGTACTCCACGGCCCCCAGCTCAGTCTGAGTAGGAGGGTCGGAAAGCACCGGCTTCTGAAGCCGCTCTGCGGGCGACATTCCGGTGCCGGCGTGAATGGAGGTTGGCTTGGGCGTGGGTTGTGCCGATGGCAGCCCTGATTGAGCACGCGCGCTGTCTGAAGACAGGGCAAAGCCGGCAGCCGCCAGAAGGAGGGCCGCGGCAGCGCAGGCTCCCACCAGTGCTGGTCTCAACTTCATTGCTCGACGCACATCTCCCCGATTGCGGACGCAGCCGTCGCGTTCGCGGCAGAGTATACAAGAGACGGGTCCGGCGTGCAAGTAAGATGCTGAGCAGAAGCCCAGGCCTGCAGCGGCCGGAGGTGCCCGAGCAGGTTCCTGGCTCCAGAGTGGCCCCGATTTCACCGTTCTTGGGGGTACTGCTATACTCGCCCAAGCGAGGGACACAATGCATCGACGCTTGGCGCTATTCCCCGACACGACCGAAGTGGCCTCGACAGAGGAGGGCAAGCAGCTCTTCATCGCCGGATGCGATGTGGCTGCGCTGGCGGCGAAGCACGGCACTCCCCTCTATCTCTATGACCGCGCGTCTCTGGACAACGCGCTTGCTGCCTACCGCAGGGGGTTGAGCAGTACCTACGCCGGCCCCTCGGGCATCACCTACGCCGGGAAGGCCTTTCTGTGCACGGCCATCGCGCAGTGGGCTGCCCAGGAGGGCTTGTGGGTCGACTGCGCGGGGTTGGGCGAGGTTGCCCTAGCCCGTGCGGCTGGCGTCCCGCGGGCACAGATCGTTGCTCATGGTGTGAACAAAGGCAAGGAGGAGTTGGCGGCGGCAGTGCGCTATGCCGGCACCCTTGTGATCGATCACTTGGCCGAGCTCGAGCGGCTGGCGCAGCTGTGGCAGCCGGGCAGTCCTTTCCCCGAGCTCTGGCTGCGCTACCAGCCAGGTGTTGTGGTGGACACCCACGCCTACATCCAGACGGGTCAGCACGAGTCCAAGTTTGGCATGGGCGAAGAGGAGGCCGTCGCATCGGCGGCGCTCTGCCGCGCGCTGGGGCTACCGCTGACGGGCCTGCACTTTCACCTCGGCTCGCAAATCCGCGACCGCGTGCCGGTGTGCGATGCGTTGACGAAGACGCTGGACCTGGCCGAGCGGATCGGATTGGGCGGGACATGGGCGCTCTCGCCGGGCGGTGGCTGGGGGGTAGCGTACCGAGAGCAGGACCTGCCGCAGCCGGACATCGCGGCCTACGCCCGCTCGGTCGGTGAGCTGGTGGCGACGGGCTGCCGGGCGCGGGGACTGCCGCTGCCCCGCATCCAGCTTGAGCCTGGACGCAGCCTGGTGGCCCGCGCAGGGGTAGCCGTCTACCGGGTGGGCGGCACCAAGCGCATGCCACACCGGCGCTGGGTGCTTCTCGACGGTGGGCTGGCGGACAACCTCCGGCCGGCGCTCTACGGTGCCTGCTATTCGGCCCTGCCGGTGTGCGACCCAGAACGCCCCGACATTGGCCCGGCCACGCTTGCCGGGCCGTACTGCGAGTCCAGTGATGTCCTGATCCACGACCTGCCGCTGCCAGAGTTGGGCACGGGCGAGCTGGTCGCACTCCCCGTGTCGGGCGCCTATCAGCTCTCCATGGCGAGCAACTACAACGGCGCGCGCCGGCCGGCCGTCCTATGGCTGGAGCAGGGGCGCGCACAGCTGATCCAGGTGCGCGAGTCGCTGGACGACCTGGTACGCAGGGACCGGCCCCTTGCAGCCTCGCGGGGCGCCATGCCCGGCCCAACTGCCTACACCAAGTACCAGGCCCTGGGGAACGACTACCTTGTCGTCGATCCAGCCAGCCTGGCGGCCGAATTGACGCCTGAGCAGATCGCGCGTGTCTGTGACCGGCACTATGGCGCAGGCTCAGACGGGCTCCTGTTGGGACCTTTCAGGGACGAGGTGTGCGATTTTCGGCTGAGGCTCTTCAACCCCGACGGCGGTGAATTCGAAAAGTCGGGCAATGGGCTGCGGATCTTCGCGCGTGCCCTCTGGGACCAAGGGCTCGTGGGCAGCGAGCCTTTCACCCTCGCGACGCCGGGCGGGCCAGTCACGGCGCGGGTGGCGCAAGAGGGGAAGCGGGTCACAGTGCAAATGGGCCGTGTCTCGTTCGACAGCCGCCGTATCCCAGTCGCTGGCCCGCCACGTGAGGTGCTGGAGGAGACGCTCGAGGCCGCCGGGAGGCGCTTCCGCTACTGCGCTGCCACGGTCGGCAACCCGCACTGCGTTGTCCTGTGTGACGCGGTGTCTGCCGAGGAGGCGCGGCGCTGGGGACCGGCCATAGAGGCGGATGCGCGCTTTCCGAACCGCACGAATGTGCAGTTCCTGCGCGTGCTGGACCGGCGGCAGATCCAGATCGAGATCTGGGAGCGGGGCGCGGGCTATACGCTGGCCTCGGGCAGCAGCTCGTGCGCGGCGGCGGCAGTGGCGCACCGGCTTGGGCTGTGCGACGCCGAGATCGAAGTGCACATGCCGGGTGGCATGATCGAGGTCTCGATTGCGCCCGACTGGTCGGTAACGATGGCCGGCGCCGTGTCCCGTGTCGGCAGCGGGCTCCTGTCGCCGGAGATCTTCTCCACTGAGGAAGGACAAGGGAGGTGAGCATGGAACCCATGGGCGTGGTCCTGGACACGGTTGCCAATCTACACAGCGGTCCTGACACCGTCAAAGATGTGGTGACCCAGGCGGCGCTCGGGACGAGCCTCGCCGTCGAGATCACCTGCGACGGCTGGCTGTACGTTCGCATGGCGGACGACTACCATGGCTGGATTGAGGGAAGGCTCGTCCGGCTCCTCGACCCCGATGAGCCGCCCTATGCCTCCTTTGGCCGCGTCGGCGAAGTGAGGACGCTGATGCCCTTCCTTTACACCGTGCCGGACGGCGTATCGCGCGCGCCCGCCGGCCGCGTGACGTTGGGCGTGCGAATGCCCATAGTGGAGGAGCAGGAGGACTGGACGCTCGTCGAGCTTCCCGACCGAGCCCGGCTCTGGATGCGGGCCGGTGATCTTGCCCTCGTGGATCCGGCCGCACCGCGGCCACGGCGAGGCATCGAGGCCGTGCTGGACACCGCCCGGCGCCTTCTGGGTGTTCCCTACCTGTTTGGAGGGACGACACCGCTGGGAATCGACTGCTCGGGCTTTGTGCAGCTCGTCTATCGGCTAAACGGGGTGCAGCTCCTGCGCGACTCACGAATCCAGTTCACGGACCCTAGGCTGGTACCGGTGGGGCGAGATGCGCTTCAGGCGGGCGACCTGATCTTTTTCGGGCGGGAGCGTGTCACCCATGTGGGGCTGTGCCTGGGCGCGCCCGAGTTCATCCACGCCACGTCGTGGCGGGTGCCGGCGGTCCAGATCTCCTCTCTAGAAGAGCTCCACTGGACGGAGCTGTTCTTGGGAGCCCGAAGGCCGTAAGGAGAGAGACCTGGCAGGTCTTCGACTCCTGTCAGGTCTGGCTCTCTATCCCCGCCACCCTGGCCCGCGCACGACGCGGCCCGGCAGCGCGCCGGTGTGCTCACCGCCTTCCAGCACCTGCACGCCGTTGACCCACACGTGCACCACGCCCGTGGCGTACTGGTGCGGCCGCTCAAAGGTGGCATGGTCCTGTATCGTCGCTGGGTCGAACACGACTACGTCGGCCTGGTAGCCGGGCGCCAGTCGGCCGCGGCCCGTCAGGTGAAGGTTCGCTGCCGGCAGAGAGGTGAGTCGCCGGATCGCTTCTTCGAGCGGGATCACTCGTTCGTCGCGGACGTACTTGCCCAGCAACCGGGCAAAGGTCCCGTATGCCCGCGGGTGAGGACTGGCCTGGAGGAACACCCCCTCCGGCGCCTGCGATGCGCCGTCAGAGCCAAAGCTCATCCACGGCAGCGCGACCTGCCGGCGCACGTTCTCCTCTGACATGGTGAAGTAGATGGTGCTGACCTCGCTGTCGTCCTCGATCACCAGGTCGATGGCCGTCTCCTCCGGCGTCGTACCGCGCATGGCAGCGACCTCCGCCAGCGTCTTTCCGGTAAGCGGCTTGAGCGCCGCGCTGCGGAAGCCAACCAGCAGCACTCTTTCCGCCGACCCGGCTGCCAGGTAGGTGTTCTCCCACTCATCGTTTGGTGTTGCCATCTCGCGCGCCACCTGCGCGCGGATGTCGGGGTCCCGAAGCCGTTCGACCCAGGCGCCGTGGCCGCCCTCTTGCACCCAAGGGGGCATGGCAGCGTCCAGTCCCGTCGCCGAGGCCGGGTAGGTGTACATGTCGGCGGTGATCTGCAGCCCTTCCGCGCGTGCTGCCTCGATCAGCGCGATGGCGCCCTCCAGCTTGCCCCAGTTGGCCTGGCCGGACGCCTTCATGTGATACACCTCGGCTGCGATCCCGGCGGACCGCGACACGCCGACCAGTTCCGCCAGCGCCTGCAGCAGGTGGCTCCCTTCGTCGCGGATGTGCGAGATGTAGAGCCCTCCGTAGCCGGCAGCTGCCCGCGCCAGGGCGACGATCTCGTCGTTCTCGGCGTAGCAGGCCGGCGCGTATAGGAGCGCAGAGGATAGGCCTACAGCACCCTCCTCCATCGCCTGCCGTACCAGTGCGCCCATCGCTGCCAACTCATCGCCGTCCGGCACGCGGTCGGCATAGCCCAGCACGTGGATGCGTACACTGGTCGCCCCGACAAAGGAGGCGACGTTGCACGATACGCCCCTCCGCACCAGCCAATCGAGATAACCACCCAGGGTTCGCCACTCGATCTCGTAGCGGATGCGGCCCTGGCGAGCCCTGGCCTCGCCTGCCATCTCGTCGCTGATCGGCCCCATCGACGTCCCTTCACCCAGGACCTCCAGCGTCACCCCCTGGCGGATGTTGGACTGCGAGCGGCCGTCCTGGATGAGCGACTCTCGGGCCCAGGAGAGCATATTGACAAAGCCGGGTGCGACGGCGAGCCCACGGGCGTCGATCTCCCGGCGGCCGCGGGCGCCGGCCAGGTTGCCGACGACGGTAATTCGATCACCAGAGAGCCCCACATCGCCATGGAATGGGCTTCCACCGAGCCCATCATAGACAAGGCCGCCTCGGATGATGACGTCGAAGTCAGTCTGCTGGGACAAGGGAGCAACTCTCCAGGGTGACGGGGTCGAACCTGTGGAAGAGGCACTCGATGGCATGCCCGCCGCCGGGCGCCGAGGCCTCGACCTGCACGTACGAGCCCCACTGCGCGAGGCGCCGGATGAGCGGTTGGGGGCCCAGACCTGCGGCCTGCTCCTGCAGCCAGGTCCGCAGCTCGTCCGAGAGGGAAAAGCGACAATAGGGGCAGTCTTCAGGCGCCTGGCCGGTGGAGATGACAGCAGCGAGACCGCGCAGGTAGGGCTGTGTCGAATCGTAGCAGAACGACAGAGTATCTGCGACTACGCGGCAGGTGACCCAGGCGCCGTTGTCAAAATCGGCCACGACAAAGACCGTGTCCGACATGCCGTCCGAGCCGCCGATAGAAAGCGAGAACTCCTGTCCCATCACATCTCGCACTCCCTTGATCGCGTTGTAGTTGACTCGCCGTTCCAGACTCAGCTCAAACAGGTCGCCTGCGTACGTGCGGCCGGTATGGATTGCCTCATACACCTGCTGCGGAGCCACCCGCAGGGGGCGGTTCACCACGTCGTCGTTGATGAGGCCAACGCCAACCACCAGCGGGAGAGGCAGGAGAAGCAAGAACCAGCCTCGGGCGTTCAGCCTCCCTTTCCTCCGTGCTGGAGCGAGCTCTCCCTCAGTCTTTGTCCCTGTCGCAGCTGGCGGTACTGAGGGGGAGTACTCGACCTCTCCGCCAATCAGCTCAAGCCGGTAAGGCTGTACGAGGCCAAGCGCCCCAAAGAGGAGGAGGGTAAAGAAGCCGGCCAGGACCATACCGATGCCGGCAGTCAGGTCAAATGGGAAGACCGGCCGGCCCCAAGCTCGCAGGTCAGAGAACCACACCGTCAGCGTGCGCCCCTCGTAGGGCAGGTGGCCGATGAGGAGCATCATCAATGCGGCAGTGCCCAGCCACACGAGCATGGACGCCCACGCTTTGCCCAGCTTGGCTGCCAACCAGCCTCCCAAGCCTCCGAGCGCAATCAGGGTACTGCTGCCGGCCACCAGGCTCGGGTACACCAGCCGCACGTGGCTTGCGCCAACGGCTACAGCATCGGGGGCGTATGCTCCCAGCGCCAAGGCGCCCCCGGCCAACGCACCTGACAGAAACCCAAGGCGCAAGAGCTGGTCGGGGGGATCGGTGAGCGCTGCTTCAGGAGAAGACGTCATTCTATCACCGTACGCCTGTCATTCTCAGCGAAGCGAAGGGACTCGTTCTTGGAGACGAGACCCTTCGCTTCGCTAAGGGTGGCCAAGCTGCGCTGGAAGGTAGCTGCGCGGGGCTCTGCCCGCCCCGACCTAGCCCCGTACGCTCCGCAGCCTTGGATCTAGGATGTCTCGCAGGGCGTCGCCGATGAGGTTCCACCCGAGGCCAAAGATGATCAATGCCAGGCCGGGGTAGACGACGATGTACCAGTGGGTGTCGAGGCTCAGGATCCAATCGCGGGCAAAGCTGATGATCTGGCCCCAATCGGCGTAGCCAATGTCCGTGCCCACCCCAAGGAAGGAGAGGGCCGCAAAGGAGAGCACCGCATCACCCAGCCGGAAGGAGGCCAGGACGAGGATGGGATAGATCACGTTCGGGAGGATGTGGCGGATGATCAGCCGGTTGTCCTTGGCACCAATGACCCGCGCCGCCATGACATAATCCCGTTCCTTCGCCGACAGAATGTCACCGCGCACCACGCGCGCGTAGCGCGTCCATCCAAAGACGATGAGGGCGATGGTCGGAGGCCAGATAGACCGCCCGAATTTGGGTACCAGGATCGCCGCGAGCATCAATGCGGCGAGCAGGAAAGGAAAGGCCATAAAGATCTCGGTGATGCGCTGCAGGACATCATCCAGCCATCCGCCATAGAAGGCCGAGATCGATCCGACGACGATGCCGATAAAGACCGAGGCGAAGGTGACGACCACGCCCGCGAAGAGGGCGGTGCGCGAGCCCCATATCACGCCGTACCAGATGTCGAACTGGCCCGACGCGGTCCCCATGATGTGCACCCACTGATCTTTGCCCGTTAGCCACCGATACCAGCCCGGCACTTCCGGCGCGTTCTTCACCCACACGCTGCCCGGCTCCTTCGGCACGGGGCCGTACCCATCGCGCGGCACAAGGTAGGGGTCGGGCGACAGCTTGGGCGGCGGAGCCAGAACCGGGGCAAAGGCCGCCATCAAGATGAAAGCAGTCACGATGATCAGGCCGGCCACTGAGAGGGGGTTGGTGAATACCCCGTGCACAATCCGGTACCACTCGGGGCCGAGCAGCTTGCGGAGCCCCTTCAACTCCGGTAGCGACCAGGCAGCGACATCGTCGCGCGTAATCTCCCGCTGCCCCGGCGCCTGTCTCGGAGTCAATGTCTCTGTTGCCATGTATCACCTCAGTAGTCATCCGACCTAACAGGTCTCCAGGATCTGTCAGGTCTGGATCATGGTCTAGCTCAGCCGCACCCGTGGGTCCAGCAGCCCGTAGATGATGTCGATCGCCAGGTTGGCGAGGATCACAATCACCGCAGTGAACATCGTGAAGCTGACCACGGTCAGCAGGTCCAGGCTCTGCGCAGCGCGAGCGGCCGCCTGTCCCATGCCCGGCAGGTCAAAGATAGTCTCTGTGATCACCACGCCACCGATCAGCCCCACAATCGTGAATCCTGCAATTGTCACCACGGGGATCAGCGCGTTCGGCAGTGCGTGCTTGTTGGCTACTTTCCGGTCTGACAGGCCCTTTGCCTTGGCCGTCGTGACATAGTCCTGGTGCAGCGACTCGAGCATCGACGAGCGCGTGATGCGCAGCAGCATGGCGCATTCCACGTAGACCAAGGTGATGACGGGCAGCACGAGGTGGCGAGCCGCGTCCAGGAAGATGTCGAAGCGCAGGTTCAGGATGCCGTCCAGGGTGTACATGTTGGTGTAGGAGCGCCATTCGGGCGATGCCACCGCTTGCGTCGCCCAGTCCGATAGGCGCCCGGGCGGGAACCACTCCAGCTTGGCATAGAAGAACGCGAGCATCAATAGCGCGAAAACGAAGGTGGGGAAGGACCAGCCGACGATGGAAAAGACCCTCGCCACCTGGTCAATGAGCTTGTTGTGGTTCTTGGCGGCGATCACCCCCAGTCCGACGCCGACGGCAATGATCGGCAGCCCTGCCCAGAGGGCCAGCTCCAGTGATACCGGCAGGCGGCGAAGCAGCAACTCCTTGACCGGGATGCGCCCGGTGCGGGAGAAACCCAGATCCCCGCGCAGGATCCCGCCGACTCGCTCACCGGTTTGCGGGTCGTCTTTGCCCACGAGCCAGCGCCAGTACTGTGTGTAGAAGGGATCGTCCAGCCCATAGCGCCGAATCACGGCATCCAGCGCCCCCTCGGTGTGCGGAACGTCACGGATGTAGAGGGCGGAGCGCTCGACCGGGTCGAGTGTCATCATCATCATAAAGATGAGCAGCGTCACACCAAAGACCGTGATCGGCAGCTGAAGCAGGCGCCGAGCAATATACCGGGTCATGGACACCCCCTCATTCAGGGAAATTCACCGGCGGGGGCACGCCCCCGCCGGTGAGGCGAACTCCTCGAGTCAGGCGGCTATTCGGTCGCCATCCCCAGTGCGTAGAAGTAACCAGCAAAGAGCAGCGGGTTGTAGTACCAATCCTTCACCCAGCGCTGCTCGTAGCGGACTCCGGCTTCCTGCGACAGGGTGATCTGGATCGCCGTGTCGTGGAAGAGCTGCTGGAGCTCAGCATAGATCTCGACGCGCTGGGCGGGATCGGGCGCCAAGACGCCGGCTGTGACCAGCTCCTGGAACTGCGCCTTCAGGTCGTCCGGCAGGTTCTGGCGCCCCGCGTAGGTGCCGACCGTGAAGGGCTGCACCCAGTTGTGCGGGTCGTGGATGTCCTCGATCCAGCCGGAGGCGGTCAACGGCAGCTGGCCGGCGCGGAAGTAGCGCAGCATCGTAGGCCAGGGCAGGCCGATGCACTCGATCTGGTAGGCCGCGTTGATTGCAGCCAGCTCAGACTGCAGGATCTGGCAGGCGGTCTGGCGGCTGACGTTGCCGGTGTTGTAGGCCATTTGGACGCGGAAGCCGGTCTCTGCGACCTTGCCGTCCCAGGCCAGGGCCATCTCCTCGGCGCACTTGTCCCGGTCGTATTCGTACATCGGTCCATCTTCGGGGTAGCCCAGCATGCCGACGATGATCGGGCCGTTGTTGCGGATGCCTTCGCCGTTCTGCGCGTCCGCGATGTAGGCGTCATAGTCGAAGCAGTAGTTCAGCGCCGTGCGGACGTGAATATCGGTGAAAAAGTCGGGCGGGATGCCATTGCCGTCGAGCTGCCCGCTGCCGATGTAGGGGTTGACGCCCGTGTCTTGGCTCAGGTCAAAGTTCATGAAGACGTTGGTGCGGCTGACGCTCGGCAGGCCGCCCCACTTGCGCAGAGGCGCGTTGGGGTTCTCCGTCGGCGTGCACTCGCCGGTCAAGTAGTCGCAGGTCTCGCCGACGTAGGTGGCGTCGACCTGGGGGCGGTTGGCTGCCGGGACGGCCACGTTCTCGGCATCGCCAGCCTGCAGGATGGCGAAGCGGGTGCCCCACTCATCCACCAGGTCCTGGACGATGCGCTTGATTCGCGGAGCGCCGCTCGGGCCGCCGGGCCACATTTCGTCGCCCTCTGCCCGCCAGTAGTTCTCGTTGGCGACCAGGACCCAACCCTCATCGGGCGTCCAGCTCTCGAGCTTGTAGGGGCCGGTGCCCATCATCACCGCACCGAGCGGGGTGTTCTCCGCGCCCGGTGCATAGTGGTCGGTCCAGGTCTCGCAGGAGCCGTCCCAGGCGCCCTGCTCGATGGCCCAATCCTTGTCAAGGACCGAGCCCCACGACTGGGCCAGGGTGGCCAACCAGGGGCCCCAGGGCTGGGCCAAGTTGAAGGTGAGCGTGAAGGCTGTATCGTCGGCCTCGACAGAGGCCTTGACCTTCTCGCAGACGGCCAGCAGCTCCTCCGGCGTGGCGTTCGCCTTCAGGGCTTCCGGATCGCCTGCGTAGGCGCCCTCACTGATCTCCTCGGTGACGTCACCCGAGGCATAGCCCAGGAGCGGCTCGATCAGCAGCCACTGCGGGCCGTTCGGATCGGACTGGAGCAGGCCGCGCTCAAAGGTGTACTCAAAGTCGCTCGGGGTCAGGTCATTTCCGTTGTGGAACTTGACGCCCTGACGGATATTGAAGATGTATGTCATGCCGTCAGCCGAGATGCCGCCGTTCTCCACGCTCGGGATTTCGGTGGCTAGTACGGGGACATACTCCGTCATGTTCTCGCGGTTGAAGAAGATGAGCCCTTCCAGTACGTTCATCATCGGCGCGGCGCTGGCGGTATCGTAGGCCAGGTTCGGGTCCATGGTGTCGATGTCGCCGAAGGTGACGATGGTGTAGGTGTCTGGATCGGGCGCTATGAACTTGCCCTCTTCCACCACCGGCTCTTCAGCGGCCGCCGTAACTTGGACCTCAACTACCTTGGTCTCGACAACGGTGACCGTCTCGCCTTCTTTTTCCACGATCTTGGTAACCTCGATGATCTGCGGCGTCGGGGTGGCCCCGCAGGCCGCGATCATGGGGATAAGCAAGACCAGGGCCATTAGCATCGCGAGCTTCTTGTTCATTGTCTCCTCCCTCATTGGATTCGGTTTCTCTTGCTGTGAAACGAAAGGCCAGGTGCGGCTCTCCTGCCGGTCATGAAAGGCCCGCGGCATCACCTCCTTACCCTTGGCCTCGCAGAGGCCCTGCAGTCGTCCACATGGTGGATGCAGTCCATCGAGTGCTTGCCCATCCAGCTTACCACAACGCGTTCTTCAGGTCAAGTCGGCGACCTCATTCTTTCGCAGAGCGGCATTCTCGCCATCCCGTCCCGTCGCGACCCATCGAGGCCGGGGAATGCCGCTCTGGAGCTGCGCGAGATCCTGTTCGCGCTTCACGGTGTGCATCGCTATGCCTACCGCTCGCTCAGTGTGGCGACACTGCGGGGCTTCGACAGCCCCTGGCAGGGGAACGGTCGCAGTTGCCCGCATGCAGCCAGGCTGCTATAATCGGCGGGCAGGCCGCCTGACCCGGACGCGGCGACGTCTCCGGGCGGGGGCACCCGAACACCCGTGAGAGGAAGAGATACAACATGGCGGAAGATGCATTCGTACAGATGCGCTGGTCCCTGGCCGACCTACTGCGGGGCACATCGGGTCCGGGGCTCGATGCGCTGGTGGCCGAGATGGAGTCGGCTGTGACGCGGTTGGAGACGAGCCGCGAGGCACTCTCGGCCGATCTGCCGGAGGAGCAGTTCGCCGGGCTCGTGGCTTCGTTCGAAACGATACAGGCGATTGTGGCGCGGCTTGGCAGCTATGGCGAGCTCTGGTTCGCCGGGGACACGCAGGACCAGGACGCCCTGGCGTTCCGCGGGCGGATGGACGAGTTGATCACCGGCGTCCAGAACCGCGTCCTGTTCTTCACACTTTGGTGGAAAGGGCTCGACGAGGCAGCTGCGCAACGGCTCTTGCCGGCGTCAGGCGACGCGGCCTACTACTTCGAGGCCCTGCGGCACTTTGCGCCCCACACGCTCTCAGAGCCTGAGGAAAAAATCGTCAATCTCAAGGACGTCAACGGCGTGCAGGCGCTCATCACGGTCTACGACATGATCACGTCGGGCCTCATCTTCCGGCTGGAGGTCGACGGCGAGATCAAGACCCTGACCCGCGGCGAGCTGATGACCTACGTACGCAGCGCTAGGCCGGAGCTGCGGGCAGCCGCCTACCAAGAGTTGTACCGTGTCTTTGGGGAGCAGAGTGGCGTATTGGGACAGATTTACCAGCACGTTGTGCGCGACTGGGCGAGCGAGAACCTTCATCTCCGTTCTTTCGACGCGCCGATCGCCGTTCGCAACCTCAGGAACGACATCCCCAGGGCGGTGGTGGACACGCTGCTGGAGGTGTGCCGAAGGAATGCGCCGGTGTTTCAGCGCTACTTCCGGCTCAAGGCGGGCTGGCTTGGCCTGCCCAAGCTGCGCAGGTACGACATCTATGCACCGCTGGCGGATGTGGAGCGTAGCATTCCCTTCTCTCGGGGGGCCCAGATGGCTCTCGACAGCCTGGGCGCTTTCTCACCAGACCTGGCTGGGTATGCTCAGCGCGTCCTGATCGAGGGCCACCTCGATTCGGAGGTCAGACCGCGCAAGGACACGGGCGCCTTCTGCGCGAGCCAGGTGCCGGGGCTGACTCCCTGGGTGCTGGTGAACTACAACGACAGGCCGTCGGACGTGGCGACGCTGGCCCATGAGCTAGGGCACGCAGTGCACGCCCTGGCAGCCGCTGGACACTCTCAGCTGACCTTCCACTCGTCGCTCCCGATGGCGGAGACGGCCTCCAACTTTGCAGAGATGCTGCTCCTTCAGCGGCTGCTGGCGGAAGAGGACAATCCGGCCATCCGCCGCAATATCCTGGCCTCGAGCGTGGACGACGCCTATGCCTCGATCCAGCGGCAGGCTTTTTTCGTGCTCTTCGAGCGAGAGGCACATGCAGCGATCCAGGCCGGGGCGACGACCGGCGAGCTGGCCGAGAGGTACATGGCGAACCTTATCGAGCAGTTCGGCGATGCGCTGGAGATTGCGGAGGAGTTCCGCTGGGAGTGGGTCTTGATCCCGCACATCTACCAGGTGCCCTTCTACTGCTATGCCTATTCCTTTGGGCAGCTCCTGGTGCTGGCGCTCTACAACCAGTACCGTGCTGAGGGTGAGGGCTTTGTGCCACGCTACATGCGCATCCTGGCCCACGGTGGCTCCAAGAGCCCGGAAGCGATCCTGGCTGAGGCGGGGATCGACGTCGCGTCTGAGGCCTTCTGGCAGGGTGGATTTGACGTAATCAGTGGGATGATCGACCAACTGGAGACACTTGGCTGATGGGACGGCTCTGCAGGCGGCCGCCGAGAGCAGCCCTGCCGGCTCCGACAGGTCGCGAGGAGTCTATTTGGCGTTCTCAAAAGCGTGGCGGGCAACCTCGACGACGTCTTCGACAGGGATGGTGTCTTTCGGGCGGAAGTTGAGGCAGGCCTTGCCGGAGCGGATGCGGGGGTGTGCCGCCTTGAAGGCGGCGATGTGGTCTGCGGAGCAGGTGTAGAGCGAAATCCCGTCCTTTCGGTAGCCGAGTGCGACCCAGCCGCCGCCGGAGCGGTAGGTGGGCATGTTCCACCAGAGTGCCTCCTCCACACCCGGGAAGGCTTCCAGCAAGATGGTGCGCAGCCGCTCCAGGAGAGCCCGGCGGCCGTCGGACACTTTGTCTATGTATGCCTTCACCGCGTCGTCCACTGCTACCTCCGTCTCCGGAACCATGCCGTCCCCTACAGAGTCCGTCGTGGCTGCCTACCGTAGCCTGTCCGAGAGCCTGGTATCGGCGGCTGCGGCAAAAGGTTGCCGCGGCTCATTGCCGTGTTCCCCCTGCGGCACTCGCCCGGGGTGACGATGAGGAGAGACCTGACGGGCTTGAGCAGCCTGTCGGGTCCCGTTAGCGCTCGCCTCGAGGTGGGCTCAGCCCACCTCAAGCGCTCCTCTCGACTCTGGAACGCAAGTCTCCCCCATTCTACCACGCCCCGGTGCCCAGGCGCATCTGACGAATGTCCCCACTTCTGTGGGAGATTTCGGCCGAGTCGGACAGCGCAGTGCGGCGCAGTCTGCGCGCTGCCGCGGCCCCGCGGCCCCAGCAGTTGACGGCGGCAAGGCTTCTGTTACAATCGCATGTAGGGGGATAGGCACTATGAGCTCGACCATGGCAGGAAAGCTTCAGATCAAGCCTGGCACGCAGCTGGCAGTGCTGAGCGCTCCGGCAGAACTCGTCGCCCTGTTGGCGGCGGAGTTGCCGGGCATTGACGTGGGGGAGGGCGTCGGGCGCGATACCGACTCGGTACTCCTCTGCGTCCGGACGCACGACGAAGTGGATCGTCTTCTGGGCGGCGCTATAGCGTCGGTGACGGGGGGCGGGCTCCTATGGGTCGCCTACCCCAAGGCAAGCTCAGGCGTGAAGACCGATCTGAACCGCGACCGGCTGTGGGAGGCGGTGCTGCCGAGCGGATGGCGGCCGGTTCGCCAGGTGGCTCTGAGCGAGGCCTGGTCGGCAATCCGGCTGCGCCCGGCGGATATGGTTGGGAAGTAAGCTCAACACCGGACGTGGGCGGCATAGCACACAGTCGCCTGCGCGCTGCAGCAGGTGATACACCAATGGGCCGGCAGAGAGTGCAAGAGGGATGGGGCGACTCCCTCCACCAATAGTGGCCCGGGAGGAACTATCAGGCGCCGGGATGCCCATCCCAGTCGCCGCGTCGTGTGTCACAGTGTGATCAGTGCGATTGCTGCGACGGCAACGGCTGCCCCGGCGACCTGTGAGCGTGTCATTTTCTCGCCGGCGACCAGCCACGCCAGCAGGGCCGTGATCGCCGGGTAGAGGGAGGCCAGCACCGCAGCCACGTCGAGCCGGCCGGTCTGAGTAGCCAACAGGAAGAGCAGGTTGCCGGCCGCGTCCATCACGCCGCCGAACACTAGGAGGCGAAGCGCGGCGCCACGTGGTAGGAGGGGACGCTGCCCCGTCAGCGCCAGGGGCAGGACAGCTGCCACGGCCACCGCGCGTCCGGCGACCAGCGGCCAGAAGACGGCACCTGGCCCCACCTGGTCCAGTGCGACGAAGAAGCCGCCGAACCCCAGTCCCGCCACCAGCGCTGCGCCGAGCCCGCCCGGCCTGCCTCCCAGCCGCTGCGGGCGTGACAGAAGCCAGATGCCGGCGATCGCCGCTCCAAAGCCAAGCAGCTGCCGCGTTCCCGGTATGCCTTGCGTCAGTGCGGAGACGATCACCGGAATGGACGCCGTCAGCACCGCCGAGACGGGGGCCACGATGCCCATCTGCCCTTCGGCAAACCCACGAAGCAGGAATACGACGCCAACAACGCCTGCCAGGCCGGCTGCTGCTCCCCAGAGCAGGTCGGCCGCCTGCGGCAGCGCCTCGCTGCGCGCCAGGGCCACTGACGTGAGGACCAGGAGTCCGACCCCGTAGGCTGTGAGCGTCGAGCGGATTGCTCCCACGCGGCGTGCCCCCAATCCGTTGGCAAAGTCGCCCGCACCCCAGACGAGGGCCGACGAGAGCGCAAGGAGAGCGGCAAGCAGTAAGGGAGCCATCAAGCCCACGAGGGACGGCGGCCACGCGGGCCGGCCCGAGTGAGGGATTGCTCGTGCAGGGAAGCGGTGCTGCGCATCTTGCCATTCTAGCCGGAAGGTGCCTGGTGGCAAGTTGCGCGGCTGGTCCGAAGTGCGCCCCTGGGACTCTTGAGCCGCCAGGTGCAGCGCACCTGATCTTGGTGCGCCGCACCTGAGCCTCCGCTTTGGGACTGCAGGCCGGTCTAGCCGGCCAGACCGCGCGCGAGGTCCACAGCGCTGCCAGCATCTGGCGCATAGCCGTCGGCGCCGATCTGGCGGGCGTAGTCGGCCGTCACGGGTGCGCCGCCCACGACGATCTTGACAGAATCACGCAAGCCGGCCTCCTGGATCGCGTCGATCGTGCTCTTCATCTGGACCATGGTCGTCGTCAGCAGAGCGCTCATGCCGACGATGCATCGTCCATGCGCCCGGATGGCCTCCACGAAAGCGACCGGTGGGACGTCTGTCCCAAGGTCCACCGTCTCAAAGCCCGCGCCCTCCAACATCATTCTAACCAGGTTCTTGCCGATGTCGTGCAAGTCGCCCTTGACTGTACCAATCAGGAACTTGCCGGCGCCGCGCGCTTGGCTGCCGACCAGTAGTGGCCGGAGGATGTTCATCCCGGCGTGCATCGCCCGCGCGGCGATCAGCACCTCCGGCACGTACAGATCACCGGCCTTGAAGTCCCTGCCCACCTGGTCCATGCCAACGATCAGCCCGTTCTGCAGCACCTCCGCCGGGCTCATCCCCTTGTCCAGGGCCGCCTGCACCAGCTCCGCAACCTCTCCATCCTCTCCGTCGTACAGGTTGGAAGCGATCTGCTCCAGAATACTTGCCATGCGTCTCAGTTCCTTTCATTCTCTTCATGTTTGTGTCTGGCAAGAGCGACCAGCGCCGCCAAAGCGATGAGGGACCACGCCCCGTTTAGAGCGACCGATGGCCACGCCAGATGGTATACCGAGTTCCAGACGACTCCCGCCGCACCCAGCAAGTTCAGCATCTGGTAGAGCCGGCCCGTGGTGATCCGGCCCATGCTGTTCAGGAAATAAGCCAGCAGGATGGCAGCCCCGCCCGCCCATCCGACTGCTTCAGAAAAGAGTTCCATGCTTCGCTGTCGACCTGACAGGTCTTTGGGACCTGTCAGGTATTGAGGGATGAGCTACTCGACGGCGAAGCAGGCGACCCAGTGGCCGCCGCCGACGTCGCGGAAGTCGGGCTCCTGCTGGCTGCAGATGTCCATTGCCAGTGGGCAGCGAGTGTGGAAGTTGCATCCGGCCGGCGGGTG
>Ga0209605_1001916_pt1 | contig 21458 bp, 23 predicted proteins | sample AD_UKC035_MetaG_FD_184408 | JGI IMG/M metagenome (GOLD analysis project Ga0209605, IMG submission 184408) | Active sludge microbial communities of municipal wastewater-treating anaerobic digesters from USA - AD_UKC035_MetaG (SPAdes) (version 2) | ecosystem: Engineered > Bioreactor > Anaerobic >...
CCGCCCGCGTCCGCCAGTCCGGCGGCGGGCTCGACTATGTTCAGGCCATGGGGGTTTTTCTTGAATCGAGGAATGTCGCCCAGGTCTCCATGAACCTGACCAATTACCGGGTCACCTCGATCCGGACGGCCTACGAAGCGGTGAAACGGGAAGCGGCGAAAAGAGGTGTCGGGGTTCTCGAGTCGGAACTCATCGGCTGTCTCCCCCGGGAGGCCCTGGCGGACGGGGAGGCGGAAGAGCTCAACATCTGCGGATTCTGCCGGGAACGGTTCATTGAAAGTCATTTTTGAGCCCCCCTGCCCGAACCCTCGGGTCAAAAGGAAACGGTCCCGGCCCGCGAAACGTCCCCGTTGACACCCGGATATATCAGTGATACAAAAACTTCCCTTACAGCATTGAGAAAGCCCCCGTAGCTCAGGTGGATAGAGCAACGGATTCCTAATCCTTTTTGAAGGTCATCCCGGAAACTCCCGTCGTATTTACATCATCCCGTTATAATTGTAATTTTAGGCCATTTTTGGACGTCTCCTGATGTCTCAAAACGTCCTCAAAAAGCCCTTTTTCACCGCTGAAGTCACACGAATTTTCCCACGACTTTTCGATTCATATATTGAATAAGGTGTATTCCCTCTTCTATTTCCACGGCAAGACCTACAAGCAGATCGCCATATGCCTGTCCGGGAATCGCTCAAGGACCCAGTTAAGCCAAACCCAGGTAAGGCGTCAACTTCATTCAGCAAAAAGGCTAATTCGCGAACATTTTTCCGATAGGTAGGAGAGAATCAATTTTTTTCTTGCAAAATTTCGCTGAGGGATATATGGTGTTTGTAATACCAACTATACGAGGCGACATGAAGACGGACTTTTCAACCCTGGACATCGTAAAGGCATTGAACATTGAAAGAGAGCGTCTCCGGGACTGGATGACACGGGGATATGTCAAGCCTTCTGTGGAGGCTGAGGGCCAGGGGACGAGGGCCGTATTTACCGCGCACGATGTGTACGGGGTCGCCCTGTTCCGTGACCTGGTGGGTCGTGGTTTCAGCAGGGAGAGAGCAAGTGCCATTGTTAAGCTGTTTATGAAACAGAAGGGGGAACCGGGAAGCAAGAAGACCTCTTACATCATCATTCGGGAATCCATGGAAGGTGATGGAGTGATAGAAACGACCATTGAATGTGTCGATTCAGATTCCAGCGATCACACCGTTGATTTGAAAACGGGTCACCATATACCGAGAATCCTAAAGGATCTACCTATGCTTAAGGATGTTTATTATAAGGATGACAACGAATGGAGAATCCTCTACGCGGTGAACTTCGCCGCTTTGCGGAAAGAAGTCGATGCCGCCCTGGGAGGTGTGTGATTTTTTTTAAACTGAACATGGTGGATGCAACACCAACCAAGGGGATCTTCTGTTTAAAAGAAAAATATGTATTTTTATAAGAGGAGGAAGTCGTGAACAGGATTCTCAAGGCCAGGATCATCGAGCATTTCGGCTCCCAGTTCGACTTTGCCCACGCTCTCGGGATTCATGAGGCGATGGTGTCCAAGATCGTGCGGAACCGGGTGAGGCTGAGTGAAGAAGAGCGTCGCCGCTGGGCGCGGGTCCTGAAGGATGACCCCGACAGACTTTTCCCGGTGGAGGCGTAATGCCGGAGGAACTCCTCACCAGCGCGGAAGTCGCGGTATTGCTCAGGCGGAAGACACCGGCCGCGATCAGGAACATGGTTCTCCGTCGGCAAATACCGTACCGCAAGGTCGGTGGAAAGCTGCTCTTCATCAAGCGGGAAATCATGGAGATGGTGGAGCGAGCCCCGGGGATGACGGTCCAGGAGTGGAGGAAAAGGAATCGATGATCGAGAACAAACCTGACCTCATGACAATCATGGAGCAATACAGGATCGAAGTTGACCGCCACGGGAAGTTCCTGTGTCCGTTCCATGATGACAGGACGCCTTCCGGGAAAGTCTATGGCGAGCGGTGGCGGTGTTACGGCTGCGGGGCTCATGGGGATTCCATCGACCTCGTGATGCGCATGCACGGCCTGACCTTTCAAGACGCTCTTGAGGTCCTGCACCTGAAAGGGGACAAGCCCACGCCGGAGGTGATCCGGCGGGAGCGTAGCAAGAGGGAAATGATAAGCCTGCTGGAAAAATGGAGGATCCAATATATGTGTGCGCTGACTGACCGCCTCCGGGACCTCATAAATTTGGAGTACGAAGCGAAGGAGAACCCCATGATCGACGGGCAAGATCCCTGGGATCGGGTGGCGCTCACGCAAGAGATACCGAAACTTCAGTACCAGATTGACACCATCATGGATGTCGACAGGGAAACATTGATCGGGATTTATGAAGATTTCATAAAAGGAGGACATGAGAACGATGCAACTGCAAAACCGCTTCAACATCCCATCGGCTGAGGATTTCCGGCGGGGCTTGGTGGACGACTTCGCCCTGAAGAACGGGACTGAGGCCGTACCATGGGAGGATCCGGCTCCTCTCGAAGGCGGCCTGGTGGCGGACCTCCCCATTTTTCCCATGGAGGCCCTCCCGGAACAAGTGGTCAGACCATTCACGGAGGCCGTCGCCAAGACGACACAGGTGGATCCAGGAATGGCTGGGGCTGCCTGCCTGACTGTCCTTTCCTTGTGCGCATGGGGACGACTGGCCGTCAGGCTGCCGTCTCATGAGGAACCGGCGAACCTGTACCTCACGGCGGCGGCTCCGTCAGGCGAGCGAAAATCCGAAGTACTGAAGGTTTTCACGGCCCCCGTCTATGACTTCGCAGCCGAGGCGAAGGAGGCCGCCCGGCTCCCACGGCTCCAAGCCCTGAACAGGAGGGCGATCCTCGAAAAACGTCTGGAAATGTTCCGCAAGATGTCTTCCCGGGCAGCCGATTATCCTGAACAGGTGAAAGCAGAGGCGGACGCCATGACCGTCTCGGAGCAGCTGGATGAACTGCACGTTCCATCGGACCCGTGTTTCATAACGTCCGACGTGACCGAAGAGAAGCTGGCCGTTCTCTTATCCGGGAACGGGGAGGCCATCGCCGTGGTCAGTTCCGAGGGTGGCGTATTCGACATTATGGCGGGGAGGTATTCGGATTCCACGAGCATTGACTTATACCTGAAGGGCCACGCCGGTGATGCTCACCAGGTCCACAGAATAGGCCGGGAGGACATCCTCCTGAAGAAGCCCTCCATCACCATGGGGCTCATGGTACAGCCGGACGTCATCAAGCGCCTGGGCCAAGTGCCTGCCTTCAGGGGCCAAGGTCTCCTGGCTCGTATCCTTTATGTATGGTGTACGCCAAGGGCCGGGACACGGAAGCTGTCCGTGGAGGGGATTCCCGAGGCCCTGCGTCAGTCTTATCACCGCTATGTACACGACCTTCTCTCCGTCAAGTTCGAGGGACCCGTCACCTTGTCCTTATCGGATGCCGCACGGAAATCCTGGGAGGGCAGTTACAGCGCCGCCGAAGAGGGCCTGCTCCCCGGTGGTGATCTTCACGACATCATGGATTGGGGAAGCAAGCTGCCCGGCGCCATTGCCAGGATCGCGGGTCTCTTCCACTTCGCCCGGTACAGGGAAGACGCTCCGTCAAAGCTGATTTCCCTGACGGACATGGAGAAGGCGGTCTCCCTCGGTGGATACTTCTCCGAACACGCACGGGCTGTTCTCGCCATGATCGAGGAGGACGCGCAGCTGGCCGGGGCCAGGCGGATACTGGAAGCCCTGAAAAGGCATGGAATGGAGGCGTTCAAGATTCGAGACATTATGCGCGCCACGGGATTCAAGAAGTTTTCGGAGGTGAAACCCGGCCTGGAAATCCTCATGGAAAGGGGCTGGGTTCGGGAAATACCTTCTCAGTATCAAGGGAAGGGCCGACCCGCTGCACAGGCTTATGAGGTCCATCCGAAGGCATGGAGGGGAAAATGAGTTTTCATATAAGGGTGGGTGACAGAATTGACAGAATTGACAAAAGTGCTTCAAAGGTCACTTTATTCGGGTTTTTGTCACTTTTGTCACTTTTGTCAACGGGGTGTAAATGAAAATGAATTTTCGGAGGATGCCATGAGTTTCATGAAAAAACTTCAGGCGGCGGCTGCTGCTGCGGTGGCGGGAGAGGTCTCCGAGAGCGACAACGTGGTTCAGTTCGAGAAACCGGTGGCGGAAGGCCGGAAGAAATCCCTCGAAAAGTGCATGGACGCCACAATGGTCACGGCCATGAGGGAGGTCCAGCATGGCGGATACTGGAAGACCGGCCCGGACGTGGAGCAGATTGAGGAGGAACTCCACAAGATCTTCATCGATGTCCTCCGGGGTCTCCGTCGGTTGTCTGACTACCGGGCAGCCGTGGAGCGCTGGAAGGTGGCGGGAACGACAATACATTAGGAGGCAAACATGGAGACTTCGACATTCGAGAAACGATTGAGAAAGCTGTCATCAATCACGGGCCAGGATGACCACGGGGATGAGTGGGCCGAGGCGTACAAAACGCTCCTGGCCGACGTCAAGGACGACAGGGACCCGGCGCGACGGTACGCCCATGCGCTCCGGCTGCGGCGGCTGATGGATCACCAGCTTGAGTTCATGATGAGGGAATGGCTTCAGGAGAACCGGCGACAGGGGATGAACTGATGAGCCAGGGGGGAATGGGTATCATACCAACCGCCATGCGATTCACCGGGCTGGCAGGGAAACGTGCAAAATAGGGTGAAAAAGATCGGGGCGGTTATCCCAAAGGGGCGGAAGGATTAAAAATGCTTAGAAAAAAAGGTGAATGGGGTGAATTGAAAGCAGGGGGGACGGGACATCACCCCGACCTCTCGCCCGTTCACCGGCCTGGCAATCGCACGTTGGATTTCGCACGAAAAATAGGATCGTGAAAAAAATACATGAGGAATAAATATATGTTTTCTATGAATAGCTTACAACGCCAAGCCCCCATGCCGTGCGCGACGTTCGGGGGGGAAGTCGGGAAGGGATGTGTTTCTGGTGGACTTCAGCGAGACGCTGACGAAACGAGGCCGTGCGACGCGGCCAGGAAACGAGGAACAGACCGGCGAAACGGGCTTGACCCAGCGGGACGCTGGCGAGAGACCGGGCGGAACAGCCGGACCATGCGGTTCGGTAAAAACAGAAAAAAAGGAAACGAGAAATGAAAGGTTTCGAAAAATATCATTCGGAAGCCGAGGTCCGGGAGGACATCGGAAAAATCCAGAACACCATCGGGCGGATTCTGGCGAAAGTCGCCAAGGAAGGCCGCAAGATGAACGACGAAGAGGCCGCCTACATCGGGGAGGCCACGGAAATGATCGGGGCTCTCGAGGCCCACGCGGAAATGATAAAGCCCGGGAGGGCGCTGACCCTGCAAAACAGCACGTTCGGGATGCCCAGCCGGTCCGGGACTGCGTATGAACTGAAAGCCCCTCATGCCGCGAAGGATTTTAAAAATCTTTTCGGAAACGAGGGATACACCTGGCCGGACAAAAAGACTTCATTCTTCAACGCGGTCTTCTCGGGCCGTCATCACCCGGACCTCATCCGGGCGGCCATGACGGAGACGGTCCCCTCGGATGGAGGCTTTCTTGTCCCGTCTGAATACGCGGCGCGGATCCACGCGGTTTCCCTTGAAAATGAAATCGTCATGCCGAGGGCTTTCGTACAGCCCATGCGCTCCAATGAAATCAATCTCCCTGCTATGAACATTGGCGATCATTCGAGCAACCTTTACGGCGGCTTTACCGCCTCCTACGTTGCCGAAGCCGGGACCATTTCAGAGGCGGACCCGAAAACTCGACAAATGACCCTGAACGCTAAGAAGCTGACCGGTCTTCTCCGGTTCTCGTCTGAACTCGCACAGGACATTCCCGGCGGCGAGCAGCAGGTCATCGACATCTGCGGGAAGGGCCTTTCCTGGTATCGGGACAAGGCTTTCCTGAAGGGGACCGGAGCGGGTGAACCGCTCGGGATCCTGAACGCCTCCTGCACCATCGAAGTGGCGAAGGAATCCGGCCAGGCGGCGGATACCATCTGCTACGAAAACCTCACGAAAATGATGGCTCAGATGTTCTCGGGCAGCTTCAAGAACTCGGTCTGGGTCTGTCATCAGAGTACCATCCCGCAGCTGCTTCAGCTTTCCATGGCTGTGGGGACGGGCGGTGACCATATCCCGGTCATGACCCGCGCCGGCGGCGGCTTCGAAATCCTGACCCGGCCTGTCATCTTCACCGAGAAGACGGAAAAACTCGGTGACAAAGGCGACATCATGCTGTGCGATTTTTCGCAGTATGTCATCGGGCTCCGGTCGGAAATGAGATTCGACATGAGTATTCATGTCCACTTTACCACGGACGAACTCCTGGCGCGGCTCATCGAGCGACACGACGGCCAGCCGCTTTGGGATGAACCCCTGACCCTGGAAGACGGAAGCACCGAAGTTTCTCCGTTTGTGGTCCTGGCTGCACGATAACCATCAAACCGGATCGGGGGGAGCAATCCCCCCGGTCTTCTCAAAGGTGAAGATATGGCTATAACGATCACGACACCATCACCGGGGAAATTCGGGTGGATCATCAACGCGACTTCCGCTGATGCTTCCGGGTGTGAAGAACTGAAGGCAGCTCCGGCAGCGGGGACGAGCATCATCGTGGATCACCTGACCATCAATAACGGCTCAGACGCGATCAGCATCACAATCGGGGCGGGGAAGACGGGCGCAGCGGTGACCACGGCTCTTATCGGGCCTGTGGCCATGCCGGTGAACAGTTCGATTCAATGGAACTTCCCGGATGGTATGAAATTGACGGCGGCCACGGCGCTGGTGGTGGACGCTTCCGGCTCGGGAACAATCTGCATTTTCGCCCACGGGCGGATCGAATAAGGCCCCGGGCGTCCCCCCGTGCCTCGCGGGGCGGGGCCTTTCGGGGGGAGGAAGTACAGAGGGTGACCCTGTACAAGTAGCGCACTTCCGATGCGGCGGAAAAAGCGGGCTCTCATTAACCTCCCTCCTTTCAAAAAGTATGGCGGGGCGGGCCGACCCATCAGGGCGGAGATCTTGCCGCCTCGCCTTTGAATCCCCCGGGTCCAGGGTGCCGCCTGGACCCGTCATCCGGGGTCCTCTCTCCTCCGTGGGAGGACCCCTCCCCTTCATGATGATGGAAATTGACGATCTGTCCGTCTCTCCCTCCACGATCCCCCCGGAGTGTCACGGGGCCTTCCGGCTGTGGCTTCGGGTTTTCCGTGATTGTCTCCACGACCTTCAGCACGGCGGCTTCCCCGGACGGGTGGAACGGTCACGATTGTTTATATTCGATCCCGAAAACGAGTTTTTCGAGTACGTCGCCATGGGTCTCGGGGTGGACCCTGACGGGCTGCGGTCCCGGGTGAGGAAGTCGATCCAGGGGGGAGGGTGAGCCTTAGGGAAGGTCTCGAAGCGGGAACCGCGGTGGTCCGCATTCGTAGAATTAATTTCCGTGTATGATTTTTCACCCCATAGAAATCAAACATCAATCAAAGGAGCGAAGAAATGGCAAGAGGTGGATACAGACCAGGGGCCGGGCGGAAAAAGGGCTCAAAAGGCGTAAAACGCGGCACAGGGAAATCCGGTGAGAAGAAGATCCCTGCCGACATCGCAGCCGCAGCCGCAGCGGAGAACATGACGCCTCTTGAATATATGCTGAAAATCATGAACGACCCCGGTGAGGATAAAGAAATGAGGGCAAGAATGGCCATTGCCGCAGCCCCTTTCGTCCATGCCCGTGTTACCGGCGGCAAGGGGAAGAAACAGGATAGGGAAGAAAAGGCGAAGGCTGCCGGATCGGGGAAGTTCGCCACGGGTGTACCGCCGGTCATCAAACGAGTGAAGTGACCATTGGGGAAGCCCTGAAACTGGAAGCAGAGAAGAAAGGAACGCACGACACGGCTTCACCAGAAGCCCCACAATGAACGATCTCCCCCGGGTGAGGGGTGAGGTAAGGGGTGAAAGAGGCCGTCCTTCGGGGCGGCCTTTTTTTTCTGGAACGGCTCACGAGGATGCCCTGTATTGAGACTTTTTTCTTTCTTAGGGGTATGATAAGTGTCTGAAGTGGAGGCGGTCAGCATGACCATATATCAGATCGGGAAATCCTGGTACTATGATTTTTACCACAACGGAATCCGATATAAGAAAGCCATCGGCCAGGTGAACCGGACCGTCGCCCTGGAAATCGAGACCGCCGAGCGCGGGAAGGTCATCCGGGGGGAGTACATCCCGAGAAAGACCCCCATCGACTTCGATGAGTTCATCGACAAGCTATATCTCCCCCATTGCCAGAAGCACAACCGGCCCTCGGGGTACACCAGGAAGGAACTGTCCTGCCGTCATCTGAAGGAATACTTCGGTGATCGTCGCCTGGGGGACATCAAACCCGAGGACGTGGACAAGTACCAGACCAGGCGTCTCCGGGACGGGGTGAAGAATGCGACTGTCAATCGGGAACTGGCAGCCCTGAAACACGCCTTCACCATGGCGATCAAGTGGGGGAAGGTGGACACGAATCCCGTGAAGGCCGTCGATATGCTGGACGAGCCCATGGAGAAAGACCGGATCCTTTCCCCGGAAGAGGAGGTCCGTCTCCTCGGGACCCTGGTGGCGAACACCACGGCGAAGAACAGACATCTCCACGCCATCATCATCACGGCCCTTAATACAGGGATGAGGCGCATGGAGATACTGAAGCTGAAGTGGTCAGACATCGACTTCGGGAACAGGATCATCACCGTCACCGGGACGAAGAGCGGGTGGAACAGACAGATCCCCATGAACACGGTCTTGACAGAAACCCTGAGAAATGTAAAAAAGCAAAGTTCCGGGGAATATGTGTTCACGGTTCGAGGGGAACCCGTCAAGGCTGTCAGCACGGCCTGGTATAAGGCCACGAAGGATGCCGGGCTGGAAGGGCTGCGGCTACATGATCTTCGTCATACTTTCGGATCGAGGCTGGGAATGGCGGGAGTGGACCTGCGAACCATCATGAAACTCATGGGACATCGGGAGATAAAAACGACGATGAGGTACAGTCACCCGACACAAGAACATGAGAGAAAAGCGGTGGAGACCGTCATTTCAAGTCACACGAATTTTCCCACTACCTCCGAGGGGAAGAAAAAAGGCCGTCTTAAGTTATTGAAATAATTAAAGCCCCCGTAGCTCAGGCGGATAGAGCAACGGATTCCTAATCCGTGTGCCGTGTGTTCGAGTCACACCGGGGGCACCAAATATCAAGGGGTTACGAGGAGTGGAAAGTTGACATAATCTTGCTGTCTACACTTTGTCTACACGCTGACCGGCGGTCAGTGGCACGGTCCTTGTAAGCTCATAAAATAGTCAAAGAAAACGGCCTCTTGCGAGGCCGTTTTTGCAAACGGATTTTTTTTGGAGAATCCGTGTTGTCTACACCTTTTGTCTACAGTTCCGATGTTCCGATAATCCCCGTTTATTCAGCCAGTTACGCAAATTTCCCTCGGTGGTACCCAGATCCTGGGCGATCCGCCGGCGGGTGACCCCCCGGTCCAGATCGGCCAAGATCCTGGTCGCCTTATCGTCGAGTTTTGACTTCCCCGGACCCTTCGGCCGGCCCAGGGTGACGCCTGCGGCGACCTTCGCCTTGAGCGCCGCCTTCGTTCGCTGGGAAATGAGATCCCGCTCGATTTCGGCGGCCATGGCGAGCACCATGGCGAAAATTTTAGACTGAAGGGATCCGTCCAGGGCCCAGTTTCCCTTTGCGGCGTAAACGCGAATCCCCCGCTGGACGGCCTGGGAGAGGATCTCCATGATTTCCAGCATGGACCGGCCAAGCCGGGAGAGTTCGGAGACGATAACGGCATCCCCCTTTTCCAGTTCATCGAAGGCAGGTCCAAGCTCCCTGTCCCGCCAGGACTTCCGGCCTGAGATGACCTCCTCGATGAAAGCGACCGGCCCTAGGGCTTTGGTATTGGCGAGCTGCAAAATCTCCAGCTTCTGGTTTTCCACGTCCTGTCCGTCCGTCGAAATGCGGATATAGGCCAGTGTTTTCATTTTCCCTTCCCTTCCTTGATGTTTTTCTCCAGGGCGCCGAGGATCCAGTCCCGCATGGTAAGCCCTTCTTCGGCAGCCCGGACCTTGATCTGACGGTGGAGATCCGGGGGAATATCCCTGAGCAGAAAATCCTTTGTCTTCGTCATCACATTCACCTCGCCACCAGGTGATAATATAGATAATCAAGATTATCATATATGTCAAGGAAAAAAAGGAAGAGTCTCTCTTTATTGCATTAGAGCTCGGGGATCCGCAGGGGCTCCTCCCGGCGGAGGTCCTCCACCAGGTGGGCGTAGAAACGGACGATCATGTCCGGGGAGGCATGTCCGACCCGGGTGGCCAGATCCATGATGGGGGCCCCCTGGGCGATGGCCTGGGAAATGTAAAAATGGCGGACGTCGTAAAGGCGAAGGGGACGGGTGATACTGGCGGCGGCTTTGGCCTCCCCCCAGGACCGGCGCAGAGAATCCACTTGGCGACCCCGGAAGGAGATCATCCAGGGGCACTCGGGATATCGTTTCATCTGGGCCTTGTATCTCTCCCGGGCCCGGGCGACGAAGGGTTCGGGGAGCCACTGCCATCGGGCATGGCCTGTCTTGGGGGCGAAGATCCGCAGGCGGCCCCGGGCCCAGTCCATGTCCTCCCATTTCAAGGAACAAAGTTCCCGGCCGGGGCGGCATCCCGTGTAGTAGAGAAGCTCAAGGGCGAAGGCCAGGTGCGGGGCGGCAGCGGCATAGATCCGGCGGAACTCGTCCAAGGTGAACAGCTCCGCCTGAAACTTTTTCCGTCCCCGGATCGGTTCCCTGTTCGCCCAGGGGTGGGCCTGGAGATATCTGTGATGGACGGCCCACTTCCAGAAACGGTTCATATAGGCCCCGAGACGGTTCACCGTAACGGCGGCGCAGCCCCGGTCGAGCATGGCCGCCTGGATCTCCGCCCAGTCCCTGAGGGTGACGGCCCCCACAGGCTTATCTCCGATCGAGGGCATGAGTCCCGGCCCCCCTATGCTTTATGATTAATGTGTAATTTCCAGACTTCTTTAAAACAACTTTGTGCTTTAACAATGATCGGGGGAGGGGGGAAGCTGATCCATCTCGACCCCCTGAAGGGTGACGGCCTGTTCCAGGCGAGGGGGCATGGTGCCCATGAACACGCCATTGGCGCCGGTGGCGGGCTCCAGGACGTTGCCGCCGGTAAACCCCAGCCGTTCGGCCAGCTGCCATATAAAGCGGGCCACAGGAACGGGGGTGAAATAGGCCGTCGTCGAGGACGCCTCGGCGCCGGCCAGCTCGTCGTCCTGGAGCTCCACCTTGACGAGTTCCGCACGGGACGCCCAGGCGGGGCCGGGAGACCAGGCAAATAGCTCCGCCATGCCTCCCCAGCCACTGTAACGGGCGAGAAGGTCCTTTTGCTCCGGCGTCGGAGCCTGGCCGCTCGCCTCCAGGGCCCGGAGGGTCTTGATGGCGGCAAGGTTGTTTTGAAAGCGTATTTCCGTGGACTTGGGAGCGGTGAAGTCGTCGTCCGTTATTCGGTAGTTTCCGGCGGGAGCAGAATGTACTCCTTCAGCACTATCTCCTTCGCTGCTTCCATCTGTGCCCCTCTCTTTACCAGGTTCCCGAGTTCCCGACACGCCGCGAACGCCGCCCTCTCCGTCTCCTTCTCGAACTGGCCTCGGGCCTCGAGTGCCGCGGTCAGTGCCGGGAGGTATTTCCTCCAGTGTCTCTGTGCCATCCTCTGAAAAACGTACATCGACAAAGCCCTCCTTTTGTAGATAAGTTGCCTGATCGCCCTCATACTGAATGTTCGTTAGCTTTTAGTTAAGAATATCATCAGGATGAAGCGGAGTCAAGTAACATACAGCCCCGGTCCCGGCCTGGTCATCTGCCTTATATTCCTTCCTGAAGCAGTCATCCTTTAATTTTGACAGTTATCCAACCTTTCAAACCATACCAAATTTCTCGTAATATGCTTTTCATAAATTTGTCAGGCATTTTTTCGCCTTCGTGAGATCCCAATATTTTTATTGACGATACCGATTTTCTCTGATTACATTCCTGATCGTCCTTCCAGTTTATACTTTCATATCCGGGGAAGCGGGGGGCATTAATCCCCATACTTTCATATTACATCGCATTTGTCATCAGCTCCGATGATCGTCGTGATTGTCTGTAAACAATATGCCTCTCATCTTTCGGTGCAGACTGATTAGAAGCAACAACATCGAGGGAAGGAGGAGGAGAAAGAGAAACTTTGCAATATTATTGAGGGGATTATATTGCATCACAGCCAACAGACCTGTGATGTTCCACGGGTTACTGAATGGGATCGATATAAAACGAGCATAATACAAGGCGGCGATAAAACCAACGCCAAAGATCAGAACAAGAAATAAGATTCTGCTGATCCTATTTTGTTTCATGATATTCATCCTCAGTATTAATCCGCCACACATTCTCTTTTGAGGTATTTCCCTTCACAATGTTTTCCACTGCTGTCATAGCGGTTAGCATGGAATGGTCGGCATTGTTGTATTTGTGCATCCCATTTCTTCCGATCAGAAACAGGTTCTCGTATTTGTCGACATAGTCCCTTATCACGGAGAATCTCTCATAGGTCCCAAAGTAAGCCGGATATGTTTTGGGCATTCTTATGACCACATGATCAAGAACATCATTTTTTTCGATGATACTAATACTTGAAAGCTCATCGATGGCAAATGAAGCGAATTCCCCATCTGTCTTACTCCACAGATGATCACCTTCATTGCAGAAGTATTCCAACCCAATCCATACCGTCTCCGGATCTTTTACCATGTAAGGGCTCCAATTGTTGAATATCTGTAACCTCCCCAGCCTAACCTCTTTCTCCTGTATGTAGATCCATTGATCTGGTACGATGTTGTTTACTGTCTTTCCTTTTGTTTCGTTCTCTATCTTCAACTTCTTCAAGAGCAATCCAACCGTGATAAAGTCCCGGTAGATGAGGCCATCTGCGACTTCCCGGACTTCTGTGGAAGGGGCCGGATTCACCCCTTTTATAAGGTCTTTTACAGGCATGGTAGAGAAAAAATAGTCAGCCTTGACAGTAGAGATCTGGTTGGTTTTTCTATCCAGGATTTTCACTCCCGTCATCCTGTTGTCCTCCACCTCAGTTCCAACAGCCATGCTGTCAAGGTGGATCTCTCCCTCTTTCTCTCGGATCCGATGCGCGACCTCCTCCCAAAGCTGGCCAGGCCCAAGTTTGGGATACATAAACTGTTCAATAAGGGATGACTCTGTGTTTTTCTGATCAATGGAAATGTCTTTTTTCAATGTGTTCTTAATGGCATGGAATATCGCCTTCGTAATGGAAAGTCCCTTGACACGCTGTGCTCCCCAGTCAGGGCGAATTTCCCTGCAGGACACACCCCAAACTTTCTCCGTATAATCCTTGAAAAAGGTTTCATAGAGTTCCCTACCGAACCTGTTGATAAAAAAGTCTTCGAGAGATGTCTCTTTCTTGATGGGAAAGAGGGCTGCCCAGATGTAACTGAAACCTGCCTTCATGGTGTGAATGATACCGAGATTCTTGATGGTGTTGAACGTGAGTGAAATTGGGTAGTCGAAGAATGATCGCAGAAAGAAGATCCGCGAGACTCTCCCTCTGATCAGCATGACTTTGTCTGTTTTTTCCGGATCTGCGGCCTCTTGGTTCTGGGAGAGGTTGAGCTGCCTCTTCAGGATGAGGTCGTCCCGCGCCGGAGCTCCTTGGGGCGGTAAGATGGTCTGCCACCATTGCATGACTGCATCCGATTTCGAGAAAAATCTGTGTCCCCCGATATCAATCCGATTGCCTTTGAAGTCGACTGTCTTCGAAATGCCACCTATATCACCCGTCATTTCGTATACGATCGGTTTTATATTCGTCTTAGTGAGAAGTTCATATGCTGCGGTGAGCCCTGCAGGACCCGCACCGATAATAACAGCCGTTTGCTTTTGCATTTCATACCCCTTAAGAGAAGAGCGTGTATTTTCGTGCGAAGAAATTCCAGCAATAGATGGCTACGGTGGCAATGATCTTTGATATGTAGTGGAAATGGACTTTTTCCGTAAAAAACCAAATGATGCCTTCGTTCAGTCCGAGACCGATCAGACCAATAACACCGAAAATACAGAATTCAATCCACCGTGACTGAACAGCTCGTCTATCAAAAACCCAAAGGATACTGAGGATGTAGTTGGTAGTTTGAGGTACTCCCCATTGTCTAGACAAAAAACAAGGTTCAATAAGGTGCATTTCAGTTAGCATTGGGAATGACATGTATTCCCCGTTCTTTGGCATAGTGCACTTCATAGGGTGTCCGATATCCAAGGGCCTGGTGCAGCCGTTCCTGGTTGTACAGGTGAAAGTATTCAGATAATCGGTATCGTGCTTCGGAAACGGAGCGGTAATCATGAACGTAGACTTCCTCGTACTTGACAGATCTCCAGAGCCTTTCGATGAAGATGTTGTCGAATACGCGGCCACGGCCATCCATGCTGATCCGGATGCCGGCCTCTTTCAGGGGGGTTGTGAAGTCCGCGCTCGTGAACTGCGACCCCTGGTCGGTGTTGAAAATAGCCGGCTTGCCGAGGGCCAGGGCCATTTTCAAGGCATAGACACAAAAAGACGCGTCCAAGGTCGTGGAAAGAGCCCAGGCCAGGACATAGCGGCTGAACCAGTCCATGATGGCCACCAGGTACACGAATCCGTGGAAAAGACGGATATACGTAATATCGGAGCACCACACCAGGTCCGGCCGGTCAACGTCGAGTCCCTTGAGAAGATACGGATATACGGTGTGCTCCGGACAGGGTTTACTGAGCCTGCGCCTCGGATAGATGGCTTCAATGCCCATGAGCCGCATCAAACGGCGGATCCGCTTCGGATTCACCTCGTAATCCTTCCTGCGAAGAAAGGCCGTCATCCGGGGAACGCCATAAAACGGTGTCCGGGTGTACTGTTCGTCCATGAGGCGCATGATCTCAAGATTGAAAGCGTCCTCGTCCGATGAACCCTCGTAATAATAGGGCGATCTCGACAATCCCAGAAGATCGCACTGCCGGGAGATGGAAATCACGGGGTGGTCCGGCTCAATGAGCATGCGCTTCCCCTCAACGGAGCAATTGAGATTTTTTTTTAAGCCAGTCCAACTCCACCTTAAGCTGGCCGATCTGGCGATACAGTTCCTCCACCAGCTCTTCGTTCTGTTTTTCCTTTCTCGGTCTTCGATCCGAAAAAACCGCCGGAAGAGACTCCAGGATCTGTTTCTTCCACTGACGGATCTGGTTGGGGTGAACACCGTATTCACTGGCAATCTGGGCCGTCGTCTTTTCCTCTTTCATCGCTTCCAGACCGACCCTGGCCTTGAATGCCGCATCGTGACGCCGCCTCATGTTGTGCATGGCACCTGATTCCTCCTTCAAACATTTTCAGGTTACTATGCACCTTATTGACCTGTCCAGTTTTTGGGGAGTATTATAATCTGTTCTCTTGTTATGGCCAGCTTATTGATTTGGCCCTTATCAAGGCTGAAGAGATGTCTTTATTAAAGGCCTGGATAGACGATGTTCGCCTGGCAGTCTCTGGTTTGTATGAAGGCAAATAGCAAATATAGTATGTCCAACGTTACGTATCACCGGCAGCAAAAAGCAGCGCGAGGAACGAGCGGCGCTTTTGCTGTCCGAGTGCATGTGAGTGTTGGTATTTTTTCACTTTCTTAATTCCAACTAACGTGCATGAGTTGTACTCGCTTGCCATTGTAGTAGTTGCTATAGACATCCCAAGAGGCAAGTTCCGCCACATGGCCACCATTGGATTTTACAGTCTCCAAGACTACCTCATCCCTGTGACCAATCAAATATTGCGGATGGTATTTTTTTAATTTCAAATCGAGAGTATCTTTTATTGGATTAATCGGGAAAGTCCCTATTTCGATCGATACAGAATCTGCCATGCTTCCGAGAAGCACAACTTTTGACACAATACCTTCCCGTTTTTTAATGATGCCACCAACCTCCTGCGCCATTTGGTAGAAAGAATATCTTGGGGCAGATAAATATGATGCGATTTTTCCGCTTCCGTGAAGCGATACTCCAAACACTATTATCATAGGCAAAATAGGTACGATAGAGAAACTCCTCAAACGCGATTTGTAAAGCCATTCTCTTAATTCCAAGCAAGACATGGCGCACAGAGCGGCAAAAGGGACAATTAGCGGCAGGTAATAACGTGGTGGTGAATAAGCCTTACTTGAGAGCACAACAAGGTAGAAAGCAATGTAACCGATAAAAATATGGATCAAAAGATTTCTTCTGTATCTATCAGAGATGATTAGAGCAATGGCGGTTGACAGCACAGTAAGCACTATTAAGTCGATTCCCAGTATCTTCATATGGTATATCAACCTTGGAATATAAAATAACCAATCCACAAAGCTATGATGAATGGCGGCATAGAGGGTTGTTTGCTCGAAATAGGCAATGTCTTCTGGAAATAGTGTCCTTGCAACAATTTGATAACCTCCAATCAGGGATAGCACTAAAATGATAGAGGAAAACAGGAATATTAAACTTTCTCGATTGCTTCTTCCTTGTCGCCAAGCGAGGTAACCTAGCAGAGGCACGGCGAATACCATTGTGTTTTTCGTTAGCGCTCCTGCCCCAATCAAAACTGAAGCCAACAGCAAATATGGCAGTCTCGCCCCATGATTCCTATATCCTCTGGCGGCAAGTAAGCCACAAACAACGAAGGACGTTCCTACAAGATCCATCACTGCCAACCGGCTATATGCGAATACCACATAATTTGTGACTAGAAGCAAAGCTGTTAATAGTGCAGCAAATATTCCAAAATGCCGACGCACCAGCAAAGCAGTTGCTACAACCAAGACATTAAATAAAACGACAGCTGTAATTCGCACAGACGACAAACCGATACCGAAGATAGAGAAGGTGAATCTGTGTAAGACATGCCCAAGTGGCATGGGTATTGCGTGATTTACGTCTCCAGATATATACCATTCTCCAGAGATATAATGTCTTAATGCTGCATTTGCAAACCAGCCTTCGTCAGTAAAGAGCACCCCGGACCAAGTGATTCCAAGCGGAAAATCGGCATTCAAGTTTACAAAACGCAAAAATAAAAAAATAACGACAGTTAATAAAAGAATAACACTCAATGTTTTTTGGTAGCGCAATGCCGAGATATTAAGGTTCATGCCGTTTCCATATCTCAAGAGTTCAACGTCCGCCTCTGCGGCGGCGTGTTAGCGGTGTCCGCAGCATGCCGTGGTGTACGCCCGACATGGGCGTGAACTAATGGGGTGTAAGTCCCCTATACGTGAATCCTGTTAATGTTAGAAAACATTAACAAAAGTATTAGCCGAAGGCTAGAGGGGCTCTCCGAAATCGGGATCGGCCCTGTAAAAGGTCCTCTTTTTCATTGCCCGACCTCAGGCTTGTAAGTATTCCCGGCGAAGGAACTCTTTGTTCCTCTCCCTGTCCAGAATCGGTGCATCCGATCGGTCTCCTGTCAGAAAAAAATCAGGGTGATGAAAATGAAGGGCGGGAAGAGGAAGGGGATGGAATACTTGAAAAAATACCCGAAGAAGCTGGGCATGTTCACACCCTGCTCCTCAGCGATCGATTTGACCATGAAATTCGGGGCGTTCCCGATGTAGGTGTTGGCCCCCATGAAAACGGCCCCCGCGGAAATGGCTTTGAGATATTCGATGAACAAGGGATTGGCCGTTGCCGTGTTCGCGGCGAGCGCTGCGGGCACCATGGCTTCCGTGAGCCCGAGCTTCCCAAGGGCCAGGTTGTAGAATGTCAGGTAGGTCGGTGCGTTGTCCAGGAAGGACGACAGAAGCCCTGTGACCCAGTAGTAGTGGGCGGGGCTTTTCACGGCTTCGATAAGGGGCCTGAGGACGCCTTCGGACCCTGCCTTGAGAATCTCCAGGCAGGGAATGATGGTTATGAAGATGCCGGCAAAAAGTTTGGCTACCTCGAGAATCGGGAACCAGCTGAACTCGTTGGCGTCCCGGAAGTCCCGGGGGGTCGTCAAGAAGGAAAGAGTGCCAAGGACAATGATCATGGTGTCCCGCAGGACATTCTGAATTTCCATGTGAACGCCGAACAGATCGAAGCTGCCCGGCTTCCAGTTGCCGCTCATGAGCACCATGGCAACGATGCCGCCAAGGTAAAAGAAATTACCGGCACCATCGATCCGCAGGGGCTCCCTCTCAAAGCGGCCGACCTTCTTGAGCCAGTCGTGTTCCCGGCGGTAGTAGAAGGAGTCGAGGACATAAAAAATTGTCAGGAGGGTCACCGTCATGAGAAGCATGTGGGGAAGAAGGGCCTTTGTCACCCAGAAAAAAGGTACATTGTGGAGGAACCCGAGAAAGAGCGGCGGGTCGCCCAGGGGCGTCAGCGAACCGCCGATGTTGGCGACGAGGAAGATGAAGAAACACACGAGATGAACCTTGTTCTCCCGGTTCTTGTTTGCCCGCAGCAGGGGGCGGATCATCACCATGGCCGCGCCCGTCGTGCCCACCCATGAGGCCATGATCGTCCCGATGAGGAGCATGATCGTGTTGACCGCCGGCGTCCCCTTGATCGATCCCCGGATGACGATGCCGCTGGCCACGGTATAAAGGCCCCACAGAAGGATAATGAAGGGGAAATAATCGGCCAGGTTGATGTGAAGGATGTGGTATACAGCCGTTCTCCCGTGGAAGAAGAGGAAGGGGACGGCGAAAAGAGCAGCCCAGAAGAAGGAGATCTTACCGAAATGGTGATGCCAGAATCTGGGGAAAAGAAGGGGACCGAGAGCGATGGAAAGAAGGATACCGACGAAAGGGATAATGGACCATAGAGGCAGATGCTTCCCTATGGCGTGGAGGTCTTCCGCCCCCCCCGCAGGGGCTGAAATGGCCAACGAGGGTTCGATCAGATGGAGGGTCAAAAAAAACACGGCCAGAAGGGCAGGGGCATAAGGCACGACACGTTTTCGCTTCTTCATCGATCCTCTCTTTAAAACCGGCACAGCCAGGACGTACGGGTGGCAAATATTTATTGCATTACCCATAACACAAGGATCCCGGCGGGTAAACCTTTTCAGGCCCGTAAAAAGGGGAAATGCTGTTTCACATTTGAATTGACTTCTTGATTTTCATTAATTACATAGGTTCCCGTTACTTTGCTGTCCCGTTAAGTCGAAAAAGCTCTGTTCTTCGCATCGGTTGTTTCTGATCCGTTTTCAACCGGTGAGCATGTTGTCGGGCTGCAGGACCGGGCGCCTCGTGATGGGGTGCCTTCATGACAGTGCCGACCTGCGAAAAATTGATTGAACCGACCCTTCGGTACCTGGCTGGCCACACGGATGAAACCTTGGCCTCAGACACGCAAGAGGCAGCCGTGCAGACCCCCGGATTCCAAGACCCTGATGGTCAGGAGTGAATCGCCCCGGGATTGCCTGTGTCTTTTGACGAATATAGATAAAATCGTATGAAATACCTGAACATGCTGGAGGAGCAAAGCCAATCGTTCAAGCTTTTTCTGGGCTTTGTCCTTATCGGCATAGTCGGCTTTTTTGAGTATTTGGTCGGATATGAAGTTGATATTTCTCTCTTCTATGTGATTCCCGTATCTTTCGTCACGTGGTTTACCGGTCGCTCGTTTGGTCTTGTGGCGTCTTTTTTGAGTGCGGGGGTGTGGATTGGGGTGGACTTGGCTTTAGGCCACCCGTATGGACAGTTGTTTTTTCCATTGTGGAACACATTTATCCGGCTTTCCTTCTATGTGGTTATTGCCATGATCCTATCGTTTTTGAGGCGGGCCTTGGAACATGAGGCTCGTTTGGCCCGAACAGACAACCTGACGAAGGCTTTAAATACGAGATATTTCTATGAACTGTTGGAAAAGGAAATAGACCGTTTTAAAAGATACGGTCACTTTTTTACGATTGTTTACATCGATCTCGACAATTTCAAAACCGTCAATGACGAGTACGGACACGCTGCAGGAGACCAAGCACTGCGGACCATTGTGAGTTCCGTTCAAGCGAATATTCGACGGACCGACATAGTGGCAAGGCTCGGAGGGGATGAATTTGCGTTGCTGCTTCCGGAAACCGATGCTGAACATGCGCAGGCTGTTGTCTCACATCTTCAAGATCGCCTTTTGGAAGAAATGCGAAAAAGGCAATGGCCGATTACATTCAGCATGGGGGTTGTGACATGCAGGCAGACGCCGCCGTCCGTAGATGCATTGGTACACATGGCAGATGAACTGATGTACTCGATAAAGCGTGATGGTAAAAATGCCGTTAAGTATATTACATATACGGGCTGAAATTTCCGAAAATGCGATGGTTTTCTAATTCACTGAAAGATGCTGTCGTTGTTGTGTATAAAAAAATTTGACATCAGTTTAAAGCATTATTTATAATGCAGTTAACTTGCCGAATCTATTCAATAAATAATTCAATATGAGGAGGTTATCCATGAGAAGGAAACTGTTTTTGCTGATGCTTGTGTTTTTGCCTTTTTTGACGATTCTGTCCTATACTCCAAAATAGTGCCTATTTTACAGGATCAGAAGAGGCCCTGCCTTTTTTACTTTCAGTAATCTGAAAAAGTCAGGCTATCCTCTGGCGTTTGTCTGTGGGGGGGGTGATATAGCTTTTCTCGATGAGCTGTTTCAGGGGCACCCTCATCTGCGGCCTGGCAAGATCTTCAGCCTCCCAGCCTGCCGTGCCGGCACAGCAGGAAAAGGTGGATTCATGAAAAAATACGATTGGATTGACCGGGAGGAATATCCTTTCGATTCGCATTATTTTCGGGTCCCGGCGGGTAACCTGCACTATGTTGACGAGGGCAGAGGATCACCCATCGTTATGGTTCACGGCAATCCCACGTGGTCGTTCCTGTATCGCAAGCTCATCAAGCGGCTCCGGTCTGAGTGCCGCTGTATCGCCATGGACCACCTGGGTTTCGGACTTTCAGACAAGCCAAGGGATTGGCGTTATCTGCCGAAAGACCACGCCGCCAACCTCACGACCTTCATCGAGGGCCTCGGACTGAAGGACATCACGCTGGCTGTGCAGGACTGGGGAGGCCCGATCGGCCTTTCCTACGCCGTCGCCCACCCCGAGAACGTTGCCCGCATCATTATAATGAACACCTGGGCGTGGCCGGTCAATCGAGACCTGTACTACGTCGCCTTCAGCGGCTTCATGGGTGGTCCGATAGGCCGGATGCTTATCCGGCGGTATAACTTTTTCGCCCGGTCGATCGTGCGCCAGGCCTTTGGAGACAAGCGTAAGTTGAGCGCCGCCGTTCATGAACACTATCTTCGCGCCCTGGCCACCCCGGCAA
>Ga0209605_1001934_pt1 | contig 21350 bp, 19 predicted proteins | sample AD_UKC035_MetaG_FD_184408 | JGI IMG/M metagenome (GOLD analysis project Ga0209605, IMG submission 184408) | Active sludge microbial communities of municipal wastewater-treating anaerobic digesters from USA - AD_UKC035_MetaG (SPAdes) (version 2) | ecosystem: Engineered > Bioreactor > Anaerobic >...
TTTTCAACAGTGTCCAAGATCGTATTATCTGAATAATATGTATCGCGATCCTCAAACCAATAAAAAAATTCAACTAGTTTCTCCTCCGCTATCATTGGGTAGTGCTGTGCATCAAATCATTGAGCATCTCTCAGATTTGCCCGTAGATAAACGATTTGAAACTTCCTTGGTGGAATTATTTGACAAGATTTGGCCCAACTTTACTGGTCTCAAGGGTGGTTTTTCTGATCAAACCACTGAGGAAAGATATAAGGAGCGGGGCAAGGCGATGTTGAGAACAGTGATGCAACATCCAGGTCCACTAGCGAACAAAGCTATCAAGGTTCAAGAAGATCTGCCCCAATATTGGCTTTCTGAATCGGATGAAATGATTTTATGTGGCAAAATTGATTGGCTAGAATATATTCCGGAAACAGACTCGGTGCATATTATTGATTTTAAAACTGGGAAAAATAATGAGGAAGGTTCCTTGCAATTGCCAATTTATCTTTTATTGGTTAGCAATGTCCAAAAACGAAAAGTGGCGGGCGCCAGTTACTGGTATCTGGAAAGTGGTGCCAATTTGACCGAGCAGACATTACCAACTGCTGAAGCAGCGTACGATCAGGTTATGCTGGTGGCTAAGCAAATAAAGTTGGCTAGAAAGCTTGACAGATTTAAGTGTCCTCAGGGAGAAATTGGCTGCAAATTTTGTAGATCATTAGAAAAAATTGTATCTGGGGAAGCGATTTTTGTGGGGCAAGGTGAGTATGGCAAAAACTGCTATGTTTTGCCCAAAGATCAAATGCAAGAAGCAAAATTGTTATAGAGAGGGTGTATGGCAAAGATCATAGTGATTGGAGCGGGAATTGGCGGAATATCTGCGGCCGCTCACTTGGCCAAAGCCGGGCATAGAGTAACAGTGTTGGAAAAAAACGATCAGCCTGGCGGCCGCGCTGAGATATTTCAAGAAAAAGGCTACACTTTTGATCGTGGGCCCTCTTGGTATCTGATGCCAGAGGTTTTCGATAAATGGTTTGCCGATCTTGGATTTGATAGGGAAGATTATTATCAAATTATTACATTAAATCCCCAGTATAAAGTTTACTATCAGGATAAGACTCAGCTGGAAATTGGTATAGATAGAGAGAAAAACCTCCATAAGATAGCTAGATTGCAACCAGGAAGCTTGCCAAAATTACGCGCATATTTACGACAGGCACAGACAAAATATGATCTGGCAATGGAAACATTTTTGTATAAAAATGCTGACTCGCCTTTGGATTTTTTGCAGTATTGGCGCCTGCTGCCGCAGGCGCTCCAGCTCAATCTGTTTGGTACCATGCAACACTACATTGAGCGCTATATTACGGAACCGAAGCTCCAACAACTACTTATGTATAACCTGGTTTTTCTGGGTTGTTCTCCATACAATGCTCCGGCACTTTTCAGCCTAATGGCTCACGTTGATCTGAATGTGGGAGTCTATTATCCTGCTGGGGGTTTTTTAAATATGGTGGCAAGTATGGTTTCAATTGCCAAACAATTGGGAGTTCGATTTGAGTACAACCAACCAATCAAAAAAATAAACACAACATCGGGTTTAGTTACCTCGCTGGAAACAGATATAAAAACCTGGCAGGCTGACTATGTTGTTTCTAACGCAGATTATGTTCACACCGAAGATCTCCTGAGCGACCAAACTATGCGTCAGCACTCAGATGGGTATTGGAAACGAAAGATTAATGGTCCTTCCGCTTTTCTTTTGTACTTAGGCATTAACAGAAAAATTCCTGAATTGATGCACCACACGCTATACTTTACCGAGGATTGGCAAAAACATTTTTCAGATGTTTTCAATCATAAGCAGTGGCCACAAAATCCATCAATTTATATCAACCGGCCAACTGCCACGGATGCTTCCCTTGCCCCTAAAGGGCACGATACACTCATGATCCTCGTACCTGTAGCATCTGGACTTGCAGACTCAAAGAGCTTGCGCGAATCCTATGGCGACTATATTATTAAGTACATTGAAAAAAATCTGAACATTGAGTTTCATTCTGCAATAACCGTAAAAAAAATCGTGACAATTTCGGACTTTGAGAAACGTTACAACAGTTTTGAGGGCAATGCCTTTGGGGGATTAGCGCACACCTTGTTTCAGAGTTCCATTTGGAGACCAAGTAATCGTCATAAAAAACTTTCAAACTTGTTTTTCACTGGTGCTGGAACAGTGCCTGGAATTGGTTTACCAACTTCACTCATTTCAGGTTATTTAGTGAATGACAGAATTGCTAAATTGAAATGACGTATCTTTACATCCTGATTAGCATTATTATTTTTCCGTTTATTATTGGTTTAACTTCAGGTTTTAGATTTTATTTTAATCGAAAACTAGTAAAAACACTTTTTTTGACCGCTACACCATTTTTAATTTGGGACTGGTGGGCTACTACCCAAGGACACTGGTCGTTTAACCCCACACATATTATTGGTGTTACATTTTTACATCTACCTATCGAAGAAATCGCCTTCTTTTTTGTTGCTCCTTTTGCGTGTCTCTTTATCTATGCGGCTGGTGAAAAATATTTGCAAAGAAGATATATATCACTGCCTTTTTTCTTTTGGGTGCTGATAACTGGTGCATCCATGCTGTTCTTGGTTGTTGGTTTCCCTAAGCCGTATAGCACTCTTGTTTTTGGATTAAGCACTCTACTTTTATTGTACAGTTATCAAAGATTTCGATCTCAATTTACTACCCCCATCCTCATCTATTTTATTTCCAGCTTCATTTTCTTTCTCCTCTTTAATTCGCTTTTAACCATGGTACCCGTTGTGAGTTATGCTCCGTGGGCAATTCTTAACTTGAGAGTTGGTACAATACCAATTGAAGATTTTTGGTACAATTTCTTGCTTTTATCGTTTACACTAATTATTTATAGAGTTATGTCAAACAAGCACACCAATGCGCAAGCTGTCTTTCAGAAGGGAAGTACAACGTACTATACTGCGAGTCAGTTTTTTTCACCCAAAATTAGAGAAAAAGTTACAACTCTATATGCCTTTGTGAGATTGGCAGATAACTACGTTGATCAATTACCAGAAAAGAAAAAAGAACTAGAAGCTTTCATTGCAGAATATCACAACGAGATTCGTTCACCCGGAAAGGCTCGTCAAGTAATTTCCAACTTTGTGTCACTGATGAAAAATACGGGAATTAAGCCCGCTTGGGTTGAAGCCTTTCTTGATTCAATGATCCAAGATATTACTAAGAAAACATATGCAAACTTTGGCGATTTATCTAAGTATATCTATGGATCTGCAGAGGTCATCGGATTAATGATGTCTCGCATATTTGGCTTATCGTCCGATCATGATCCTGCTGCAGCTAAGCTTGGTAAAGCTATGCAATATTGCAATATGCTTCATGATATTGATGAGGATTTAAGCTTGGGAAGAATTTATCTGCCCCTATCAGTGTTACAGAAATACAAGCTTGAACCCTTTTCAAAGGTAATGGCGCAAAAAAAACCAAAGCAGTTTCGGTTGCTTATGCAACAAGAACTATCTCGATGCTTGAAGTGGTTTGACGAAGCAGAGAAAGACATATCATTTATTCCTCGAAGAGAAAGAGTGGCGGTCAAAACAGCTTCGGCAATGTATCGATGGACAGCGGAGCAATTGTATAAAAATCCACAATTGGTGTTTCAAAAAAAGTTAAAACCAAGTAAGTTGCGAGTGATACTCACTGCTATTTCGTTCAGTATTAAAGGCTAACGTTATGAAATTCGCTCTACCTTACTCACAAATAATTACTGCAGAAATTGAGCGATTATTAGATAAAGCAAGTAATGAATGGCCGGCGATTTTTACTTTTGATGACTATTTTAAGCGAATGAGTGATTATTCAGTGCGAGGAAAAATGGTTAGAAGTAATCTGGTGATACTGAGTTGGCATGCGTATCAAACAAAATCAACCGAACTGACTCCAGAGGTAGTTAGCTTGGCGGCAATTCAAGAACTGTCCGAAAGTGGATTGTTACTCCAGGACGATGTGATGGATAATGATGTCTTGCGTCGAGGTAAACCCACCATGCACTTGCAGTATCGAGAATTGGCATTACAAGACAATTTAACAGTATCTGTAACGAGTGCTGGAGAATTTGGAAAAGCATGGGCAACTATATTGGGGGATCTGTTGTTTTTCTATTTATTTAGGTTACTTGCACAATTGCCAACTCAATCAGAGTTAAAATTAGCGCTTATAGATTTATATAGCAATGAGTTGGCTATTACAGGATCTGGACAGTTGGCTGACCTAGCTGCCGGATTTGGAATTGTAGATCCAACTCAGCTGGAAGTGGGTGAAATAAATCGCCAAAAAACCGCTCACTATACAATTTGTCTACCAATGCTTGCGGGAGCAATTTTGGCAGGTCAATCGAAAGAAGAACTTGCTGCAATCACAACGGTGGGAGAAACCATTGGAGAAATATTTCAACTGACAGATGATCGCCTTGATTTATTCTCTTCTTCAAACGTTTCTGGAAAAACACAGGCAAGTGATGTTAAAAGCGGTAAAAAAACCATGCTGTATTTCTTTACTGTCGAAGGATTGCAAAAAGAACCCGATGAATTAATTGAATTTAATTCGTTATACGGTAGGGCAGATTTACAACTAACAGAAATCGAGCGTGTCCAACAATTAGTAAAAAGATCTGGTGGATATGAGCGGAGCGAAGCACTTATTGGCGAGCTCGCTCAGCGAGCTCGCCAGCAACTTGATAAATTATCAATTTCAGATTTATCCAAACAGTGGTTTTATTCATTTATAGACTTTTTAACTACGCGGGAACATTAGATGAAATTTGATTTGCGGAGAGTAAGAAAACTGAATCAGATTTCTCAAAAACCTGGACGCGTGGTGTACTGGATGTCACGAGATCAGCGAATCGAAGACAATTGGGCTTTCTGGTATGGCTTACAACAAGCGACAAATCTGAATCAGCAATTAGAAATAGTTTTTGTGCTTGCCAAGAAATTTGAGGGAGCAACGCTGCGTCAATATCAGTTTATGATTGACGGCTTACAGATATTGAGTAGTCAAGCTAACTCGCTTGGTATTCCTTTCACCATCGAATTTGGTTTGCCAAGCGATGTTTTTAAACGTCTGCACGCTGAAGATTCAATCGGTTTGTTGGTCACGGATTTTTCTCCACTTAAAATTTCACGACAATGGAAGCAAGCCGTGGCGGAACTTCCATTCGCGCTCCATGAAGTTGATGCTCACAATATTATTCCCCCATGGGTTACCAGTACCAAGCAAGAACATTCAGCTCGCACAATTAGATCGAAAATCAATCGCTTACTACCTGAGTGGTCAGTAGATTTTCCAAAAATTTCGGTACAACATGCCGGTTTAACTAAATCTCCGCTGATAGATTGGCCAAAAGTCCGTCGCTCGTTTGTAGTAGATACCAGCGTGTCTCCAATTACATGGTTGCAAGCCGGGATTGACGCAGCAGAAAATCAACTAAGCAATTTCGTTGCAAATGGATTGGAGCAGTATTCAGATCAGCGCAACGATCCAGGTTTCAATGGTTTATCAAATCTTTCGCCATACTTACATTTTGGACAACTTTCAGCGCAGCGCGTGGCGCTGCGCATTCGTAACAGCCGTCACACTCACTCCAGCAGCGCAGAAAAATTTTTGGAAGAACTCATCGTACGTAGAGAATTGGCAGAAAACTTTTGTTTCTACAATCAAAACTATGATTCAACTGAAAGTTATCCAGGCTGGGCGCTTCATACTCTGAGAGAACATGAGCAAGATGAGCGATTGCATCTATATACTCAGGAGCAATTAGAGATGGCTCAAACATCAGATCCACTGTGGAATCTTGCACAACAAGAGCTAAGACTTTTTGGCAAAATGCATGGATATATGAGAATGTATTGGGCAAAACAATTGTTGCGCTGGACCAAATCAGTCGAAGAAGCTCAGAAAATCGCACTATATCTTAATGACCGGTATGAACTTGATGGCAGGGATCCCAATGGGTATGCGGGCATTGCTTGGTCGCTTGGTGGTGTCCATGATCGACCTTGGCCAGCACAACCAATTTTTGGTAAGGTACGGAGTATGAGCTATGAAAGTACAAGAAAAAAAATTACTCAAGCGTCATATGCGAAGCGAATAAACAACTTCATCTGATAGAATCGACTTTATGTCAAAAACTAATACTTACAGAGACATAACCCTCATCAAACTCGGGGGCTCAATAGTTACTGATAAGTCCAAAAATCAGCACTACCGGCAAGAGATGGTTCGACAGTTGGGAAAAGAACTAGCCGAATATCAACAACAAACAAATGAGATAGTATTCATCGGTCATGGGCAGGGAAGTTATGCTCATCCAATTGTGAAAAAATATGCAGATCATTTTACCTCGAAGGACGCTTTTCAAGCGCATAAAATGGTAGAAATGTTGAGAGTTATCTCGAAACTGCATGAACAAATTCTTGATGATTTGATTGGGTGCGGTTTACCAGCAGTAAGTTATCGATTTAGTCAGCAAGCGTCTATACATACAGATGGTCAAATTCTAATGAACTTAGATCTTCTTGAACATCTGTTTGAATTGCAAACGGTTCCGCTAACAACGGGAGATATTGTGGTAGATGCTAATAAAGGCAACGCCGTACTTTCTACAGAAAAAATATTTTTTAAACTAATCAATCATTTACAACAATCTAGTAAATTTCGAGTAAAAAGAGTTGCGTATGTCACTGAAGTTGAAGGTGTACTAGACCATGATAGAAAACTGATTGCCCACATTGGTGCCTCCCAGAAATTGAAGGATACTTTATTTTATTCCAACACTGCTCAAAGTGATGTCACGGGAGCAATGAAGCATAAAGTTGAGTCCGCCCAAGCAGTGGCGCGTCAAGGAATTCCGGTAGCCATTTTTTCACCACTCATAGAAAACAACCTGTCAGATTACCTGAATGAAAAGTCCTGGCGCGGAACACTTATTTCAGCAAATCGAGAATAGTAATCACCAAAAAGAATCCAAAGAAGACTGTGGCGACAATTAATATAATTTTTCTATTTCTGTGAGGTTGATATTGGCGAAGTAAATATTGTCTATTGAGTAAAAACAATAAAGCAAAGGATGTCATCATTGCAATTGCATTTAAAATTGCAGCTAGGGTAATCAGTGCTAAAGGTTGACGGAAACCAATTAAATAGGTTACGATTCCGAGCCCAATTTGAGTCCAAAGAGCTATGTAGAACCAACTTGCCAACGCCACTTTCTTATGTTTAAAGTGGGTAGCCAAAATACTATTTTCGGAGATAATTCGAGACGAAGATTCAAGGACGCCAGTTTGGCTTGCAAACAACATACTCGCACCTACTAGTAAAAATATTGGATGAAAAATAGGGAGGGTTTGCTTGCCAATAGTACTCGCTTGGAAATACAGAAATTCTAATCCTGTGCCAGTAGTTTGCCCAAAGGAGGTAGCATATGCCAGTGTGGAGAGCACAATAATTGACAAAAGACCTAATCCCCAAAATACTATCATGTGCTCTCTATTAATCAACTGCCACCAATGTTTCCAGAGCCTAGCGTTATCTTTTGTATGGGCAAAGTGTTGGCCAAAGAGATCAACCCTTTGTTTTTTTGATGAGAAAAGAGCGCTAATTTTCCCCATGTATTTACCCATCCCAAAGCCTTTTTCTTTGATGTAGTAAGATTGGGCTAAGTTGAGATTTCCCCCAGCTCCTGAGTAGGCAAAGGCTCGCAAAAAGGTGGCTAGTGCAAGGCCAGGAGGCAATAACCACCAGTTTTCACCAATCCCAACTAAACCCTTGCTAGCCACAACCCAATCTTGCCATCGAGTCATGAGAAGCGTGATAAAGAATATGAAAGATAGGCCAAAAAAAAGAATGAATTTTTGAAATCGCTCCATGGTTTTGTATAAACTTGATCCCGATGAAAGGATGAGGCCAGTGAGGAGTAAGAGTGCAATGGCAAAAAATGTTTCAGAAATGGGCGGGAACAAAGTGTGCAGAATTTGCGCTGTAGCTGAAGAAAATCCTGGCAGGGACCAGGGTATTAGAGTTGAGAAGATAAACCAGATGGGAAGCGCTGGGTGTAATTTTTGAAAACCAACAAAGACACTTTCGCCCCATGCTAACGTATAACGCATGGCTTCTGTGTTTAACACAAATTGAAGTGTTAGGCCAATAACCGCACCCCAGAGCAAACCAAGTCCATAGGTCGCAGCCAGGTATGGCCACAGTAACAACTCTCCACTACCCATGGACAATCCAAGCAAAATAAAAGATGGTCCAAGCGTTTTCCTCAGTGTAGGTGGTTGGGGTAGGCGCGTTTCAAACATGATTGATGAAATCAGTATAGCCTAAAAAATGGTATGATTACAACAAATTGCTGTTTTTGTAAAAAATCACAATCTATGAAAAAAGAACCGTATGTAATTCTCATAACGGGGGGATCGGATGGTCTGGGCAAAGTGATTGCTCAGCATCTCAATACTTCACACAAAGTCGTTATTTTGTCAAGGAATCAGGAAAAATTAGAGAAAACTGCTGCAGAAATTGGTTGTCAGTGGGTACAAGCAGATGTAACTCAGCCTTCAGAGGTAGCCGAAGCGGTAAGAGAAGTGCTGACTTGGCATCCTCAAATTGATATTCTGATTAATTGTGCTGGTCGATTAATCGATGGGTTATTGGAAAACTACGAACCATATGAAATTGAACAAGTAATCCAAGTGAATATCCTCGGTGTAATGTATATGACTCGAGCTGTTTTACCCCGTATGAAGTTGTTGGGAAAAGGGAAAATTATTACGATTGGATCCCAGGCTGGGCTTAGAGGGAGAAAATCTCGAACCGTATATACTGCAACAAAATGGGCAGTCCGTGGATTCTCAGCGTCTCTGCAGGAAGAAGTGGCGCAAAACGGCATCAGCGTTTCAGTTATCAATCCAGGCCTAATGCAAACCGATTTATTAAAAAAAGCCGGAGTAACCGGAGAATCGTTAGAAACTGGCTTGCACCTCGATTCAGTTGCAGCGCTTGTTAAGTTGGTAGTTGAGAGTCCAGAATCAATTACTATTCCAGAACTCGGGGTTAAGACATTGGCTGATGTTCATGGTTGGTGATAGGCCAAAGTTGAGCAAAGGTACAAAGACTAATTTGACTCTGCCAAGTGACGATTCTCCAATCAGCACAAAATTGCTGTCGAAGTTCATCCGCATGTGTGTAATCTATCTCTAGTAAAATTGCGCCATCCTCGGAAAGATGGTTTTTTGCTTGATTGAGTAAGCTGGCGATCAATGTTAATCCAGACTCACCACCATCTAGAGCTATGTGTGGCTCAAAGTTTTTCACTGATGCATCCAGGTAGTCAATTCTTTCATGCGGGATATATGGTAGGTTGGCGATAATAAGATCAACTTTTTCGTTGGGATTAAGAAATGAAAGCAGATCTGCAACCACCCAGGTGATTGATGTCTGGTTGAACAATTTGGCATTTTGTTTGGCAATTGCTAATGCCGACTCAGATATTTCACTCGCGGTGATAGTGATTGGGTGTTTTACCATCTGAGCAAGGCTCAGTGCAATTGCTCCACAACCAGTACCAACATCAATTACCCGACAGATCTTACCGATTTCTTGCTTTGAGATCCATTCGAGTGCTCGTTGTATTAACTCCTCAGATTCTGGTCTTGGAATAAGAGTGTCGGGTGAAACTTTAAAGGTATATGAGCAAAAATCAACCCAGCCGGTTAGGTATTCAACTGGCGAAGTCGTATCATCCGGAAGTGAATCAATGTTGATTTTATAACGACTGAGTTGGGTTTTCTCATAGGCGTTCCAGACTCGAATGTTTTTTTGTGCTTGCATTTTAGCTGTTTTTCGTTAGAGTGTATGAATTATTGTAATACGAGCATAAGGATACACTATGTCATCACAATCAAGTACTAGCCCGTTGGGCAGTCAAAATACATTGGGAATGGTAGTAGTTGCTTTAGTTTTATTTGTTGCTGGCTTTTTTCTTGGACAACTTTGGCAAGAAAATAAAATGCTAAAAAGTGGCATCCCGACTGCAGCAGCTCCCGCAGTCCAGGATGGTGCAGCAGAAGCCCCATCTGGTCCAACTAAAGAAACACTTGGATTGATGCCTAAAGTAACGAAAGATGATCATATTTTGGGAGCTAGCAATCCAAAAGTGACTTTGGTGGAATATTCTGATTTTGAATGTCCATTTTGTAACCGATTTCACCCAACTGTAAAACAAATTATTGAAAAATATGGAGATGAAGTTGCATTAGTCTATCGTCATTTTCCACTCAGTTTTCATCCATTTGCCCAGAAATCAGCTGAAGCATCAGAATGTGTTGCCAAACAAAAAGGCTCAGAGGGATTTTGGAAATATGCAGACTATATTTTTGGTGAACAAACCAAAGGAACTGCGATGAGTGATGACTTAATTTTGAAATCTGCTCAAGAGGCAGGAGTGAATGTGACTGCCTTTCAAACTTGTTTAGATAGTGGTGAAATGAAAGAGAAGGTTACGGAGAATCAAACCACTGGAGGAGCGGCAGGAATTTCAGGTACACCAGGTACAATCATCGTGACTCAGGATGGTCCTCAGGAATTAATTCCTGGAGCATTGCCATTCGAATCTGTTGAACCAATGATCCAGAAATATCTGTAATTATTTTGCAGGAACAAGATGTAAGAAAACCCCAGCTGAAAAGCTGGGGTTTTTAATTTGAAATTTAATTTACATTTCTATGGAGCAATTAAAAGTGCAACCTCCAAGTTGCGTCCAACTCCAACTCCCAACACACTCAACCACATTAACTTGATTGTTGCTAGCCCATTCATTACAGCAAGTGTTTACAGATTCAGGATCATCACTTTCACAAGTTGGGACTTGAGTTGCGGATGGGGTTGCGACTCCACCACCAATATTAAATTCTGGCACTGGGTTGTAAGAAAAGATTGCGGCTATTGCCAGTGCAATAAGCAATAACACTAATATAGCAATTGTTTTTATAGCTGAAGAATTATCTCCCATGCCTTAAGTATACACGAATGGTGTAAAATCAAAACCGTATGTAGGTAATCAGAAAAGGATGTATGTCATTAAAAGCTGCGTTATATGAAGACATGAAAACGGCGATGAAATCGAGAGATGCTCAAAGACTTGAGACAATCAGATTTGCAATTTCAGTGATCAAGAATGTGGAAATTGATCACGGAGAACAAAGCGATGCACAGGTTGAGAGTATTATTAGAAAACAGGTTAAACAAATGAGAGAAGCGATCGACCAATTTAAACAGGGCAATCGTTTGGATTTAGTCGAGTCTGAAGAAGCAAAAGTGACAATTCTTGAGGAATATTTACCCAAACAGCTTGATGAAAATGAGGTTGAAGTTTTAATTCAGTCAGTAATTTCTGAAACAGAAAATCCCAATTTTGGTAGTGTGATGCCAAAGGCCATGCAAAAACTTGCGGGTAAAGCTGATGGAAAAATTGTTTCTGAAATAGTACGAAAATTGCTCTCATGAAACCTACAACAATTGGACAGGCGCTTCAGATTGAAAGACAAAATAAGCGCGTCACTTTGGAGCGGTTGGCAGAGATTACCAACATTCGTCTAGATTACTTACAAGCACTGGAAAATAATGATTTTGGTCAGTTGCCAACTGCAGCATATGTGAAAGGATTTATCCGAGCTTACGCTCAGCATTTAAGTATTGACGCCAAACCATTCATCGCTTTATTACGACGAGATTATAAGGAAACAAACAAGGGCAACTTGATTCCTAGAGAGTTTATAAAGTCCTATAGAACACGGAAAATAGTATGGAGACCCATCACATGGCTTTCCATTGGTTTAGTGCTTTTTATTGGAGTAATATTTTGCTACTTAGGTATTCAATGGTTCCGCGCAACGAGGCCTCCATCATTGGTGATCACGTCACCGGTGTCTCGTTCAATCGTATCAGAGGAGGTAATGGTTGAAGGTTACAGCGACTCCGATGCAGTAATTACAGTAAATGATCAGCCCGTTGCCCTTCAGCCAAATGGGTCGTTTCAAACAACCATACGTTTTCCGGTTGATGGAGTAGGAATCATCTCTGTAATCGCCACTGATAGACGGGGGAAAAGCACAGAGGAAATGCTAACTGTGACTGTACAGCGGTAATTTATGTAGTGTAGGATGGAGACATGGAAAATCTTGCCTTTGTTGCGTCAGTGTCTTTAGTGGTGATCGCGGCAGTTGTAGTGGCGGTGGGAATTTATCTCATTCTGCTAATGGCTGAGCTACGAAAAGTTGTTCATAAGCTCAATTTTTCACTTGAAACTACGGGTTCAAGCATCGCTCAGTTTATTGCATCATTGCAACACGCGGGTTCTTATGCCATGAGCTTCCAAGCCGGAGTTAAGACGCTTGAGAGTTTAGCGCAGTGGATTCGAGAACGTACCTCAAAAGAAGATAAAACTGACAAGAAGAAGTAAAAATTGTACAAAAACTGGTACAATGTGGCCGTGCCACTATCACTTGATCAACTTCGATCCAAATACCTCAATTTTTTTAGCCAAAAACAGCATGCGCTTGTGCCCTCAGCCCCTCTTGTGCCCGAAAATGATGCAACTACTTTGTTTATTAGCTCTGGCATGCAGCCACTTCTCGAGTATTTTCTAGGTGCTGTTCATCCTCTGGGTTCTCGAGTTGTGAATAGCCAAAAGTGTTTTCGGTCTCAGGATATTGAGGAAGTTGGTGACAACCGTCACACAACATTCTTTGAGATGCTCGGCAACTGGTCTTTTGGAGATTATTTTAAAACTGAGCAGATCCAATTTGTGTTTGAGTTTCTTACCAGCGATCTTAACTTGGATCCCAATAGGTTATACGTTACAGTTTTTGGTGGCTCAGCTGAACTAAATATAGAAAAAGACGAAGAAGCGATAGTCGCTTGGCAGAAACAGTTTTCTGCTCATAATGTGGATTCACAAGTAGTTTTGAATCCTGCGAAAACCGGACTGGGTGAAGGCAGAATTTGTGTTTACCAATGGGAAAACTGGTGGTCAAGAGCGGGGAAACCGAGTGCGATGCCAGTTGGTGAACCAGGTGGGCCAGACAGCGAAGTTTTTTACGATTTTGGAATTGATCGTCATTTTCATGAGAATTCCAAATGGAAAGACCTACCGTGCCACCTTAATTGCGACTGTGGCAGATTTATGGAGATTGGTAATTCTGTATTTATGCAGTATATGAAGCAGAAAGATGGTTCATTTACTGAATTACCAAAGAAAAATGTCGATTTTGGTGGTGGCTTGGAGCGAATTTTAGCAGCACTTCATAATGAACCAGATGTTTTTGCTTTACCAATTTTTGAACCGGTGATTAAAAAGCTAGAGCAATTAAGTGGCAAAAAATACCAAGAAGCAGCGCAACATACCAAAGCATTCCGAGTGATCGTAGATCATTTGCGCGCGGCGGTGATGCTCATCTCAGATGGTGTGAATCCTTCCAACAAAGATCAGGGATATGTAGTTCGTCGATTAATCCGCCGCGCTGTTCGGTACGCCCACGTGCTAGGGATAGAAGATCTGTTTTTAGCGCAGCTGGTTAGTGGCATAACAAATTTATATCAAGATCAATACCCAGAACTCAGTTTGCGCCAAAAAGATATTGAGCAATCATTAAATCAAGAAGAAGGAAAGTTTAGACGAACTTTGATCAAAGGCGAACAGCAACTAAAAAAAATGCTTACAGAAAAGAATAGCAACAAACTTTCGAATATTTCAGCTCAAGACGCTTTCTATTTATATGAATCATTTGGATTTCCACTTGAGCTTACTCAAGAAATTATCTCGGAAGCATATCCAGAAGATTTGTTGGTTACAAGCGATGATTTTTCACAAGCATTTCAAAAACTACGCCAACAACACTCGACTAGTTCAAGATCGGCCTCGGCTGGTCAATTCAAAGGAGGTTTGCAGAATAGCTCTCAAGTTACTACTCGATATCACACTGCTACCCACTTGCTTCATGCTAGTTTACGCAAACACTTGGGTAACCAAGTTCAACAAAAAGGCTCCCATATCACAGATCAACGACTACGCTTTGATTTTTCTTATGATCAGCCGATAGATCAAGAATCTTTAACAGTAGTTGTAGATCAAGTTAACCAATGGGTGCAGGCAGATCTTCCAGTTCACTGCCAGGAAATGTTGAAGTCAGAAGCCCTAAAACAAGGAGCATTAGCATTTTTTGTAGAAAAATATCCAGAAAAAGTCACGGTATATACGATTGGACCTGATCCGAGTAAGGACTGGATTTCCAAAGAACTATGTGGAGGGCCTCACGTGCAGCAGACTAGTCAAATCGGCACTTTAGAAGTAATTAAAGAGCAATCAATTGGTGCTGGTATCAGGCGCATCTATCTTAGATTTGTCGAGTAGGCTAGAATCTGCTTTAATAGAACTATATGGCGCTGCCTTGGCTCAAAGCTCAAACGAATTCTGAAACCCCAATTAAGGGGACATTATGTATTTTGCTTGGAGAACAGACGGTATCCGCTGCCTTAACGTATCTCACGCCAACTGAAACCCGCGTCAGCACCATTTCACTCCAACGCCAGTTTAAAGATATTGAATCATTTGTGGCCGCCACGGATGAGTGCTTGCGGGATCTTGGTGAAGAATCAAATCAAATCAATCAAGCAGTATTTTGTTTAAGTGAGCATTGGGTTGATGCTCACGATGTGTTACCCCAAAAAGTTGCTTGGATAGAGCAGGTGTTGACAGAACTTTCCCTGCAAGCCCTAGGTTTTATAGGTTTAATCGATGGTTTTACCTCACTCCTACTAAAACAAACTAGCAAAGCTACTCAATTAGTCTTTTTTATTTTTCCTCATACTATTACATTGAGTGTGCTAGTTGGTACTCATGTTATTACCACACTGTCAGCGGGAAGATCAACTGAAATTGCAGATGACTTCACGGAGTTATTGGCGCGGATTAAATCGCGACTGACGGAGAATGAACTTACCTCGTTGACAGTTACTCTAGCATCTCCAGATCTTTCCGACGGACAGCTAGATATATTACAGCAAAGTTTGCTGGAATATGATTGGCAAAAAATAGTACCTGAAGCAGCATTACCTCAACTCACATTGATTAAACAAGAGGAGCTGTATCGGCACCTCTTTCACCAGACTGCAGAGGTTTTACGGAGTAAACAGTTGGGAGCTCAATGGCACAGCGATCCCTTGGTGCAAGCCAGCAAATCCGCCTTCGGTCAAGAAGTGGCAGATTCAGTTGCTGCTTCCATGCCCATACAATCCGAACTTATTTCCCCTTCTTTGTCAAAAGCTGATTCTGAAGCAGAAATCCAGGACTCAGAACAGGGATTGAGCAGAAGAAAAAAAGGGCTTAATATGGGCTTTCCACTCTTTCTTAGCGGTAAACGTAAAAAACGCTTGCTATTTGCCGGATTAGGCTTCTTTTTTGGTGTAGTGGTCCTTGGTATTATTGGAGCCATCTATTTACGTCAGTATGCGGAGTTATTAATTACGATTCAACCAAAGCGGGAAACTATTACCAAGGATGTCGTTGTTGCGTTGTCAGAAGGATCGCTCAAGATAACTGATGATTACAGCTTACCAATTGAGACAGTACAGGAAAATGTTGAGGTGACCGCAGCAAAAGTTACTACTGGCACCAAAACCATCGGAGAGAAAGCTAAGGGTAGGGTTAAGGTCATAAATAAGACAGAACAGCCAAAATTACTCGAAAGTGGAACCACCATAACCTCTGGAACCGGTTTGGTTTTTCTACTCGATGAAGCAATTACTGTACCTGCGGCAACAGTGAGTGCGACCAGCACTGGAGAAGTTAAATCGTATGGCAGTTTGGAAGTTAACGCTACTGCAAAAGATATTGGAGATAAAAGTAATATTGGTAGTGGTCAAGATTTGAAAGTGGCCTCATTTTCGGATTCTAGCTATAGTGCCCAAAGCATTCAGGCGTTTACAGGAGGCTCAAGTAAGGATGTGGCGGTTGTAACAGAAAAAGATGTTTATGATTTGCGATCAGATCTAAAAAAACAAGCTGCTCAAGAAGCGCAAGAAAGCTTGGAATCGTTGAAAACCGAAGGTAAACGAGTTGCCCCGCCCCATGAAATTTCAATCTCTAAAGAGCAAGCTTCAGCAAAAGTTGGTGATGAAGCAGAGGAAATTTCACTGACAATTACTGCCACAGCCAAAGCATTTGCATATGATAGCCAAGACACCAGGAATTTGGCGCAAGCAATTTTGGCGAACTCTATTCCGAGTGGAACTATTTTGGATAAAACAGAGCCTCAAGTGCTAACAAAATTTTCCGAAGCTTCTAGTTCGGCAAAAACCCAACTTGAGTTAAACATTTCTGCAAAAGTTGTAAGTCAAGTTAATACCAATCAAATTGCTCAAACTCTCGTTGGTAGACCAGTTGCTGCAATTAATCAACATGCTGTAGACTTACCTGGAGTCGATGCAGTAACGGCAGAGTGGATTCCTAAGTTTGCTTTGTGGCTCAATCAAGATGTGCCGAAGGTAGAGCGGATTAGGGTCTATGTTACAGAATAAATCATCATCATCACATCAAATTTCTGAAAAAGCGCAGTCTGAGCTCATTACTTTGGCGCGACAAGCATTGTTGTCTGGCATGGCGTATGAAGAAGTGCAGGCAAAAATAGCTCGATTTGCAACGCGCATGACTGTCAGCGAAGTAGTTGAAGCAAAAAATATAATTGAAAGACCGAGAACTATTCGTGAGCGTCTGCCAAAACCAGTTCGTTTGGGGGCTTTGATTATTCCCTTGTTGTTATTAACAACCGGAGTCTACTTGGTTGGAAGTGCAGTGGTCCCAATTTTGGGATACTATGTTAGTGATGAGTCAAATGTTTTACAACGAGAATTAACATCGCCAATTCCTCGATATCAAGTGATGGATATTACTCCATTAGTAATAATTCCCTCTCCAAATGTATTTGTAGCTTCAGAGGAAAAACAAGTAGCTCCAGAAGTTGTCAGCGATACGCTTGATTTTACTAATTTGGCGAACTGGTTTGGCGGCTCAGCTCCTGAGTTGGTAGAAAAATCACCTGATGGAGGACCAGTCAAAGACTACACCATCACCATTCCGAGTTTAAAGATAGAAGGCGCAAATGTTGAGGTGGGAGGTACCGATTTAGGAAAGAGTCTCATTGCGTATCCTGGTACTGCCTTGCCTGGAGAATTTGGTGCCCCAGTCATATTTGGTCATTCAGTATTACGCCAATTTTACAATCCATCAGAAAAAAATCCCAATCGTTACAACTCGATTTTTAGTACGATTATGACTTTGAAAGTTGGGGTGGATAAAATTTATATCGAAGCTGACGGTGTGAAGTACACCTACCTAGTTCAACAAAAAACCGAAGTTAAACCAGAGGATGTTTTTATCTTGACGCAACAATATGATGCCAAACGGCTCAAGTTAGTTACTTGCGTTCCAGAGGGAACGTATTTGAGAAGAGGCGTAATCATCGCCCAGCTGGTAGAGGAGCATTAAGCGTTGATTCGAGTATAATAATGAATAATTATGATAGAAGATGAGGCAACACAAGAAATTGCAGCTGTTATGAGACTTATTACAGCTGCTGAAAGAAATGAAGACAGATTTACAGGAGATATCGCATTTGCAAAAGCTGTGCGATTACTGATGACTGGCAGAGACCAAATACCCGATTCTACTTTTAAAATTATTGGACTAGATCGTGTACAGGATATTCCGAATAATGAATAATTATACTTTGGAGCAATCTCAATTTCCCCCCGTCACCCTTGGTATCGACTATGGCCGCAAGCGCATAGGTCTTGCTTTGAGTTATGGATCCCTTGCCGAGCCACTTACAATCATTGAGAATGATGAACGAGTATTAGAGAAATTACATTTTGTTTGTGTCGAGCATAGGGTTGCTCAATTAGTAGTGGGTATTTCTGAGCGAGAAATGGCAGTTGAATCTCACCAATTTGGCCAATTACTAACCAGTCAGCTAACACTCCCTGTTAAGTATATCGACGAAAATTTTACTTCAAGAGCGGTGCAAGAAAAAATGCAATGGTTAGGAGGAAAGCAGCGACGTAAGGAACCAATCGATCATCTGGCTGCCGCAGAGATACTTCAGGAGTGGCTTGATCAACAGCAATCGCCAAGTGAGTAAAAATCCCATTAGCACATGCGGTATACTGAACGTTCAATGAAAAAATTGCTCGTATTAATTCCAATTATTTGCGCCATAGTTTCTCTTTTTAGTCTGTTTGCTGTATACCAGTGGAGTACTTCTCCCATTGATGAGCAAAATGCAGAAGAAGTTCGTTTTGTAATAACCAAGGGCGAATCAATTACAGCTATTGGAGAAAAGTTGACAACTGCAAAATTGATTCGCCACCCTTTGTTATTCAGATTTGCTGTTCAGCAGCAACAACTTGGCCAAAAAATTCAGGCAGGAAGTTTTTTACTTTCTCCCGCGCAAAATCTTTGGCAAATTGCAGAAACGTTGACCCAGGGTACTGAGGATGTATGGGTGACGATTCCAGAGGGGTATCGAGTAGAAGAAATCGCCCAAACCTTTTCTAATGCAGGATTGGTGGAATTTAATGTTGATGACTTTATTGCTCAAGCTAAAGATCAAGAGGGGTATTTATTTCCAGATACATACTTAGTGCCGAAATTAATTACCGCTCCTGAAGTTATTAAGTTGTTAAATCGAACCTTTGATCAAAAAGTTCGCCAGGGATTAGCAGATGAAATTGCCAATAGTCAGCATTCGCTCGAGGACGCCATAATCATGGCATCCTTAGTCCAACGTGAGGCTGGCAAAGATGAGGACGAGATGAAACAGGTAGCCGGTGTGCTTTGGAACAGAATTGCCATCAATCAAGGTTTGGGAGTGGATGCTACATTGCAGTATATTGATGGTTTTGACGAGAAAACAGGTAAATGGTGGTCGAACCCCGATGTACGTACAAAAGAAAGCACCTCTCCTTATAATACCTACAAATATGCTGGATTACCTCCAGCACCCATTGCAAACCCTGGAGTTGCAGCCATCAGGTCTGCACTTGACCCATTGAAAACTGATAATTATTACTATCTGCATGCTGAGGGAAAGATTTACTACGCTAAAGATTTGGCAGGGCACTCAAGTAACATAGATAGATACTTGCGTTGATGCAAATTGCTTGTTATAATCCTCCCCTTAGCAAAAATTAGTGGTAGCTATTTTTGAGGAACATTTGCACAAACAAGCCTCATTTTATCGAGAGCAACAGTAACAATCCTACCCACACACAGAGAGAATCCTACAAAAAAGGACTTCTCTGCTTTTTTGTTGTGGGGATACAAACATAAGGAGTCGGAATGTCAGATAACACTCGCCAAAACTGGGGTAAACACCATGTGGTTGTTCCCGAATTAGACCTTGTTGGACTCCAAAAACAAAGCTATCAGGAATTTCTAGAAAATGGTATTGCCACAGCCTTGCGCGAAGTGACTGGAGAAAAGGGCATTGAAGATTACACAGGAAAAAGTTGGGCATTAAAGTTTGGTGGCTATCGTTTTGGTGAACCAAAGTACTCTGCTACTGAAGCAAAAAGAAAAGGCGTAACCTACGACATGCCTCTCTATGTGCAAGCGGAGTTGTTGAATAAAAAAACTGGTAAAGTTCAAGAACAAGAGGTGTTCTTGGGTGATATCCCCAAAATGACGACTATTGGCACATTCGTGATCAATGGTATTGAAAGAGCAGTAGTGACCCAGCTCGTTCGTTCTCCTGGTGTATTTTTTACCGGCGAAACTGATGCTAGTACCAGAAAAGATCTCTACTTTGCCGAACTTCGACCAAAACGCGGTTCTTGGTTAGAAATTACTGTTGGTAAGCGAGACGTTATTGCAGTCAAGATCGATCGTCGCCGAAAAATGCCCGTCACTGTGTTGCTCAGAGCTCTGGGATATGGCACCGACGATGACATAAAAGCATTATTTGCTGACGAAATTGGCTTTGACGAATTTAAATTACTCCAAACTACTTTAGAAAAAGATACTACTCAGTCTCAACCAGAAGCCTTATTGGAACTCTATGAAAAAATGCGCCCAGGTGAGCCAGCCGTTATCGATACAGCTCAAGAGTACGTACATCAATTATTTTTTGATAGCAGACGATATGATTTAGGTTTGGTCGGTCGCTACAAATTAAACCGCAGATTGAAGTTATCCGTCGATGAAAATACCACAGTGCTAACTCCAGAGGACGTTGTGGCAACAGTTAAATACTTAATTGGATTACAGAATGGACGAGGTAAAACTGATGACATAGATCACTTGAGCAATCGGAGAGTACGCCAAATCGGTGAATTAGTTCAGGAATCAGCGTTTCGCATTGGTTTGATTCGTCTTGAAAGATCCATCCGAGAAAAAATGTCTTTAACTAAGACAGAGGACGTATTGTCTCCAGCGGCATTAGTTAATGCTCGTCCACTCATTGCCACTATTTCAGAATTTTTCCGTCGCAATCGCTTATCAACCATACTTGATCAAACAAATCCACTGTCAGAAATTGACAACTTGAGACGTTTGTCCGTGATGGGTACCGGTGGTGTTACTCGAGAGCGCGCATCTTTCTCGATGCGTGATATTAATGCTTCGCAATACTCTCGTATCGATCCAGTTAGATCGCCAGAAGGTCCAAATATTGGCTTGGTAACCTATTTGGCCTTGTATGCCAAAGTCAACAAGCATGGATTTTTAGAAGCACCCTATCTAAAAGTGGTAGCTGATAAGGGCAAGATGAAAGTCAGTGATGAGATCGTGTATCTTGCCGCAGACGAAGATGAAGATTACAAGATTACTCACGCCGGCATAGATATCGATGAAAAGGGATATATCACTGATGAATGGGTCGCTATGCGCACTATGAATAAATTCATTGAAGGACCGGTAGAGGAAGTGCAATTCATTGATGTACTGCCACAGCAAGTGGTTGGTACTTCGGCATCATTAATTCCATTTATTGCTCATGACGAAGCTAATCGTGCCCTGATGGGAACGCATATGCAATGTCAAGCTGTGCCATTAATTAAGCCACAGGCACCTATTGTTGGAACTGGAATGGAAATGGCAGTAGCTACTGCCATGGGTCGTACGGTCTTAGCTCGTCATCCTGGTGAAGTTGTATATGTGGATGGTGATCGAGTTGAGGTTAAATTAAACAAATCGGTATTGGCAAAAATTAAT
>Ga0209605_1001949_pt1 | contig 21213 bp, 16 predicted proteins | sample AD_UKC035_MetaG_FD_184408 | JGI IMG/M metagenome (GOLD analysis project Ga0209605, IMG submission 184408) | Active sludge microbial communities of municipal wastewater-treating anaerobic digesters from USA - AD_UKC035_MetaG (SPAdes) (version 2) | ecosystem: Engineered > Bioreactor > Anaerobic >...
CTAATCCTCGACCACTAGCGTGAGCTTATCCCCGCTGGTAGCTGCCCAGTCCACCGGAGGCACCGCGACTCGCGCTTCCTCAGTTGGCGAGCGCACCAGTTGCTACCGTTGCAGTCATACGTTACAAGGGAAAACGATCGGTCGTGAATCGTGGTGGATTCGATGGCGTTCATCGGACGCCGGAACGCCGACCGCGCATTCCCGGAAAAGAGGAAACCGGATGTCACGCGCAATCAAGATATTTCAGGGGCGGTTCGGACGTGTCGCGCTGCTCGACATGGACAAGCCTCTGGTCCCGCACGCGCACCATCACTGCCATGCGCTGATCAAGGTAAGCGGCCCCGATACTTTCTTTTCGGTGCGTGGCAATCTGCAGCCATTGACGGCGGAAACAGTGGTGCTTGTCAATGCTTGGGAGCCGCATGCCTATGCTTGTCATCGTCCAGAGATCGGCAACACGGTCCTGCTCGCCCTCTACATCGAGCCGGGTTGGTTAGCCGAGATCCAGCGCCAACTCACGGTGAGCGCGCATCCGCATTTCTTTCCGCATCCGTGCGTGGCCCTTTCGCCCGAAGCGCGCAAACTCGCCGACGAGCTCGCCGGGGAGATGCTCGTGTCGGACAGCATCCCGACGGCACGGCTCGAGTCGCAACTGTTCGAACTGATGATCAGCGTCATCGACCGGAATTCCGAGTGGCGAAATTTTGGCGAGTTGCTGCGCGCGACGCGAGGACAGACGATCGACCCGCGGATCCGGCGGGCGATCGCACTGATGCGCGAGAATATCGGAAACACGCTCGATATGGATCAGCTCGCGGCGCAGTGCGGCTTGTCGCGCGCGCACTTCTTCGCCCTGTTCCGTCGCAGTACGAACCTCACGCCGAATGTGTACGCGAACGTGCTGCGCATGGAGAGTGCCATCCGCAACCTGACGGCCAGCAATGTCTCGCTCGCCGAGATCTCGCTCGACATCGGCTTTTCTGCACAGGCGCATTTCACGCGCTTCTTCCGTGAGCACTTGGGCACGACGCCGAGCGAATACCGCCGGGTCGTGGACGTCATCGATCCGGTCGTCGAAACCCGCGCGTGACCGCAGGCATCTCAGCATCGCGGCTAGTCGCTGCAGCGACAAATTAATCAGACTCCAGGGTAAATCCTGAGACTGCGCGGCAAGGGTCTCCGCGCGCTCCTCCCCTATTGTTCGGTCACGCCCCGGCACTGCCCGGGGAAACGGCAAAGCGCCCGTCGAGGCGCGGGACACGGAGGAGGATCATGGACAGGCAATGCCTTTGTCCGCGGCGCATCGATGCGCCCCGGATCTGTGCGATCCACCGCGCGGGGTATGCGCGATGAAGATCGAAGCTCAGGCCGTGGAAGCGGCGCAGAATGCCCCGTTTGTCGGGCGTCCGCTCGAGCGCGTCGAGGATGCGGCCCTCCTCACCGGACGCGGCCGCTACGGCGACGACCTTGGCGTCAAGCCGGGCACCCTGCATGCCGCGGTGCTGCGTTCGCCGCACGGGCACGCGATTCTGAAAGGCATCGACACCGCGGCCGCCGAAGCGGCGCGGGGCGTGCGCGCCGTGCTCACCGGCGAGGACGTGCGCCGCTGGTCGCAGCCTTTCGTCGTCGGCGTCAAGGAGCCGATGGAGCACTGGTCGCTCGCGGTGGATCGCGTGCGCTACGTCGGCGAGCCGGTCGCCGTGGTGATCGCCGAGGACCGCTATCTCGCCGAGGATGCGATCGACCTGATCCGTGTCGACTACGAGCCGCTGCCGGCCGTCGTCGAGATCACGTCGGCGATCGCCGAGGATGCGCCGGTGCTGCATCCGGCGGTCGGCACGAACATCGTCAGCGACCGCAGTTTCCGCTATGGCGATCCGGAGGCCGCATTCGAGGCCGCGCCGCATCACGTCGCGCTGACCGTCCATTACCCGCGCAACTCCTGCACCCCGATGGAGGGTGGCGTGGTCATCGCGGAACACCTGCCGGGCGACGAAGGCTACGAGGTCACGTCGAACTTCATGGGGCCGTTCTCGCTGCACGCGGTGATCGCGCTCGCGCTGAAAGTGCCGGGTGCGCGCCTGCGTCACAAGGTGCCGCGCGACTCGGGTGGCAGCTTCGGCGTGAAGCAGAGCGTGTTCCCTTACATCGTGCTGATGTGCCTCGCGTCGCGCAAGGCCGGCGCACCGGTAAAGTGGGTCGAGGACCGCCTGGAGCATCTGGCGGGTGCGACCTCGGCGACCGGTCGCATGGCGACGATCGAGGCTGCGGTCGAGGCCGACGGGCGCATCACGGCGCTTTCCTTCGACCAGTTCGACGACGTCGGCGGCTATCTGCGCGCGCCGGAGCCGGCGACCTTCTATCGCATGCATGGCTGCCTGACCGGCGCCTACGCGGTGCGTAATCTCAAGGTGCGCAACCGCGTCGTGCTGACGAACAAGACGCCGGCCGGTCTTGTGCGCGGTTTCGGCGGTCCGCAGGTGTATTTCGCGCTCGAACGCCTCGTGCAGCGCATCTCGGTTGAGCTCGGCATCGATCCGCTCGACATCTACCGGCGCAACTTCGTGTCGCCTCAGGCGTTTCCGTATCGTGCGGCGGCCGGCGCGTTGCTCGATTCCGGCGACTACCCGGCGGCGCTCGAACTGGCGGTGCGCGAAGGGGGGCTCGCCGAGTTGCAGCGCCGGCGCGATGCGGCGCGGGCCGACGGGCGGCTCTATGGCATCGGCTTCGCAGCGATCGTCGAGCCCTCGATCTCGAACATGGGCTACATCTCCACCGTGCTCACCGCCGAGCAGCGCGCGAAAGCGGGGCCCAAGAACGGCGCGATCGCGAGCGCGACGGTGAGCATCGACCTCCTGGGCAGCGTCAGCGTCGTCGTCGCTTCCGCGCCGGCGGGGCAGGGGCACATGACGGTGTGTGCGCAGGTCGTCGCCGACGCCCTTGGTCTGCGCCCGGAGCAAATCGTCACCAACGTCGATTTCGACACGCAGAAGGACGCGTGGTCGGTCGCAGCGGGCAACTACTCCAGCCGCTTCGCCGGCGCAGTTGCGGGGACGGTGCATCTGGCGGCGGTGAAGCTGCGCGACAAGCTCGCGCGGATCGCGGCGCACCAGTTCGGTGTCGCCGCCGAGGAGATCGCGTTCGCCGGCGGCAAGGTCTTCCCGCGCAGCGCGCCGGAGCGCGCGATTCCGTTCGCCCGTGCGGCGAGCAGTGCGCACTGGGCGCCGGCGCTGCTGCCCGAGGGTGAGACGCTGGGCCTGCGCGAGACCGTGTTCTGGTCGCCGGAGCCGCTCGCCGCACCCGACGCGGAGGACCACGTCAACACGTCGGCAGCCTACGGCTTCGCCTTCGATATCTGCGCCGTCGAGGTCGACCGTCATACCGGACGCGTGCGCATCGACCGCTACGTCACCGCGCACGACGCCGGCAAGATCCTCAACCCCGCGCTCGCCGACGGTCAGATCCGTGGTGCTTTCGCGCAGGGACTCGGTGCGGCGTTGATGGAGGAGTTCCGCTACGCCGACGACGGCGGCTTCCTGTCCGGCACCTTTGCGGACTACCTGGTGCCGACGACCTGCGAGGTGCCCGACCCGGTGATCCTGCACATGGAAACGCCGTCGCCCTTCACGCCGTTGGGTGCCAAGGGTCTGGGCGAGGGCAACAACATGAGCACGCCGGTCTGCGTCGCCAATGCGGTCGCCGATGCGCTGTCGACGGTCGGCGACATTGCCGACCTGCGCCTGCCGCTCACGCCCGCGAAGGTCATGGCGCTGATCGGTTTCGACGACCCGGCGCCGTCGAAACCGCGCGAGCAGGCGCCCCAATCCGCGGCGGGAGGCGGTGGCGGACGCGCGCTGACGGCGACGGGGACGACCGAGATCGGCGCGTCGCCCGAGGCCGTGTTCCGTGTGCTGCTCGACCCGGCGGCGCTGGCCAAGGTGATCCCCGGCTGTCACGTGTTGCAGGCGATCGGCGAGAACCGCTACCGCGCCGATGTCACGGTCGGCGTCGGTCTGGTGAAGGCGCGTTACGAGGCCGAGATCTCGCTCTCCGAACTCGACCCGCCGCGCTCGCTGCGCCTTACGGGCGCGGGGCTGTCGGCGCTCGGCAGCGCGCGCGGCAGCGGCCGCGTGACGCTGGAGGCGATCCCGGCCGGCACGCGTCTTTCCTACGACTACCGCGCGGAGGTGAGCGGCAAGGTCGCTGCCGTCGGCAGCCGCATGCTGGAAGGCGCGGCGCGCGTCGTGCTCGGCCAGCTCTTCGAACAACTCGGGCGGCAGGCGGGGGGCGCGGCAGCGCGGCCCGTCTCGTGGTGGGGCCGCCTGCTGCGACTCCTGGGGTGGAAAAAATGAAACCGGCTTCCTTCGAATACATCCGCATCGACTCCGCCGAGGAAGCCTGCGCGCTGCTCGCCGAGCACGGTGACGAGGCACGCATCCTCGCGGGCGGGCAATCGCTCGTCACGGTCCTCAACATGCGCCTCGCGCAGCCGAAGCGGCTGCTCGACATCTCGCGTACCAAGCCGCTCGACTACGTGCGGATAGCTGGCGGCAAGCTCGCGATCGGCGCCGCCGCAACGCAGGCGAGCGTCGAATGGCGCGAGCACCTCGCCCGCGAAGTACCGGTGCTGGCGCTGGCGTTCCCGAACATCTCGCATTTCCAGATCCGCAACCGCGGCACCGTGTGCGGCTCGGTCGCGCACGCCGATCCGAGCGCCGAGCTGCCGCTGTGCCTCGCGCTGCTCGATGGCGAGGTCGTGCTGCGCTCCCGTCGAGGGGCACGTGTGCTGCAGGCGGGCGATTTCTTCCAGGGAATGCTGATGACGGCGCGCAAGCCCGACGAGCTCGTCGAGGAGGTGCGCTATCCGCTCGCCAGCGCCGGCACCGGCTACGCGTTCGAGGAATTCTCGTCGCGCCACGGCGACTTCGCGATCGTCGCGTGCGCCGCGGCGGTGAATGGCGACGGCATCCGCCTCGCCGTCGGCGGCGTCGCCGACCGGCCGCGCGTGATCGCACTGCCGCGTCTGGGCGGCAATGCGCTTGACGACGCCCTCAACGATTTCGCGTGGGAGCTGGAAGCCCGCGACGACCCGCATGCGAGTGCCAGTTATCGGCGCCATCTCGTGCGCCAGATCGGCCGTCGCGTGATCGAGCAGGCCGGTCGCGCCATTCCGTCCGCTGGAGGACATTGACCATGAATCGCCTCGAACAATCGCAGCAGCACCTCGTCACCGTGACCCTGAACGGCGTGACCCGCAGTGGCCGTGCCGAGTCGCGGACGCTCCTGTCGGACTTCCTGCGCCACGAGCTCGGCGCGACCGGCACCCATGTCGGCTGCGAGCACGGTGTGTGCGGCGCCTGCACGGTGCGCATCGACGGCATCGCGGCGCGGGCCTGCCTGACACTCTCGGTGCAGGTGGACGGCCGGCGCGTCGACACCGTCGAAGGGCTCGCGGATCGCGACGGGGTGCTGAACGACCTGCAGCAGGCCTTCCGCCGCAACCATGCTTTGCAATGCGGCTTCTGCACCGCCGGAATCCTGAATTCATGCACGGATTTCCTTCAGCGGGTGCCGCTGCCGACCGAACAACAGGTCCGGGACATGCTGTCCGGCCATCTCTGCCGGTGCACCGGCTACACGCCAATCGTCGCGGCCGTTCTCGAAGTCGCCGCGGCACGGCAAACCCAACCAAAGGAGACAACCGATGCTTGATCTAGGGCGTACCTTCCTGCAGAGCGTGGAGCGCAGCCCCGACGCGATCGCGGTCGTGGATGGGCCGCTGCGGCTCACCTACGCGCAGTGGCACCGACGCGTTCAAACGGTGGCCGGCGGGCTGCGAGCGCTGGGCCTGGGCCATGGCGACCATCTGCTGGTGATCCTGCAGAACCGCTGGGAGATGGCGACGCTGCATTGGGCCTGCCAGTTCCTCGGCGTCATCGTCACGCCCCTGAACTGGCGTGCGAAGCCCGAAGAAATCGATTATTGCCTCGCCGACTCGGGGGCGAAGGCGCTGGTGTTCGAGCCCGTCTGCGCCGAGGCGGTGGCGGCCTCGGTCTGCGCGGAGGCGGCGCTGCGTGTCGGGGTGGACCAGGCTGAGGGCGCGTTGGTTTCGTTCGAATCGCTGCTCGATGGGCCCGTGCTAACTGACGGGCCGCAGGCGAATGCCGACGACGTCTCGCTGATGCTCTACACCTCGGGTACGACCGGCAAGCCCAAGGGCGTTCCGCGTCGTCACCGTCACGAACGCGCTGCCGCGCTCGCTCATGTCGCGCAGAACCTGTATCGCCGCGGCGAGCGCACGCTCGGCGTGATGCCGCTGTATCACACGATGGGCGTGCGCTCGCTGCTGGCGATGGCGCTGATCGACGGGCGCTTCGTGTGCATGCCGAAATTCGATGCCGGTACCGCGCTGGAGCTGATCGAGCGCGAGCAGATCAGCAACCTCTACCTCGTGCCGACGCTGTACCACGACATGCTCGCGCACCCCGATTTCCCGCGGCGCGACGTCTCCACGGTGAGGAAGCTCGGCTTCGCCGGTGCGCCGATGCACGACGCTCTGCTGATGCGGCTCGACGCGGCGTTCCGCCCCGAGCTGTTCGTCAATCACTACGGCAGCTCGGAGGTCTATACGTTCACGATTGACCAGGATGCGCGCGCCAAGCCCGGCTGCGCGGGGCGGGCTGCCCTCAACGCGCGCATTCGCGTCGTGAGGCTGGGCGCCGATGATCCGGACGCGCTCGCGGCGCCGCTGGAGGAGGGCCAGATCATCGCAGACCTCGCCGGCGACGAAGCCTTCGAGGGGTACTGGAATCGCCCCGATGCTGACGCCAAATCGCTGCGGAACGGCTGGTATTTCACCGGCGATACCGGCTATTTCGATGCCGATGGCGATCTCTTCGTCAGTGGTCGCGTCGATGACATGATCATCAGTGGCGGGGAGAACATCTCGCCCGTCGATATCGAGTCCGTCCTCTCGCTGCATCCGGGCGTCGACGAGGTCGCCGTCGCGGGCCTGAAGGACGAACGTTGGGGGCAGCGCGTCGTGGCCTTCATCAAGCGCAAGCAGGACATCGCCGCGGACGAACTCGACCAGCACTGCCGTGCGACCGACCTCGCGAACTTCAAGCGTCCGCGCGACTACGTTTTCGTGCGCGAGATCCCCAAATCGCCGGTCGGCAAGATCCTGCGCCGCAAGCTGGTTTCCGGCGAATACGAAATCGACGCACCCCAGTGATGGACTGAGCCTGGTCGGCCATTCCGCATTCACCACACCACATCAACCGAGGAGCGCAACATGACAACCCTGAATCATCCTGCCCACGACCTGCTGTCCCGGCTCGACGGCTTCCACGTCGAGATCGACGCCGAGCGCAAGCGTGCCGACATCATCCTCGACCGGCCGCCGTTCAACATCATCTCGATGCCCCAGCGCGACCAGCTGCGTGCGGTGTTCGAAGCCCTGGACGAGGACCCGCGCGTGCGTGTCATCGTGCTGCGCTCGGTGGGCGAGCACTTCTCCAGCGGTGGCGACATCAAGGGCTTCCTCGAAGCGTCGCCCGAGCATGTCTCGAAGCTCGCATGGAACATCGCCGCGCCTGCGCGCTGCTCCAAGCCCGTGATCGCCGCCAACCGCGGCTACTGCTTCGGCGTCGGCTTCGAGATCTCGCTGGCCTGCGATTTCCGCATCGCCAGCGAGACGACGCTGTATGCGCTACCCGAGCAGAAGCTCGGCCAGATCCCCGGTTCCGGAGGTTCCGCGCGCCTGCAGAAGATGGTCGGAGTGGGCCGCACCAAGGACATCGTGATGCGCTCGCGTCGCATCCCCGGCAAGCAGGCCTACGAATGGGGGGTCGCGGTCGCTTGCGTAGCCGACGCCGAGCTCGAAGTCGCGACCGATGCACTCGTTGCCGAACTCGTTGAGTTCTCACCGCTCGCACAGCGCACTGCGAAGAAGCTCCTCAACGACACAGAGGACGCACCGCTCTCGACCGCGATTGAGCTCGAAGGCCACTGCTACAGCCGCCTACGCAGCTCTGAGGACTTCCGTGAAGGGGTCGAAGCCTTCCACGCCAAGCGCAAACCAGACTTCATTGGGCGCTGAAGATGAGCGAAGCGAAACCGATCTGGCAAAAACCTTGGACCACCGCGGAGCTCGCCGAATTGACGCGAGGGACCTTGGTAGATCATCTCGGCATTGAGTTCGTCGAGGTCGGGCCGGACGCGCTGCGCGCCAGTATGACGGTTCGCGCGCAGACCGCGCAGCGCCTCGGCTACCTGCATGGCGGCGCGTCACTCGCACTCGCGGAGACTGTGGGTAGCCTCGCGAGCCAGATGTGCATTGACCGCGAACAGTATGCAAGTGTTGGGCTCGATATCAACGCTAACCACGTTCGCGCGGTGGAGAAAGGACAGTCCGTATTTGCGACGGCCCGTCCGCATCATTTAGGGCGTCAGAACCACGTCTGGGAAATCCGAATCGAGACGGGCGAGGGCAAGCTCGTGTGCGTCGCCCGTCTGACGACCTCGATACAGCCGCTCGCCCGGTTGGCCGCAAAGCACTGAAGAGTGCATTGGCGGTGCATGACCAACATAACTAGCAAGCCCTCACCATTCTTAGGAGGAGACAATCATGACTGAACGAGACAATAGCAGCATCATCGAGCGCGGACCGGGTTTCCGGGAGGGGCTGCGCGATCTGCCGGCTGCGATCAACCTCAATTCTGTCAGCGCCGGCACAGTTGCCGCAATCTTCGGCTGTTCTGGCCCCGCACTGATCGTCATCGGGGCGGCTGCGGCCGGAAAGCTCACGAGCGGTCAGACCGTCGCGTGGCTGCTCGCGATCTACGGACTGGGAGGGCTCATTAGCCTGCTGCTTGCGCTGCGCTACAAGATGCCAATTAATGGGGCCTATTCGATTCCTGGTGCAGCGATCATGACCGCGGCTTTCGCGTCATTCAGTTTTCCGGAGATCGTCGGAGCCTTCATCATGTCCGGTGCGATTGTGCTGCTGCTGGGCGTGACCGGCGTTATAGGGCGCATCATGCACTGGCTTCCGATGCCGATTGTCATGGCGATGATTGTGGGCGCGATGATTCGCTTCGGTGTGGGCGCAGTCGATTCAGTGAAGGCAGCGCCGATCATTGCTGGCAGCGCGGCACTAGCATTCTTCCTGACGATGCGTTTCATAAAGACCTTCCCGCCGGTGCTTGCGGCGTTGATTGTCGGACTTTTCGCCGCAGCTGCGACTGGCTCGATCCAAGCCGCAACAGTTGATATCGCGTTCGTTGCGCCCGAGTTTACGGTGCCCGTGTTCACGATGGCGGCCTTCTTCGGCGTTGCCGTGCCCTTGGCCGCGCTTGTAATTGGCGCCGAGAATGCGCAAGCGACAGGCGTTTTAATGGCTGAGGGCTACAAGCCCCCCGTCAATGCGATGACAATCGTGAGCGGCATCGGTGGGATTCTTGCCGGCTGCATGGGCGGGCACAACGCGAACATCGCTGGACCGATGACCGCGATCTGTTCGTCGGAGCAGGCGGGCGAAGATCGCTCGAAACGCTACGGTGCCACAGTGGTGAACGGCTTGCTGTTTGGTGCCTTCGGCCTGCTTGCGGGGGTTGCCGTACCCTTCGTGCTCGCGCTGCCGCGCCCGCTGATTGCGGTCGTCGCAGGGCTGGCAATGATCGGCGTGCTGCTGAGCGCTCTGCAGCATGGCTTTGCCAAGCAGCAGGGGCATCAGGTCGGCGCTTTCGTCGCGCTATTGGTTGCGATGAGTTCTCTCAATCTGTTTGGCATCAGCGCCCCATTCTGGGCACTTGTGTTCGGTGTGATCGTCTCGCTGCTCGCCGATCGGGCAGTAGTGCCGGCGCTCAAACGCCAGGGCGAGTCCGCCGGCTGCACCAACGCTTGATAGCGTATTCGTGGGGCGTGGGGGTGTGATTGAGCACCGCCCATGCCGCCGCCTCCGTGCGCCATTTTTCTGAGGTCAATGTCATGAAGGAAATTCCCGCTCTGCTGGAGTCTTGGCGGCGGCTGTACAGCGCTGGTGGGGAGGCGGTGCTCGCGACAGTCGTCAAGGTCGAGGGCTCGTCCTACCGCAGCCCCGGCGCGCGCATGCTGATCGACTCAAATGGCGGCTACATCGGGACCATCAGCGGCGGCTGCCTTGAGCGTCATGTCGTACAGCGCGCTTGGTGGCTCACAGCCCGCTCGCCAGCTGTGGTCTGCCGCTACGACACTGGTGCCGACGAGGACGCGCAGTGGGCCTTTGGCCTCGGCTGTAACGGAGTCGTGCACGTGTTGCTGGAAAGGCTGTCGCCCGGGCGCAGCAACACCCAGCTTGAAGCTCTGCGGTGTGCGCACGATGCCCTGCGGCCCGCAGCGACCGCGGTTGTTATCGACTCTCACCGGTGCGCCATTGACGTCGGTCAACGGCTCGTGGTATTCCCGGACGGTCGGCGCGACGGACACCTCGGCAACGCGACACTGACTGAGCGCGTCGCGTGCGAACTTGCCACGCTGGCGCGCGAGGGGCGCTCGACCAACTATATCCTTCCGTTTGATGGCGGAGAAGTCGAGCTCTTTCTCGAGGGGATCGCGCCGCCGCCACGTCTGGTCGTGTTCGGCGCAGGACATGATGCGGTACCTGTTGTGCATTTCGCAAAGCAGCTGGGGTGGCACGTGAGCGTCGCCGACAGTCGCGCGCACTTCGCCCGACCTGAACGATTCCCGGAGGCTGACGAAGTGCGCGTGACGACGACCGACGATCCGCTCGCAGGCTTCAGCCTCACCGGGGAGTGCGCCGTCGTTGTGATGACGCACAGCGTTGACCAGGATCGCGAACTGCTGCGACGCCTGCTGAGCAATCCGCCGCGCTACGTTGGTCAGCTCGGGCCGCGGTCGCGCACCGAGCGCTTGCTTGGCGAGATCGGCGCTATTGGTGCGGCCAAGTGGGACCATTTTGCCGAGGCCTTGCACTATCCGATCGGCCTCGATATTGGAGCCGATAACCCGGAGGACATCGCGCTGGCCATCGTCGGTGAGATTCGTGCGGTGCTCGGCAACCGCAGCGGCGCCATGTTGCGGCATCGGCGAGGGACGATTCATGCGCGCCAAGGCGATGATTCGGCCATCGCGGGCGTGACCGCCGGTGCCCGTGCGGCAGCCTGAGCAGGCAGCGATAGGCGTGTGCAATGTGTTCATGTGCGATGTAGAAATCCGTCGACCAATCTTGCGACCAAGTACCCGCCTTACTATTCCTGATCGCTAAACGAGTCGTTCGATGGCATCTGAATTTTTGCGCTTGCGCGAACCAGTGGTCGGGCTTCTGCTTGCAGCCGGACGTGGGAGTCGTTTCGGGGGCGACAAGCTACTCCATACTCTTCCGGACGGTACGCCGATCGGCGTCCGCAGCGCCATGAACCTCAAGGTCAGCCTGCCGGTGTCGATTGCGCTGGTGCGCCCGGAAGATGCTGAATTACGTCGCCTGCTCGAAGGAGTCGGCATCGAGTGCGTCGTATGCGAGAGAGCCACGGAAGGGATGGGGGCAACCATCGCATGCGGCGTGCATGTAACCAGCGGCGCAGCCGGGTGGGTGATTGCACTTGGTGACATGCCCCATATCAATCCGCAAACAATTCAATCTGTTGGCAATGCAATCGCTGCGGGAGCAGAGATTGTCGCGCCCAGCGTCGCGGGTATACGGGGACATCCCGTCGGTTTCGCCGCGTCATTTCGTAAAAGCCTTCTCGCCCTATCCGGTGATGTCGGAGCTCGTAGCATCGTCGCAGCAAATCTGCACCGACTCACGACGATAGGCTGCAATGATGAAGGCATTCTGGCCGACATCGATACCCCTGCTGACCTCTCCCGATAGCCTGTCCTAGGTTCTGTTCACATATAACGATATGAGATCACCGCGCAAACGATTCGCACGAATGCCATGTAGCTGCATGCGAGCTTGTCGTAGCGTGTGGCGATCCGACGGTAATGCTTGATACGGTTGAAGAAGCGCTCGATCAGATTTCGCGCGCGGTACGCGCAGCGGTCGTAGTGCCTGGGGGTAATGCGGTTGGATCGAGGCGGGATGACTGCTTGGGCACCGGATGCTTCGATACTCATGACCAAGGCGTTGGCATCGTATCCTTTGTCGGCAACCAAGCTGGCGCACGGCATATCGGCAATCAAATCGTGCGCACACTCGATGTCGGCGACCTGTCCTGCGCTCAGAATCATGCGCAGCGGTTTGCCCAAGGCATCGACGGCAAAGTGCAGCTTGGTCGTCAGGCCTCCACGCGAGCGCCCCAGCGCCTGCGGTCCTACTTTTTTTGGGCGCCTGAGGCGTGCTGGTGGGCGCGAACGATGGTCGAATCGATGAACACCCGCCCCAGATCGCGCTCGCCGGCCAGTGCGAGGGCGACCCGATTCCAGACGCCTGCATCGCGCCAACGCGCAAAGCGTACATACGTCGAATGCCAGTTGCCGAACTCGGGCGGAAGGTCGCGCCACGGACTGCCTGTGCGTGCCAACCAAAGGACCGCCTCAACGAACAGCCGGTTGTCTTTGGCCGAACGCCCTCTATCGCCGGGTTTGCCGGGTAGAAGCCCTTCGATTGACTGCCACTGTTCATCTGTCAGCACCATTCGAAGCATCCTGATCTCCGCCCAAAGATCAGGATGTAAACACAAATCAGCTAATGTGAACAGCCCCTAGCTCTTCGAGCGTTGCAGCAAAATTATTGTCTTACGCACGCTTGCATTCCTCCTCATCGAAGCGGCTGCGTAAGTTTCCGGCCTCCGGTTTTCATACAAGACTTCACGCCTTTCGCTCTCGGCTTTCTTGCGCAACCACCGACGCTACCGGTTCGATGGAGCCCGCCGCACCCGGTCAACGAGTTTCCGCTTAGCCGCCGCTCGGCACGACTGCACCCCGCCGAAACTTGCCAATCGACCGCCGACACGACGAGTGTCTCTTTTGGGTCGGGTGCCGTCGCGTGCGCAGTGTCAAAGCTGACATGACGAATACATGAGATGGGCTGATGCTCGCCGTCCGGTCAGGCAGCTGCCCCCCTGCAGGACTCACAGCAGTTGTATGCCACCCGTCATCCGAGACGTCAGTCGGCCTCATCCAGACCGGAACAATCTGGACGTGACGTCCGGCTGGCATTGCCGTGATCGAAATGGCGGCTAGTGACACGACTGTTGGGTCTACCCCATCGACCGGGCGCGGGACAAGCCACGTTGATCGGCTGACGGAATTTTCGGCGGTTCCGGCTTAGAACCCCTAGAACCCGCTTTCCCGAATCAGGACGGCAAGCGTGCCCCGGGCGGCTTCCCAGATCAGGCTGCGCGGTAACCCCTCGATACGGACTTGCCCACGTAACTCCCGAAGTGTTGTAGGAGGCTCCAAGAGATGCAGGCGGACGCGGTAGAGCGCCTCACCCGGTACATCGTCGCGACCGTTCCATTTCGTCGAGTAGAGTCCGCCATGGCGACTGTCGAGCATTGGATGCAACAGACGCTGCGCTCGCGTGGAATCCACTTCCAGCACCTGCGCCGGTAGCGCAGAAAGTGCGCCCTCCGGTAGAAAGCTCGCCGGCGCCCCGATCTGTATACGGTCGACAAGTCTCTGATCCACATAGGCGTCTACCACCCAGTTCGAAGGGTCGATCAGCACGCCGAGGGGTTCGTGCACACTCAGCCACACGCCGGGCTTGAGAGCGAAGTCCGTGTCGAGCCATATTCCTGAAAATCCGGCCGGGATGTGCAGGCGTCCTCGCTCCTCCGAGACGGCACGTGCCTCGGCCTGTTGCTCGCGCAGCCTTCCTGTCAAGGCGAGTTCCTGCTTGCGGCCCTCCTCCCTCAACTCGATGAGGCCGGAAAGGCGTTGTTCCAGGTTGCCCGCTGCCGTCCACGCCTGGGACTCGCGCACGGCAAGGTCCGGGGTATCGAAGCGCGCTAGCACGGCACCCTCCTCGACAGGACCTGTCGTCCGGATTTCCACGAGCCGTGCCGGGAAAGGAGCAAACACCAGTTGCTGACGTTCGGCATGGGCGACACCCGTAGTAACGATGTCCATACGCCAGGGTAGCGCGAGCAATACTCCACTGGTCAGCAGAACCAGCCACAGACGGGTTCGACGGCCAACGGACACCTGTTTCCAGCGCTTTTTCCACACGGATAGTTCCGACCAGATTGGTTTGAGGATGAACCAGGTGATCTCCACCAACATCAGGAAAATTCCCAGCGCCTTGAAGAAGAAGGCATAGACCGCCCAGGCGATGCCGAGGAACAACAGCAGTCGGTAAAGCCAGGTCGAGAAGGCGAAGGCGACCAGCGCCCGACGCGTGCGCGCAGCAAACGGCTCGGGCCAGGGGTCGTCGAGCCCCAGCAGGTGGTGACGAAGCCAGACGCGGGCATGAGCCCCGGCACGTTCATGAAGGTTCGGGAAGTCAAGCACGTCAGACAGGATGAAATAGCCATCGAAGCGCATGAACGGGCTGGCATTGAGCAACACCGTGAGCACCCAGCCTGTCGTTGCCAGATAGAGGGCCGCCTGGCGCAACGCGCCGTCGTCCAGCAGCGCCCAGGCCAGCGTCGACAGCCCGGCTAGTGCCAGTTCGATGCCGATACCGGCGCTTGAAACAGCCAACCGCTGGCGGTGGGAACGTAGCCGCCACGACTCGCCAGTATCGGTGTACAGCATCGGCCACATGACGAGAAAGGCCACGCCCATGTGTGCAACCCGCACGCCGAGCCGGGTAGCGACGAGCGCATGCCCGAGCTCGTGCAGGGTCTTGGAGACGATCAACGCGATCACGAAGCCCACCACGCCGCCCGGGGTGAGAATATCCAGCACGCTGTGGGTGAAGCGCTCCCACTGACGGGCCACCAGCACAAGTCCGAGCAGCGTGGCGGCGAACACCAGCACCAGCGCCTGGGCTGAAAACAGAGGCTCGGCGAATCGAGCCAAGCGCTCGAGAACGCGCTGGGGCCGCACGAGTGGAACACGGATGAAGAGATAGTGATGCAGCCACCAGCGCCAATGGCGCCAGCCTGGCTGGCTTGCCTGCTGCGCCATGCGCTCGCGCCCTTCGGCAGACGGCAGCAGGAGTTGGTGACGCTCGAGGAAGCGGCCGAACGCCTCGATCTGGGCGCCATCGACCACCAGCGGCGTGTTCGCCTCGATGTCTGCGGCAATCCGCTCCGGATCGCCTGGCCAGCGCAGCAGACATTCGTACTCCAGCCAGCCAATGCGGTAGAAGCGATTGACGACGGGGTCCTGGATTGCCCAGCAGGGCGACCCGTCACGCGCCGGCCCGGAATCGTAGAGGCGCAGATCCTGGCGCAGGGGCTCGAAGGCCAGCCCAGCGGTCATTACCAGCCGCTCCACTCACGCAAGGTGGCAAGGGGACGGCGCAGCAGGTAATAGCCAAGCACCACCCAGCCACCGTAAAGCTTCGCCGTTCCCTTGAGTCCGATGCGGGCATCGTTTCCGTCGAGATCGGCGCGCAATCGATAGCTGGCCACGCCTTCCGGAGACAGCGTTGCCTGATAACTTGTCTCGGTAACTCGACCTTTCAGCGGCGACAGCGGACGCACGGTGAGGAACAGCTTGACCGGTGCGCCCACCTCCAGTGCGATCGCATCGGCCACTGGCAGATGAACCAGCATGGCCGGCTTGGCAGGGTCGGCCAGTAGCATGATTCGCTCGCCCGTCATCACCGGCCTGCCTTGCCACTCGTCGGCATCCGCGAATACCGCAATGCCATCGTAGGGAGCCAACGCATGCACGCGCTCGAGCTGGGCCTGCACCGCGGCCAGCTCGGCGCGCCGCTCCTGGGTGCGCCCGATCAATGCCGCCAGTTCCGCCTTACTGCGGCTGTCATCGAAGGACATCTGCGTGGCTGAGAGCAACTCCGCATCAGCCACGGCCACGGATTGGCGAACGACCTCCAGACGGTTGCGCAGCGTAGTGTCGTCGAGCGAGAACAGGGGGTCGCCGGCCTGCACGACCTGATTCGGACGCACGTGCACCGTGCTGACCACGCCATCCAGTGCGGCGGTGATCGCCACCGCTTCCAGGGGCACGACCTCGCCCGGCGCCAGTGCCGTCTGCCGCACGGGCAGGAGGAAGAAGAGCAGCAACGCGACGACGACGAGCCGCCGCTTTGCCACACCCAATGCCTGCCATCGCTCACGCAGACTGGGGCGATGAACGCCCGCGAGCATCTCCCAGCAATACGCCCAAGTCTGGCTGACCCTCGTCAGCAAGGCCGCGGCTTCCGGCGCGGGTGGCTGCTCGAGCAGGAACAACACCCAGCCCAGTGGTTGGCCATTACGCCTCGATAGCCGCAACACGCAGACGCCGGCAGGCCACCACTCGCGCCAGCCATCGGCCACGTCGGCCGGCGCCCCTGCGAGCACCTCGTCGCTCGGCGCGAACCAGCCGCCCGCGGGCAGACACTCGCGCACCCAGGGCCAGCTGCGCCTGAGCCACAGGAGATAGGGACTGTCCTCCTCCGGCTTGGCGAGACCCGATACCGTGAGCACACGGCCCCCTTCCCCCAACACCAGTGCCTGTCGAAACCCCAGGAGAGGATGGGCATCGTTCGCCATGCTGAAGCACAGTTCAGCGACGCTCCCTGCGCTACGGGCGCGCGCCTCCAGTTCGGCCGCAAAGGCCGACAAAGTCTGCTCTTCGCTCATGCTACGCGCCACGACCTCACGGATTCAGGCGGAAGTGCGCCACTCCGCTCATCCCGGCCAGCAGCTCTGGCTGGTTACCGGCCATACGTGCCTCGAGTTCGACGGTCTGGGCAACCGCATCGACACGGGCGTTGATCGCCGTCACCTTGGCCGGATAAGTGCTACCGGTTTCATTGATCCTCACCTCGAAGGGTGTGCCGATCTGCAACTGGCTGAGCCAGCGCGAGGGAACGTTCAGTCGCAGCTTGAGCGGCCCGTCACTGACGAGCTCGACGAGCGGCGCACCGGCGCTGACGCCTTGGTGTGCCTTGACGTGCACCCGTACTACCCTGCCCGAGAACGGGGCAGTCACGGCACACTGCGCCAACTGCGCGCGTGACAAGGCAATCGCGGCCTTCGCCTTGTTCGCTTCCGCGACGGCCAGTGACACTTCGACGTCGCCTGCGGCCTCGAGCTTGCGCAAGCGTTGCTTGGCCCCCAGTGTTTCGGTTGCTGCAGCATGCTCTGCACGCGCCATGTCGAGCCGTGCTGCCGCCTCCGCGCAATCGAACGCCACCACTGTCCTGCCCTTCTCCACCCGGGCACCAAGTTGTGCCTGCAGGTGCGAAATGCGACCGGCCATCTGCGCCGTCAGCGTGGTTTCCAGCTCCGGACTGAGGAGCACACGGATGGCGTTGCCCCCCTCGACGGACGCATTGTCCTGCTGAACGGCCGGCTGGGCGTGCGCAATTCCGGTGGCGACCAGCAGGCAAGCAGCGAGCAGGTGCTTGAATCTCTTCTTCATACGCTCTCAATCCTGCGTCGCAGTCTTGAAGACATGCGCCTGCCAATCGGCCATCGTTCCCTTCATGGCCGCGGCCAGTGCCGGAATGCCGTGGCTATCGATCGTCGCCGGCAACACGTCGAGCCCGACGGAGTTGTAGACCCGACCCCACGCTGCCTGGGCGTTGGAGTACGCCGCATAGCGCTGGTACTCGGCAAGAAGGGCTCGCGCTTCGGAACGGATGACCTCCAGTTCAGAGTCGAAGCGACTTTGCGCCGCTGCCTTGGCGAAGTTGTGCAGGCGCTGATCCACCCTGAGGCTTTCCTCCGCGTACTTGAGCTCAGCCAGGGAAAGGCCATAACGCTGCACGCCAACCCGCACCTGCGTCAGCACCGCCATCGACAAGGCCATCCGGCGCATGTCGTCGGTCTCGTTCTGGTGCTCGTGGGCACGCTGCAGCGACGGGTACTGCGTGAGTTTGAGGATGTTCCAGGACAGCCGGAGCCCGACATCGGTCCAGTCGCTGTTGTAGTTGTACTTGTTGCTGTCGTACTGCCAGCCCGCATCCAGGCTCAGATTCGGCCACAACAGCAACTTGGCCGCCTTGATGTCGTTCTCGGTCACCCGGCGGCGATACCATTCCTCCATGATCTCGGGGCGCTTCTCGAGCGCCATCAGTTCGAGTTCGTCGATGTTGGCCGGCACGGGTGGCAGAGGCATTTCAGCCTCGTCTGCCAAAGTGTAGGCGGTGCCCGGTGGGATGGACATCAGCGCGTTCAGCTCTGCACGGGCCAACTCGAGATCCTGGCGGCGCAGGGTCAGCAAATTGACCGCATCGAGCAGTGCACGCTGGTAGGCCAGCACCTGCGGCTGGGGCATCAGCCCCTCTGCCTCAACCTGCTTGGCTTGGTCGAGTGCCCGGTTGACCCGTTCAAGCAATGCGTCGACACGGCCGATCAGGCGTTGGGCCCCGAGGGCACGCCAGTAGCTGTTGCGCACGTCCTGCAGCACGTTCTGCACGACCTTGCGACGGCGCTCCTCGGCCATCAGCACCTGATCGGCCTTTTGCTGCGCGCGATAGTAGGAGACACCGAAGTCGAGCACGCTCCATGAGAAGGTCAGGTTGGACAGGGTACGTTCGCGTTCCTGCGAGGTCGAAGGCCGCAGGGTCTCGATACGGTCCTCAATACCGATCGACCTGCCACCAGAGTCGTTGTTGCGCCATGCGTAACCTGCGCCGGCAACGAGGCGCGGCAGCATCTCGTAGGTCGAAACCTCGTGCAGGCTTTTCGACAACGCGTTTTCCATCAGTTTGAGCTTGTAGTCCAGGTTGTACTTCAGCGCTCGCGCCGCCGCGTCATGGAAGGTGATCGGCCCGTTGATCGGCTCCTGATCGGCATACATCTGGATGCGGTCCTGCGTTACACGGTCGCGGATCTCCTGCGACTCATACGGCTTCGGCGACAGGGAGCCGCAGCCGCTCAGAACCAGAGCAAGGCAGGCTCCGATCAGCATGGCAGGCTGGCGGAGGCGGGTTCTCAACTTCGTGTTATTGCTGTTCATTGAAACTTCTCGGATCGAAAATGAAATATCGGTCATCAGACCTTGCGCGGAGCCAAGGGCAGCCGGCTCGCCCCGCTGCGCAGTTGTTCGGCAAAGGACGGGGCTCCGCCGCCGCTCGGGCGCGTTGATACGGCGGCCGGGCGGTCCGTTTCGGGCGGTGGCGTATCCGCATCGTCCGTCGGCACGGTAGCGGCCTCATCCGCGGTGGGTGTTGGCTGCGTGCCGTCTGCTTCTTGCTGCTTCAGCCAGCTGGGGATCTCGTGCTCGCCGTCGTGGAATAAACCGGGCTGGAGCAGGTAGCGATCGCTGTCCAACTCGATGCGTCCAAAACGCCCTTCCACCATGCGATCAAAGTCGCTCGCCATGCGTTGCGAGTCGCGTACCGAATGAACGACGAAGAGGTTGGGATCAAAGCCAAGCCCCGCACCCAGGGAAATCGGGCGGTACTCGTCAGGCGTAACGGCACGGGGATCGCCGAAGGCGCGCGGATCGTCCTGAGCCCGCTCAGTCTGTGACACCACCACCTGCTGGTGCACATAGGTGATGGGATGGAAAGGCAGCGGCAACCTACGCACGTCATCGAAACGCTCGCCCGCGAAATAGGGACCGGGCTCGAGGATGACCGGGCTGCGGTCCAGCGGATTCGCAGGCTGTAACACGTTTAGCGATGGCGCCGGCGGAACCACTTCGAATGGCGGCACGACGGACGGCGGGTTCTCCGGCACGACCGTGATGCGGACCGTCGCGGTCTCCGTCCTGCCGCCACTCTTTACCGTGTAGGAATAACTGTCCTCGCCGGAGAACCCTGGATTGGGCACATACGTGATGCTTCCATCCGGATTGATCGCAATGCTGCCGTTTGCAGGCGGCGTGGTCGCCGTGATCGTCGCATCTGGGTTGCCGAAGCTGTCATTGCCCAGCACCGGCGTCGTCACCGGCCGGTTGGCCAGGGTGGAAGCGGTGTCATCGGCGACGTCCGCCACCGGGGTCACGACGATGGTCAGTGTTGCAATGGCCGTGCTGTTGCTGGCACCGGTGCCATCGCTCACCACGTAGCTGACAACCGGAACGCTACCGTTCCAGTCCGGAACCGGCGTGAAGGTGTAACTGCCATCGGCATTCAGGGTGAGGCTACCCACGCCGGCGATGGTGGCGGTTTGGCCCGGTATGTAACTCACCCCTCCCACGATGAAACCCGTCACCGTCAGCGGATCGTTATCCGCATCACTGTCGGCCATATCACCGCCCGTGCCGATCAACACGTTACCGCGGACCGGCGTGTCCTCCGGCGTGGTACGGACGTCGTCACGGGCCAGCGGCGGCGTACTCACCACCGTCACCGTCACCGTGGCCGTCTCCGTTACACCACCGCTGGTCACCATGTAGGTGTAGCTGTCGGCACCGAAGAAGCCCGGGTTCGGCGTGTAGGTGATCGTGTTGTCCGCGTTAATCGTCAGCGTGCCGTTGGACGGCGGCGTCGTGCCGGTCACCACGGGCGTCCCCTCGAAGCTGTCGTTCGCCAGCACCGGGATGGTCACCGGCATGCTCGGCCGGGTGGTCGCGGTGTCATCGGCGACGTCCGCCACCGGGGTCACGACGATGGTCAGTGTTGCAATGGCCGTGCTGTTGCTGGCACCGGTGCCATCGCTCACCACGTAGCTGACAACCGGAACGCTACCGTTCCAGTCCGGAACCGGCGTGAAGGTGTAACTGCCATCGGCATTCAGGGTGAGGCTACCCACGCCGGCGATGGTGGCGGTTTGGCCCGGTATGTAACTCACCCCTCCCACGATGAAACCCGTCACCGTCAGCGGATCGTTATCCGCATCACTGTCGGCCATATCACCGCCCGTGCCGATCAACACGTTACCGCGGACCGGCGTGTCCTCCGGCGTGGTACGGACGTCGTCACGGGCCAGCGGCGGCGTACTCACCACCGTCACCGTCACCGTGGCCGTCTCCGTTACACCACCGCTGGTCACCATGTAGGTGTAGCTGTCGGCACCGAAGAAGCCCGGGTTCGGCGTGTAGGTGATCGTGTTGTCCGCGTTAATCGTCAGCGTGCCGTTGGACGGCGGCGTCGTGCCGGTCACCACGGGCGTCCCCTCGAAGCTGTCGTTCGCCAGCACCGGGATGGTCACCGGCATGCTCGGCCGGGTGGTCGCGGTGTCATCGGCGACGTCC
>Ga0209605_1001954_pt1 | contig 21172 bp, 23 predicted proteins | sample AD_UKC035_MetaG_FD_184408 | JGI IMG/M metagenome (GOLD analysis project Ga0209605, IMG submission 184408) | Active sludge microbial communities of municipal wastewater-treating anaerobic digesters from USA - AD_UKC035_MetaG (SPAdes) (version 2) | ecosystem: Engineered > Bioreactor > Anaerobic >...
GCTTCTGCGTGAGCGACAACGTGAAGGAATTGCCCTGGCAAAGCAACGCGGAGCCTATCGCGGAAGAAAAAGGGCTTTAGCACCTGCTCAAGCTGAGATTCTACGACAACGAGCACGCGACGGCGAAGAAAAAGCACAGCTGGCCCGTGAATTCGGAATCAGTCGCGAAACGGTGTATCAATACATCCGCTCTGAAAGCTGATTGCCATGACTCAGAAATTCCTTAGCGTACGTAAATTTCCGTTTGGTGTCGTGACCCCTTATATGGCAAAAGCAAACAATAGTTACAGCTGCCTTCCAAAGTCTTTTTGCGACCGAGTGATCGCTGGTCTCACTTTTGAGACCGATAAAGTAAGATGCAGCGATTACGCAATCGACCAAAGGGGGCGCAAGATTCAGATGTTAACAATTTCGAAAAAATCGTGTTTTATACTTTGCCAGATATTTAAGATAACTTAGGCGCACATAAATCAGTCCCCTTGGATCTGGCTAAAGGATCCAATCGATAATACCCAACAACATTTTTCAGAACAAAATCAAAGCGCTTAGGAGATCTCTTCTGCATTTTCAAAGGATCTTCCCAAAAACAGGCAACGGCTTCGGCAAAATCTTCGTAAGCATTGGTATGAGCATAAGCTGTCGTTGGAGTACCAAGACTATAGCCTTCGGGCCAAAAGGCTTGAATAAATTCATCAGCCACCGCTTTGTTCTCTGGGTCAAACATCCAGACATGAGCCATCTCGTGAATAATCGTACGCTCCCAGTTACTTCGAACACCTAAATCACAAATATAAACACGAGGTTGACCACGAATAACATAAGCATAAGCAGATGGATAAGCAGGGAGTCTTTGAACTCTACGAATATATTTAGTGTATTTCGTGAATGATCTTGGCATTTCATGAACCGCCCAAAGGAGATAATACAATTGCTCTGGAGTCCAAAGATCACCCTTCTCGGGTGAACCTTCACCAAGCATTTTACCTTCTATTTCAATACCATAAATATCCTTCAGCAATCGTATTGATGCTTCAGCCGGGAATGCCTTGGCAAAAGCATGGATCTCTTCTGGAGTAGAATTAGGTGGCGGCAGAGGATTGATATGGTGCCACCAATTAGGATTATTCTTGTCCTGAATTTGGTCATCGTTGCTGGCGGTTGTTGGAAGGCTTAATTCGAAACTTCCCTCACCTTTGTCTGATGTTTTGCCGGAAGATATAGCAGTACAGGTAATTTTAACTGTTTTAGCGCATGCAGTACTCTCACCGGAATAAATCCATGTGGCTGTTTTACCATTGCCAGTTATTACACCTGGCGATGCTTCCCAGATAAAAGTGGCATTTGAGGCGGTTAAGTCTGTGTCAGCAACAAAAACTTGAGAAAATGTTACGGTGGGCGGAACAGAAAACTCACCGGCAATTGGAGTCGGTGCTAATATCTTCATCGGGAGGCGTGGCGGTGCAACTGGTTTCTGGGCAATACAAATTTTAGTTGTAAAGGTTGCCATGAGAGTGGCATCGCCAAAAACGTCTACGCCACATTCAACATCATACCAGCCGGGCTCTTCTGGCGCATTCCAGATTATTGAATTAGCTGGTAAAGAACCTTCAAGTGACTTTCTTTCATCGAAGCTTCCAGATTTTGCAGACCAGTTAAAGTATTTAACCGTTTTGATGTCAATTGGCACTCTCTGAAAATATATACCAAAGAATTCTTGTTGTAAAATATTCTCAATCAAGTAATCAGCAGAAAGGATTAACCTGTCACCAGTCTGATGGGTTTGTCTTTGAGCTTCGACTAGATTCTTACAATGGATTTCACCTTCCAGACTACCATTGCAGTAAAACGTTTTTTGCAACAATATAGACTTTGGCCGGTTGTTCTCCATATAGGCGTAAAAACAAAGAATAAAAAATTCACCTCTTTCAGCGAAGACGAAATCAATTTGCCCTTTTTTGTTAAACTGAAATAAAGGATTGAACCGTTCATAATAGCCTTTGGGAAAGCGATGATCTTGAACAAAAGAAATAGACCGTCTTGATTTTTCATCTTTTCTTTTAGGCAAATAAACCGTCCAAACAATTCTAAGCGCGTCTGGAGGCTTGATACCGTCTGAGGAGACCACGCTTAGTGTCGCCTTGTCGCCAAGCAGGAACCTGTATAGTTCTGGGTCAGCGCCGGGTAAAGATCTGTCAGGCTCTGGGTCTGCGCTGATCTTAAACTCCGGCCCAGCGCTGGCAGAAAGCTTTATTTTCAAACCCTTAACTTTAGGGCGTTTGTTCAGGTAATAAGAGTAGTAACAATAAATTGTAAAATCGCCTGCTTCAGGCAAAACAAAATCAATTTGCCCCTTAGTATTATACTGAAAAACCTGATTAGCTTTGCCGTCACTCATATGACCAAGTCGAAGTCGACGGTCTTGAATATAATATCGAATTACCGACTTAGACGTACCTTCTATTTTGGAAGTGTACGCAACCTGCCAAACAATTCGAAACGCTTCTGGCACCTTACTACCATCCGAAGAGACCACACTCAATGTTACCTTGTCGCCAGCAAAAAACCTGTCTGATTCTGGAGCAGTATTGATCTTAAAATCCAGCGCAAAAGCTCCCCCGACAACGAAACAAAAAGCGCATGCCAGTATGAATACCCTTTGAAAAGCGTTTGATCCAATCATTATGTCCTCCTGTCTGCTAACAGTTTTTTCTTTTAACCCTGCGAGGCTACAACCGACCCATCTTCATAGACAAATAATCCCCGAACAGTTGTTGCAAAATTGTCTGATGATCGCTGCAGCCAAAAAGTTCAGCACTCAAAATAGTCAAAAAATTACTTTATTGCAGCTTTGACCTGTTCCAGTGTTGTTCCTGTGCCCATTCTGGAGAAGGTTCCATCAGCATTTATCGGCCAGCCACCCTGTGGCGAATTGAAAACGATATATTGATTTTCGTATTTCTGCAAAAAAAGCAGGAATTTTTCGCCTGCTATAAATTCAGTTGAATCTTCAATGCCACTAAGAGTTGTTATTTTAATCTGCCCGCCCTCGGGGATCTGACCTTTCAGGCATTCCTGGACTTCGAAAAGGTTGTCGATTACAGTATAGCCTTCTGGTTTTGTTTCAACTGTCGTTATGGTAACTGTCTTGCCGATTACGATCAAATCAGCGCCACTGACAAGTTCTGACAAGCTGAGAGTCTCGATCATGGCATAACTCCCCGTGTAAAGCATCAAAAAACATATAGCAAACACTATTATACTTCTCATCTTTTCCTCCTGGTAATCTCTCATAATATCTTACCTGTTTTTTCAGCTTTCGGCCATTATTAATTAGCTGGCCTGTACATAAGCATCTAGAGCAGATTATCCTGCTCTTGCCCAGACTTTTGCTTCTACAGGGGCAGTTCAAGCCTCCACCATACTGATCTAACATTGGGATCTTGGCAATTTTGGTGTTTCATCAAATTCTATCTTGTAAGAGAATTAAGATTACAGTAAAATTAACCAGTCGAGATAGATACAACCGCCGCCACACCGAGGAAGATCATGATTGGATCACTGCTTTTCGTAATACGGTTGCTAATTTGAGATGAACACGAACGACAGACCAGATATTCCCTCTCAACCCGATGAACAGGTTCTTTTTCTTCAAGAACTGCTGCTGAATGAGAGTGATATGGAAGCAGAATCTCTTGAAAAAGTTCGGATTTTGTGCACCCATTCTCATCTGGCGGTCCGCTTTTGGGCACGAAAGGTTTGTAACAAATTTTCTTTACAGCTTGCAAATGATGAGAATGTCGTTAAAGCGGAACCGGCAGAAACAACCGAAACTACAGAGTTATTGCACAAGAAACTGGTTTCGGTACAAGAATCAACTTTTCTGGCAATAAGTGTCATAGAAAAAATTCTCCGACGGAAAGACCCACAATCTTTTGAATTTCTCACGGATTATCTTCAAAAAAACACGGACAATTTTCAGATATCTTACTTAACCAAACATCTTTGCGCTTATTTCCCTTCTGACGAACTTCTTATTAAAATTTTGCCGTATCTCAAGCATCCAGATGATCGCGTGGTTGCCAATACAATTGAAGGAATCGAAAGGCTCAGGACAGACAAGGGTATACCTATTTTTACCCAGATGTTACGGCATAACAACCACAGGGTAAGAGCTAATTCTCTTAAGGCACTTGCTTTGTATAAGCGAGACAAGACTTTCGCAGCTCTGAATGAGATGCTCAAGACAAGAGAGAAACCACATTTTGTGATTGCGGCCTGCTACGCAATAAAAGAACTAAAGGACCCGGCGTATCTGGCTGTTCTGGACGAAAATCTTGGCTTTCGTTTATTCTTCGATGAAAGTCTTGGCGCAATACGTGCGATTGATAATGATGAGAGCAAAGCAATCATTGTTCGCCGCAAAAGTGAATTCCGTTACTGCGAGAAAAAGCTTGCCGAGGCTCTCGGCGAAATTCGAGTCGAAGAAGCTGTTCGCCACCCTTATTACAAGGTATTCAGGTTCACAAAGGCTGCTATTGGAAGTATTATAGCTTTAGGAATTTTTCTGTATCTCTTTTTTCCTTCGCCAGAACGAGTTGCCACGAAAAAACTGAAAAAAATGTCGATTGATATTGGTTTTAAGAGCATGGTTGATGCGTTATATGCCGGCGATGAGTCTGTTTTAGGATTACTTTTGCAGACAGGTTTATCGCCAACCGGTGCAGATGAATCTGGTAACACCCTTTTTCATCTTACGGCCAAATATGGCCATCAAAGCCAATATGAACTGTTGAAACACAGTTTGCAGGAAAGAAATCCTCAAGCTTCTGCAGATGCGTTGATGAAGCAAATCATAGAACTCGAAAACAGTTCTGGCGAAAACCTTCTACAGGTCGCGGTGAAGGCCGGGCAAACAAAGTTTTTGCAGTATCTTGCAGCGACAGGTTATGATCTTGCACGCAAAGATAAAGAGGGAAACAATCTTTTGCATGCTGCTGTCATGGCCAATAATGAAGAAATTTTAATTTTCCTGATCATGCAAAAATTGAACGTTAATGAGCAAAACAGGCTCGGCAACACTCCCTTGCACGAAGCGGTCAAATCAAAGAAAAGTAAAATGGTTTACTGGCTTGCCAAACTCGGAAATGCCGATCAAAAGCTGAAAAATCTGGCGGGTTACACGCCTGAAGATCTCGGAATAGATAAATTTCTACCCAGGGAATAACCCGATCATGCCGGCAGTTTTTGTCATCTGAGTTACTGGTGACTTGTTTTGTATTGAAGGCAAACAGCGCTCATTGTATTAAAGCTTGGCGCCTCTTGCCGGTGTTGTCTTAACTTGAAAATACTTTTCGCAGACTGTCTGCTGGGTATCTGAGTGCTAACACCGAATAATTTCTGACCCATTTTACATTTTTTATTGAACCCGGGCTAAGTTGCGTGTTTTTGATATTGTCGGCCAACATGAAAAACGCCCACCGTAAATGAAGTTCCATCAATGAAGTAAAAACCGAAGCAGAAAAGCTCGAAAAAGAAGCAAAAGAAAAAATCGAAGCAACCTACCAGAAGCTTATGGCGATCTGATCGCCCTCAGTCCTCACCAATACCGAGTTTCTTCATTCGATACAGAAGCTGGGTTCGCGGAATCTTAAGGATTTCTGCGGGCTTCACGAAATTATCCAACAACGTCTGGTCACCCGGATGAGATCCGCATCCACAGAGAAAGAGAAAAAGCAGCAGGATGACAGATACGTTAATCGTTCTCATTCAATTCTCCGAATCCAGTTGTAATGTGGTTCTGTATATAATACATCTAGGTTATTTCAGCCCATTCCTCACTTCTAAAAACTCTCATGTCCTCTGGAAGGGGCTGGCGTGAGTTTTCAGCCCGTTCGCGTCCCTGTGGGCCGTTTCAGCTTTTTCAGCCCGCGCCACAAACAGCCCAAAATCCCCACCAGGCAGCGGCAGCAAACACCAGTCGGCCCCACAACCCGCCAAATCCGCCTTTTTTAGCAAAACCCTCTCAAAACAGCATTTTCCCGGCCTCTCCCCGCCAGCCGTCTGAGAGACCCGCCCCCCACCCAGTAAATTCTGCCAAAATAACGATTTTTTCCAAAATCAGCCTCCAGAGCTCATTTTCCTCTCAGGGTTCTCAATCTCCAGGCTGGCGCTCCCAGCCTCGAATCAGCTGAAACCCTCTTAGCATCTTCAAATCTCAAGTATAAAAAGGGGGCCACGCCCCCGGGCTCACCACAGGGGAAAGCAGGTTGAAACCCCTTTCCGGTAACTCTTTTCCCCGCTGCACCGCCCGTCGAAACTTTTTGATACCGCCCGGATCGTCAAAGTAAAGGCCTCCACCCCAACCGGCTACGCCGGCCGGGTCCCCGCCTTGACTTTGCCGAACCGGGCCGGTCTGGCCAGGGCATCGACGGGCGGCTCCGCAGGGGAAAAAGAAGTTCAACGGAAAAGGCTGTTCGCCGATCGGCGAACCGATGACATAAAGTTATTGCAAATGACATCAGATTACATATATTCTGATTAGAATCAGATCCAGGGAGGAATCTAACATGCAGACCATGAACTACCAGGAAGCCGCCGACTTTCTCAAAATCACCACCGGAACCCTGCGCAACTGGGTTTCCAGTGGCCGCATAAAACCCCGCCGCGTTGGCCGGCGCGTCCTCTTCTTCCGCGAAGAACTCGAGAAATGGATCACCAGCCCGCAACCGGCCGCGCCGGCTCCTGCCGGCCCACCGCCCCAGCAGCACCAGCAACCGATTTTCCTGCAGAAAACTCTCGACAGCGCCAGCCCATCCAAGCCAAAAAAGACGGCCCCCGCCGCCTGGACCCCGAAATTTACCGTTTCATTCTCCGACCGGGAGAAGGAACCTTACGCGATCCTGCACGATCTGCCCGGCCCAAACGTGAAAATGACACCGGATGACATGCGCGAACTCGCCAGATACCTTGTCGATACCGCCAGCCTCTGCGACCAGGGAAAATGCCGCGGCCTCGAGAACTTCCCGATCTTTCGGGAAAACGAACGATTCCGCAGTTCCGTCGTCCTGGTTCCATTCAACCAGATGCGCGACCTGCAGACTCTCGCGCTTGCCGCGCGCCGATCCGGCGATGTCCTGGCAGCAACCAAAGAAAAATACGCGGTTCAATTCATCCGCGAAGGCCTGCAGCGCCAGTTACCATTGATAAACATGCAGCTGAAAAAACAGGGAATGCGCGCCATCAGCTTCAAAAGCCTGAAGAAATAGCCGGAATCTCGAAACAGATCCGCGCCCCACGTCCTGTTGACCTGGCCACCGGCCAGGTCTCGGAAAGCCCTGCGGGAAGCCGCAGGGCTTTCCGCAGGCGTGCAATGCCCATCTGCCCCGGCCGGCTTTCTGCGCTTGTCACTCCATGTCATCGGCCGGCCCTCTGCGCCGCCTGGCCGCGCATCGCCGCTGCAGCTGGACATTGGGGGCGCTCCCGGTAACCCCGCAGAATCCGGCCCGAACCGCGGAAATTCCTGCTACAATATAGGTAGAGGCCGCTAAAAGGAGGATCCCATGAGTACTTTGCAACCGAGTAAACAGAAGAAAAAGAAAAAACGTGTCAGAGGCACTGTTGACCGCATTACCGCCGGTATCGTCGTTGTCCTCATCCGTCATCCAAACGCAGAAGAGAACGAGCTGGACACTTATCTCGAAATCTACGTTCCCATCGAGAAGTTCAAAAAACGCGTTCCTCGCGAAGGTGACTACATTTCAGTAGACATCGAAGAAAACTGAAAGTTTGTCATCTGATGTCATCGAAAACCCGAAAGCTCAGCCACAACACGGGCAATGGCCTTCCGGCTTGCGGTTTAACTCCCGCGCCAGAATCGCCGTAATATCCGCTGAACAGCAGGTTCCTTTTGGATTAAGCTCTTTACAACGGTTCCCGGTGCAGGCTCCCGTCATTTCCTTGATAGCCTTCAGATCCTGCGCCCCGGCACGAATAGCGCTGACAATAGTCTTTTCATCAACATTTTTGCAATAGCAGATTATCTGGCTCATTATTTTGTCCTTCTTCTGGCTTTCTTGACCGCCTTTTTCCGCTGAATCAGCCGCTGCAGCCCGTCTTTGAATCTTTTCTCGATCAGCTGGCGATCCGCCGCATCGCTCTCGATGCCCCAGATCGTCACAACTTTCCAGCCGCCGCCCTTGTCTTTTTCCGTGATCAGACGCGGGTCCTGCAGTTCGTTGAACCAGTCCAGCGCTTTCGTAACCTGGCTCATCGTCGCCGGCGCCACCGGCTTGACCGTGTCGCCCTTCTTCTCGAAACCGACCACCGGAAACCGCAGCACCGCAATATCATCGCTCTCGAAAATCCCCGTATCGACCAGCTTGATCAGCCGCGCAATCTTATGCCCGTTCATCTCCAGCCGCTTCACCAGGTTGCGCTCGATCGAGTAGCCGGCCGGGTCGATATCCGAAATGCAGAATACCGTTAACGGCCTGCCCTTGCACTTTTCGTGCAGGTCATCCGAAAAATATTCCAGCGAAATCACCGCCGGCTCGCCCTTCGTGCAGATGAACGAAGCTCCGGCCTCGCGCGCCAGATTCCTGATGAACAGAAAGTGCCCGATCTTTTCCGATGCCAGCACGATTTCCGGGTGCTGCGCATTGACCTCGCAGTAAGGCGCGTTCATGTCCATGAACCCGAAATCCCGATAGCGAAACAGCCCCGCCGTCTCGATCATCTCGAGCAGCGTGCTGTAAAAGGTGTTGACGTCGCCCGGCCCGAGAATGTCCGCATGATGCGCCAGCACTGACTTTATCCGATACCACATCGATCTGATGTTTCCGTCGCTCGGCTCCTCGATCCTGGCCCGTATCCAGCGCCACATCTGGTAAATGATGTTCTTCACCACGCGCTTTTTGTTGATCTCATTAACGCCATACTGCCGAAAATAGCTCAACATGCGCTCCCGCGAAAACTTCTTGATATCCCAGCGTTCCTTGAACGCCGCGACCGCCGCTTTATCGCCGGCATCGAGGTTATACAGCTCGCGCCAGCCGAAATCGATCAGCCCATACTGCCGCAGCTTTTTGTCAGCCGGGTGCTCCGGCACCAGGTTCTGAAAACTGCTCACGCCCAGCGCCTTTTTCACGGCTTTCCCGTAAGTCGACGTCACCGGAACCCGCACATCGCTGCCACGCAGCGCCAGTTCGCATTCATCTTCCTTGCCGCGCAGATCGGCGCGCTCTTCCGCTTCCGCCGGAAACCGCTCGAAAGTCCCCTCGATCCGCTCCACTGCCACCAGATACGAGCGGTGGGTGCGCAGAAAGTAGCCCTTAAAAAGGGTTTCGTAATAGTTGATATTGTCGGGAAGCTCATAGCGCCGCCCGTCAGCCGTTACTGCCTCGACGCGGCCCCTCTGGTATTGCATGAAAACAATGTCGCCGGCCCGGATCAGCTCGTTTTTCCGGCTGATTATCGGCTGCAGCGGCAGAAACAGCCTCTCGACGCGTTTCTGCAGTTCCTTGCTCATGTCAGCTGCTTTTCGAATTCAGCCAGATAGCTGCTGGTAACCGCATTGACCAACGGATTTTCCAGGCCGTCGAACCACAGATCCCGTGCCGACGAAACTTTCAGGGCCCGGATCTTCGTCAGGTTTACCATATAAAACTTGCTGGTGCGCATGAAATGCGGGTGTTCTTTCAGCTTCTCTTCGATTTCGACCAGGCGAAGGTTCGAATAATAGGCCTTGCCGCCGCTGGTCATGAACATTGTCTCTTCGCGCCCGGCGTCAGACTTCGTCGTGATATAGCAGACATCTTTCAGTTCAAGAAAATAAACCGACATCGCCGGATCTTCCGGCGTTACCGCAAACTTTTTGATCGGCGGCTCGATCCGCGCCAGCTTCGCCAGAATCTCTTTCAACAGCTCAGTTTCGCCTCTCGCCATCTCTATAAACCCCCATTTCAATGTTCCGCCTGCCGCCCGTCAGGAGCCCCAACCGGCCCACAGGCCCGTATAATCAGCGCTTCAGCAAATTCTCCGAAGCCGCGCAAATTTCACGCTCTTTTCAGCCCTTTCACGGCTTTTCCCGATGATTCCCGGGAAACAGTTTCACCCGGTCACGCCAGATCAACTTCCCTTTGCTGAATCTTTTTAATGCTTGAAAGGGTACCTGTAAACAGCATCGATAATAGTTTTTTCAATTTCCGCTAGATCTGCCGGGTTTTCAATATTCTTACCGGTGAATATATGAGTTGATCTGGTTGCATACCTTTTTTTCCCATATTCGAGATAATAAAATCGCATCAATGCCGTATAACTGCCACTTTTATCAGGTCCGCTTATTTTAACGCTAAAGACAGCGTCTTTTGGCCCCAATTCTTTATTGCTTGTTAGTTTTTTCAGTTGAATCGGCTGTGTTATCTGAACAAGGTGCGCATTCTTTTGCGTTATTTCATCAACAATGCCGGGGCCTGTTATTCCGAGTATTTTGCCCTCGACCTTTTCCGAGACACTGGCAAGCATATTCTGTATAACTGAATTTCCTGCCTCTGTTTCAAGCTCGTAAAACTGCGTTTTTGCTATTATGTCCTGTCCAAAAAAATTTGTTATGCACAAAAGAAAGCTGATTAGAACCGCTACGATGCCAAATCTCATATAAACCCTCACTTGTTGTCAGGAAACGACTTCTAACCCTTCCGCTTTACCGCTCGATCAAAGTCCTGCTGTGTAATTTCCGGGTAATCATCGCTTTCCGCATCCAGGTCATCAAACATTTCCTCGATATTGTCATAAGTCCGACTGAGGCCCTTACCGGCAACAGCATCAGCAATGGCTTTCCTGGTCTCGCGGTTTTTAACAGAAGGCTCTCCGGCAGTCCTGTTCTGCTCCGACAAATCACTTTTTGACGGCTTTGCATTCATCTTTTTCAATACCTCATTCCGTATTTTACCCAGATTAACCGGATAAAAACCAGTCTTCTCGACACTGACATTGCGCCGCTTGTCCTCGTTTTCCATAATATCCCGGTCATGCGTGTGTCCATGCAGGTTGTAATATGGCATGTCTTCCGACATCGCCAGCGGTTCATGTGAAAGTATCAGAACCCTGTGAATAATGATCGGATGCGCATAAACCTCTTTGAATCCGGCGCTCAGATATTCTTCTTTCTTGTAAGTGTCATGATTACCCAGAATCAGAATCTTTTCGCCGTTCAATTGGGCAAGAATACGCCGCATGTCGTCTAAATGGCCACTCATGCAGAAATCACCAAGATGCCACACCAGATCAGCTGACCCGACAACTTCATTCCAGCATCTGATCATGACTTCGTGCATTTCCTCAACTCCGGCAAACGGTCTGCCGGTGTATTTGATGATATTTTCATGGAAAAAGTGATGATCAGCCGTTACAAAAGACTTGCTCATTCATCAGATATCCTTTGTTAAAAAGCGTTTTTACACTTACACCATCTTTCACGGCTTTTTCCGATGCTTCCCGATAAACACTTTCACCGGAAGTTTGTCATCTGTTGTCATCGAAAACAGCTCAGCCAATCACAGAGCTTTCTTTTAAGTTTTGCCGCTGTTATCGAGTAATTCGAGGTTTTTCCGCATGCAATCCTCTACTTTCAGCCAGTCTTCTTTGGCCAGTTGGCCAAGTTTTTTTTCCAGCATGGATTTCTTTATCGTTGTAATGATGCCGGTTACCGCTGACGGGTAAAGTAAACCCGCCGATTCCCAGCTTTTGATTGCTATATCACCATAAATTCTACGAATAACATTGCTGGTGATCAGCGATACCATTACCTCATCGCGTTTTTCATTGTAGTGTTTACCGCTGACAATCACTACTGGCCGCCTTTTGGTTGCGGTTCCATCAGTAAAGACAATCTCTGCAAGATAGATGTCGCCTTTTTTAAAGCTTGTCATAGGCAGCGTCTCTGTCGTTATCCCATATTTCCATCATTAAATCCGTAGGCTTTGTCATCACCAGATTCAGATCTTCCTGTTCTGCGTCCAGGGCCATTCTGGTGCGAATGCTTTCCACAACGAATTCTTTCAGGGTTTTACCCTGGTATGCTGCATAAGATTTGATTTTCCGGTGTTCTTCCGGTGTCAGGTCAATGGTCAGCCGCTCACGTTTTGCTGTATTTGCCATAACTATCTCCTGTTGTCGGTTTTGTAACATTATAACATTGTAACAATGTTACATCCAGTTAACTGAAAACACTCTCCCACATAATGTATTTTTTCAGGGTATCTTACCCAAGGCACGGTTTAGCGACAAAACCCTTTGTTGATCATGGTTTCATCTTGTGGTTGATAATAACGATTGGACTAAACCGCTACGCGGTAGCCGCTCCTTTGGTCTTTGTTGCAAGCTTGTTTCTGTTTATCCAGTTATGCAAAGTGGTCGGAGAACATTCGATAATCCTGGCGATTGATCTTTTGCTGACCCCTTTTCTCAGATAATCCGTGATTTGTTCTCTGTGTTCATCAAGTTTTACATGCTTTGCCGGGCCCTTAGGCCGTCCCATCGGCAACCCCTGAGCTTTTCGGTGAGCCAGTGCCTCTTTTGTTCGCATCGAAATGAAGTCTCTTTCTATCTGCGCCGCCAGCCCCAGAATAGTTGCAGTAATCGTGGCCTGCATCGAGCCATCCATCACCATCCCATTCTTCACGATGTGAACTGAAGTTTCCTTTTTTGCTGCCAGTTCAAGAATCCTGAGCACTTCCAGCGTCGATCTGGCCATTCGCGAAACTTCTGACACAATGAGATTATCGCCGGACTGCAGCCGGTTAACAATCCGCCCCATTTCCCGCTCTTCCCACGAAACCCTGCTGCTTTTCGTCTCCTGCACAAACTCCACGGGAACCAGCTGCCGGGCATTGCAGTATTCCAATATTCCCAGCTTCTGATTCTCGATATCCTGCATTTCCGTAGAAACTCTTAAATATGCGTAATTGGCCATCTAATTTCCCCTTAACACCGGAAAAACCTGTAAACAGGTTTTTCCGTCTCAAATAAGTCCAGCTTATACATAACAAACCCCAGCATAAGAGTCCAGCTAAAACGGTCATTTTTATAGACGAAACATGACATTCTGGTCATCATGTCTCCTCAAGGATCAATACCAGATCCCCCAAAACCACATTTAAGGAGACACCTATGAAACTGGACCCGAGACTTGCAAGACGCATGATTCAGGACATGACCCTCAGCGGCCTGAGTCCGAAAACTCAGGCTTCTTATCTCAACGCCGTGAACAGACTGATCAATCATTACCAGAAGTTTCCCAAACGCCTTTCATCCGAAGATCTTCGCCGCTATTTCGTTCGACTCATGGAAAGCAAAGAAGTGGTTCACTCGACTCTGGCCGTTTATCGCGCCGGAATAAGATTTTTCGTTGAGAGAACGCTTGGTAAAAGCTGGCCCGCTCTTGACTTATTCAGATTCCGCCGACCAAGACAGCTTCCAGACATTCTCACAGTCCAGGAAGTCAAAACCATTCTCGATGCCGTCCGTGTTAAGAGAAACCAGCTATGCCTCAAAATCATTTATGCCTGCGGCTTACGCCTGTCTGAGGCCGTTTCCCTCACCATCAACGACATTGACAGTGCACGGCATTTATTAAAGATCTGCGGCGGCAAAGGCAGCAAAGACCGCTACGTTCCGATTCCCGAGGCCCTCATCGAAGAATTGCGTGATTACTGGAGGACTTATCGACCCACATCCTTTCTGTTTTTTGGTGTCCATAAATGTAAGCGCATCCGCAGAGCAACCATCCAGAAAACCTTTAAGCTTGTCCTTAAGGAAGTCGGTATCACCAAGAAAGTTTCCGTTCATACGTTGCGACACTCCTACGCGACACACCTGCTCGACGGCGGGGTTGGCATCCGCACCATTCAGGAAATCCTCGGCCACAGCAGCCTTACAACAACAGCCATCTATGCCCACCTGAGCGAAAAAACCAAATCAACGGCCCTGCCTGTAGTTGATAATCTCATAAATTCTCTATAGACCGGCCATGACAACTGTCGGTGAAATCTTTCGCATCCATAGCCCGGCTTATCTCAAGACCTTTGGCGGGAAAATCCCGCCAAATCATCGCCGGGCTATAAACAGCCTGGCTTCCTGTCGAACTGGAAAGCTCGGGTGGCATGTTTACGAATGTTCAGCCTGTAAAGAAGTCCACTACGTCAATCATTCATGCCGAAACCGATCCTGTCCGCTCTGCCATGCAACACACCGTGAAAACTGGCTTGCAGACAGATATCATGAACTTCTGCCAACCAGGTATTTCCATGTTGTTTTCACGTTGCCAGAAGAACTGCGGCGGGTTGTTCGCGCAAATCCGCAACAGCTGTTGAACGCTCTGATGACAGCAGCCGGCAGATCACTGTTAAAGCTGACAGCAGACAGCAAATTCATCGGCGGCAAGACCGGAATAACTACGGTGTTGCACACCTGGACTGCAGCCATGGAATACCATCCGCATGTCCATTGCGTTGTTCCGGCCGGTGGTATCGATGGTTTTCTCTGGCGGGACTCCCGCAAGGGTTTTCTGGTTCCGGTCAAAGCCCTGTCCAAAATCTTTCGTGGCATGTTTCTGGAGATAGCCCGGAAGGTTTTGCCAGATATCGAGTTCTCTGATGAGCTTTTGAAAAAGGATTGGGTAGTTTTTGCCAAACCTGCCCCGCCGAGAATCGAAACTCTCATCAACTACCTCGGGCGCTATGTTCATCGCGTCGCAATCAGCAACGACAGAATCCTTTCTGCCAGTAACGAAGAAATCACATTCCAGTGGAAAGACTCCCGTGACGGCAGAAAAAAGGTTATGAAGCTTCCAGTTTTTGAGTTTATGCGCCGGTTTTTGCAGCATGTTCTTCCCTCAGGCTTTCATAAAGTCAGATATTTCGGATTCATGAGTCCTTCGAACCGGCGAACCTTTCGCCGCGTTCAAATGTTGTTATGGATGAAGGCCGGCTCTGCATTCCCCGAGAAGCCGGCAGCAAAACGGGAATTCCGTTGCAACACCTGCGGCAACGGAGTGTTGATAACGGTTGGGGTTTACTGCCAACCTTCCAGGTCGCCACCATGAAGCAAACACAACGCTGTCTGCCACTTCCAACAGATCTGGTTTCACAGTTCTGCCCACTCTTTCAGTCGATAACAGATTACCAGTCAAAGCCTTGCATCTCCCTGCAGAGGTCAGGCCGTCTTTGCCAAAAAGTGCTTTCCAGCCACAGCCCTGGCCATTTTTACTGAAGCCAGGTCAGCAAAAGACAGTTAAAATTCCATATTGGCGGCAATTCCCCGCGGTTCAGTCCAAGAAGACTTTTGCACCGGCTTCGCGATGCAAAAGTCTAAAAAATTATGTAAACCACTTTGAACTTTTGCAGGCTGGAAGAGCATCTCCCAATTTTTGCCCGTCCGGGTGTACCGAGCTACAGTATAATAAGCGTCAAATAAAAAATCGATTTTAGACCCCTTGCCGTGCCCTGTACGGGTCGAAAAAGTTCCAACCCTACCCCACGCCCATAAAATTAAACTGAACGCTAAAATAACGGACATTTTAGATAGCCCTCAGTTTGACCGGATCCATCAGTTCATACCAGAACTTCTGCAGAAACGAGAACTGTGGCTTCTTCTTCGGGGCCGGTTCCCAGGGTTTAACAATCTTGGCGTCACTCTTCGGTGGCTCCAGGCGGAACTGAATAGCTTCCAGTTTTTTGTTCTGCATTTCGTTTTGTGCTTCGATTGTTGCGGCAAGTTTCTTGTTTTGTTCTACCAGCAGCATAACTGCTTTTTCCAGTGAATCGATTCGCCTGGCCATTTCAAGATTCAGTTCATTGACGGGTTCCGGTGAAACGGTCACCGCCACGTCAACCAGCATGGAAGCCGCATCGCGCGGTCTCATTCCCTGCTCTACCATCCCGGCCATTTTTTTGATCAGATCACACTGATCACTGGTAACATGAGCAGCCCTTGAAATAATAACCGGCTGAATGTCGAGCAACTTACACCAGTATTTTACCTGATCTACTGTTGCGCCTTCAGTTATGTCGCTTAACCGAATCATAATTTTCTCTGTCATAAGACACCTTCCGGTGAAAGTTTTCACCGAAACTTTATCGGCCAAACTCACACGATTCTTAACCAGGTGAATCGGTGACCGCAACTTTTACCCGGTGACCACCAGGTGACCGCCAGGTAAAAATCCTTCACCGCTTTACCGGAAGCCCTGAAATTCTTTCTGAGTCAGCATTATATTTGCATTTCACCGATCCGGCTCTGTGCAAACCTAGTAAAACTACGAACTATCACTAAAACCGTGTTTAGTTTCATATTGTAAATCCTTGGGAATACGACTGCTGGCGCTTTTGTTTAAAATCCTGTTCTTGTCTGACAAACTGTCTTAGAAATAGCCGTTGAAAAAAATCGCTGTTGATCAGTAGTTTTTCAGATGAAGTCCTGGCTGACCAGAAATCACAATCCCTGTAGAGCGCTCCTGATCTTTGTTTTCGCGAACTATCACTAAAACCGTGTTTAGTTTTGAACTAAAAAACGAACGAACGAACCTTACTGGTTTGACTAAAAAATTTAGTAGGCTCTCCCTGTTTGTATGTTTTAGTACATTTAATACTTTTAGTAATTTTAGCGCCTCTGTAACCATCATAAAAAGAGGGGTCGCCGGCGCGAACTATCACTAAAACCGTGTGAACTATCACCAAAACCGTGTCAACTATCACTAAAACCGTGTGAACTATCACTAAAACCGTGTCAACTATCACTAAAACCGTGTTTCTATCACTTGATTTCAGTAAGCGATATATGTTACATTCGCTGCAGTGAGGTGACTTATGAAAAATGAGATGGTAGTGAAGTCTAATACGCTCGTAGAAGCCAGTTATAGACTTTCCGCCCAGGAACAGAAAGTAATCTTGAGCCTGGCCGCGAAGATAAAAAACCAGGACGAAGACTTTAAAAACTATACCTTTTCGGTGAAGGAATTTGCCGACATCACCGGAGCCAGAATCGACAGCAAGTATCACGAAGTCAAGAATCTGACATCAAGACTGCTGCGCCGGGTTTTTACCATAAACGAAGCAGACGGCCCGTTACAGCTGTCCTGGCTTTCAGCCGCCAAATACTTTGACGGTGAAGGTTTGATAACTCTGCGGTTCGATCCGGGTCTGAAACCATATCTGCTTCAGCTGAAGGATTGTTTTACCAAATTCAATCTGTCAATGGCTTTGCGCCTGAAAAGTTCGTTTTCGATAAGAATTTATGAGCTTTTGAAACAGTATGAGGCTATCGGATCCCGTTCATTCCTGCTGGCGGATCTCAAATCCGCTCTGGGAATCTCTGGCAATCAATATAAACTTTACGGTCATTTCAAATCGAAAGTTCTGAAAGTAGCCCAGGAAGAACTGACTGAAAAAACCGATCTTACTTTTGAATATGAAGAAATCAAGGTAGGGCGGGGCGTTGGTAAAATTGCCTTTATAATCAAAACACAGCCGGTGCCTGCCAGATCGGTTGAGCCTGAACCGGAAACTCAGTCTGAACCTGATGATCTTGTCTTCACAAGTTTGCTGGAACTGTTGCCGGTAACCTTTCAGCGCAAAGAAAGCATCAGAAAAATTGTGAAAGCGGCTTTTGATAAGCATGGCTTTGATTACGTAATGCGTAATATCCTTTATTCAAACGAAAAATCCAATGCCGCCAGGCCCGGCGCCAATATTGGAAAGGGCAGCAACTACCGCGTTTATCTATCAAAAGCGTTGCAAGCTGATTATGGCTTGGCCTATCGAGAAGACCAGGAAAGCAAAAACGAGCTTATGCGCAAACAACGCGAAGCCGTCGCTGCTGATGAAAAACAGAAGAACCAGGAACTGGCTATAATCCTCGCAGAAATGGAAAACCGCGAAAAGGCCCGCACCTTTATCAAATCTTATGCGCCTGAAACCCTGAAAACATTTGAACAGCAGGCTTTTCTGCGCATGTCTGCCGACGGTCTTTCCCGCTACAAAAGGAAAGATCCTATCGGCAACATCGAATTCAAACGCCGCCTGGAAGATGTCGTAATGGAACACGTCGGCCTGAAACCTAAGCAGGAAGAAACCAAAGAGCCCGAGCAACAATCTCAAACCGCTGAAGCAGCATAGCGAGAGGAATAAAACATGAAGAAAACCGTTAACAACCCGAATCTCGTAACAAAGATGGATATCGTCAGAGATCTGGCCAAGAAATCAAAGCTCACCCAGGGAGTCGCCAGAAGCATTCTAAACAACCTGCTGGGAATCATCGAGCGCAACCTGAAGAAGGAAAAGCGCCTGCAGATCATCGGTTTTGGCTCTTTCTACACAAAACTGAAGCCGGCCAGAACCGCCATCAACCCCAACACCCGTAAACCGATCCAGGTGCCGGAAAAGAAACTTGTTAAGTTCGCCCCAGGCAAAGCCTTGCGCGAAGCGGTAAACAAGAAGTAGCATCCAAAAGATTGAAACGGGGAAAAGAACGGGCCGAAACCATCGCTTGATCCATTGAGCTAAAACCCGGCAACAAGTATTAGGCTTGTTTGCCGGGTTTTAGCTTTTTTGAAATTCGAGCTTGACAATATATAAATATATATGTATATATAAGCTAGCGAAACAAAAAAGGAGTTTAAATTTATGGCCCCGCAAAAAATGCTCTACATAAAAGATGAAGATGTTGGTTTAATTTCAAAAGCCCAGGAATGCTCTAAAGAAAACTTCAGCAATACAGTAATAAAGGCTCTCAAATTTTACGTAGACAGCCAGGAAGATGCTGATTTTGACTTACAAAAACTCACCATTGGTTTTGACCCAATAGTTTTTGATAGGGATGCTTTTACAGAATACTTAGGCGTTTCTCAAGAAATCAAAAAGGCGAATCAAGATTCAGATGAAGCCGTCTGCGAGATGTGGGATGGTTTGTACAATTTCGTTTTGGACTATTTACAGGTGTCCTTTTTTCAGACTCCTATTACCTTTTTTGGAAAGGAATTAGTTGCTAGAGAGCAGCGAGACTATGCAGCTGTTTATAATTTGCGTGCCATAAAAGTTTCCAAGGATCTTATTATAAAAGCCGTGGAAAAAGACTATGACACTCCTTGTCCGTATGACCTTGTTTCAATGAAGACTCTCTTGGACGATGAAGAACCCTCTGATGATCCTGATTCGCCATGGTATGGAAGCATTGGTGCTAGTTTTAAAGTGTTTCGAACTAGAGGTAATAAATTTCTTATTTGGGCTTCTACTGATGCTGGTGATTTGAATTGGTCTAGTCTGGGCCTTAATTCAATAGTTCCACATGCTTCAGATTATGCTGTATTCGACGAGTTAAGGGATGATTTAAAAAAGATTAAAACAGAAACTTATGGCCTTGAATTTGAGCTGCCAGAAGGTATAGTTCAAGATGCCAAGCAAGCTTTAAAAACCCAGAAACCTGTGAAGCATTTGAGCATTTAACATTTCAAAATCCTTATCTAGAGGTGTGTTATGTATAAAATATTTGAAGTTTTGGAAATTTCGAGAAACAACATTCTGATTAAAAAAAGTAATTGTGATCCGATATCGATCTCTTTCTATTCTGATCTTGATTTCTCTAAGTATGACGAAGTTTTGGATTATGAAGCAGAAGGCGCTTTGATTCGCATTTACAAAAAACATCTGACCATAAAAACAAATAATGAGCTTGTAAGCATTTATATTCCAAAGCCTGTTCGTTACCTGATAACGAAAGATGTTCAGAACAAAGGGTTGTTTTCTCTAACATACCGAAAGCATCTTTATCACGACTACGATAGCGGAAAACATGTTCTAATAAAGGTAAATCACGTTCCAGAAAATCGAGATTTTTTGGTTGATTCAGCAAAAGAAAAAGTAAAAAAATATTCCACCGGAATTCACTATATGCCACTTTTGATTTGTTTTTACGATAATGCCAATGACAGGCTTTCTTACAATATCGTAAAAGAAAGTATGGTCGTAGAAACGGGCTTTATAGATGCTTTTGTATGTAATGATCATTTGAAAATCGCTGCTTGATTTAATTCTGAGAGGAGTTTGTATGGGGCGAACCAAAGAAGCAACTGTTCTTGTTGATAGAGTTGGTGAAATGCATGGCTTTAAAAAGCTGGTTAACAATGACTTTGTTTTTGGCAAAAACCGAATTGTAATTCGCAGTGCAGAGCCCGAAGTCGATAATGGCTATAACAGGTATTTCTTGGGGGTTACGGTTTCTAAGCTGCAGAAAGTTCCACCAGACCAAATTTATTTGCTTTTGGTTCTAGGGGATGAGGACAAAATTATTTACCTACCTGGCGATGTTGCTTTAAAACTTTTCGAAAATGTTCCGCTTGTTTCAAAAGACCAAGTAAAATTTTCCGTTTGGGAACGTGCCTTTCTCAACCGATTCCCACGGTTGCCCGGAGATTATAGCAACCGTTGCGGCAAATGCGGTGGTGACCAGAATCGGTATGTGTGGCGAGGCACCAAACAACATGAGACCGCTGATCAGCGCTGCCAGCAGAAAGGCTACGACCAGCATGGCGCGGGCAAAAGATATTTCGGCAGTTACATTATGGCCTTCTTGCATTCATGACTCTCCGTTGCGAATTTTTCAGGTAATTGTAACCGAAATCAGCCCAAAATTCTGCCAGTTTCTTTTGCCAACCGCACATCGCTCTTTTGGGCTGAAATATAAGAAACCGCAGATTACACTGATTGGCGCAGATTTTTAGAGAGTCTAGTGGTCTGTCAAAGTTGATTTGCGCTTAAAAATTGTCATTGCGAGGAGCGTAGCGACGAAGCAATCCTTTTGTCGATGGGATTAGCCTCAGAGCTGGGCTCATGCCTTCGACATACCTGGTGCATCGAAAAATGGATTCTGCGACTTCGCCTTTGGCTGCGCGCAGGATCTCACAGGATAAGAACTTGGGGTTTAGGGAGCAATGGAACAGAAAACTCGGTTAAGGATTATTCGTCACCTTCAAGATTCCTTAATGGTCGAAGTTCGCCGCGCTTTATTGCCTCCGGCACCGCAAAAGAATAGCGTCCCAGGATATTGATGTGTTCTGAAATCAATGGTGACAATCGAGAAACCTCATCCTCAACAACGGGATAACCATCCTGTCGAAGTTTTG
>Ga0209605_1001957_pt1 | contig 21160 bp, 16 predicted proteins | sample AD_UKC035_MetaG_FD_184408 | JGI IMG/M metagenome (GOLD analysis project Ga0209605, IMG submission 184408) | Active sludge microbial communities of municipal wastewater-treating anaerobic digesters from USA - AD_UKC035_MetaG (SPAdes) (version 2) | ecosystem: Engineered > Bioreactor > Anaerobic >...
GTACTTGATCAGGCAGGGTATTTGGAGTCGAAGTCAGAAAGGGATCCAGCCAGATCAAGTACGGCCCGTTTACGGTTGGGGGCGCAATCAATTTCCTGTCCACGCCCATACCCCATGAGATCGCGGCAGGGGTAAATCTTTCTGTCGGAAATTTTGGAAGGAGAGTGGTGCATGCCACTGCCGGGCAATCTTTTACCCACGGAGGATTTGTGGTGGAAACCTTCCAGAACAAAGCCGATGGATTTAAGAAACTGGACAACGGAGGCCCGACGGGTTTTCTCAATCAGGATTATCTGGCCAAAGTGCGGTTCAATACTGCGCCCGGGGCGAAAATTTATCAAGCGGTGTTGATCAAAATCGGGCAGTCGGAGGGCAAGGCCGACGAAACCTATCTCGGTCTCACCGAGGGTGATTTTGAAGCCGCTCCCAACCGGCGGTATCATGGATCTCAAATGGACCAAATACGGACCAAACAACATCAGTATTCCATAAAGTACAGCATGATTCCTGCCCGTTTCCTCAACGTGTCGGTCACGGCCTACAAGTCGGATTTTAAACGAAACTGGTATAAACTGGATCAGGTAAAATACGGCACCGGATCAAAAACGGCCATTGCAGCCATCCTGGATGACCCGGACACCTATGCTCAGCAGTACAACCTGCTTAAGGGCCTGACCAGCCCTAATGCCGATGCCTTGTTTGTACGGAATAACAACAGAGAATATGTTTCAAAGGGGATCCAGGGGATCCTCGGAATAAATATTTCGGATGGCGCCCTGGAGCAGGATATTGAATTCGGGTTCCGGTTTCACCATGACGAAGAAGACCGCTTCCAGTGGGACGATGCTTATGCCATGGATAACGGGGTCATGAAACTCCACCAAAAGGGGAATCCGGGTTCTGAAAGCAACCGGATCAGCAAAGCTGCGGCTACCGCGTCCTATGTGCAATACACCCTGAAATCAGGCAATCTTAAAGTTTTGCCCGGCATGAGGTATGAAAAGATCACGCTCAGCCGGGAGGACTTTGGAAAAGAGGACCCTTCCCGCACCGGGTCTTCGTTAAAAGAGGCGGTCAATAAAGTGGGAGTCTGGATTCCAGGTATCGGGTTGGAGTATGAATTTAATTCCTTCTCCATGGTCTTCGGGGGCGTTCACCGTGGGTTTTCGCCTCCGGGTGTCGCGGACGGCTCCCTGCCGGAAAAGGCCATCAATTATGAAATCGGCAGCCGGTTTACCCGGAGGCCTTTCAATGGTCAGGCCGTTGTTTTTCTGAACGACTATAAAAATCTGCTGGGTTCGGACCTTGCGGCATCCGGGGGCGGAGGGGTTGGTGACCTATTCAATGCGGGCAAGGCCTTGATTTATGGTGTGGAAGCCGAAGCCGGGCTGATCCTGACCGGCTCAGGCAAAAACTGGAGCATGCCGTTCAACCTGGCATATACCTATACCCGGGGTGAATTCAACAGCGCCTTTGAAGCCGCCAACGAAGATTGGGGCAAGGTGGAAAAGGGAGATGAAATGCCATATATCTCCGCACATCAACTCGTTTTTAATGCAGGATTGGAGCGTAGGCGTTACAGTATTCATCTGAGTGCCAAATACAACAGCCCCATGCGCACCGTCCCCGGGTCGGGGAGATGGATCGAAACCGAACGCATTGACCACAACCTGGTCTTTGACCTCGCCGCCGATCATACCCTGAACCGGCACCTGAACTTATTCGGCAGCATAAATAATTTGTTTAATGAGGTCTACGCCGTAGCCCGGAGGCCGGCGGGTTTAAGGCCGGGAATGCCGAGGGGAGTCATGGTGGGGATCAGGGCAAAACTCTGAAGACCGGGTCGAACAACGGGCTTGCCTCTGAATGAAAAAATCCGTGGACAACGACTTGCGCCTGAATGCGGATTACTGATTCCCGCCCAAAGTATCCATCGCAGCCCCAGTCCCTGTCTTATTCAATATGGCCAGCACATCCCCAGTGATATCATCTGCCGGATTTCCGAGCAGGATTTGCCCGCCCCGTACATAACTGAAGATATAATGGTAACCTTTTTCCTTCTTGAGGCCTTCGAGGGCTTCGATCAATACTTTCTGCAAACGGTCATTGATGGCCGTGCCTTCATCCACGATTTCCTTAGCCAGTTTATCCCTTTCCGCCAGCAGGGCTTGTTGTCTTGCGCCCAGCCTTTGTTCCTGGTCCTGGATTTCTTTTGGGGTAAGCAGGCCGCTCTGAATCCTCTGCTGGATGGTAGCGACTTCGTTTTCGAGGGCACGGCCTTTGACCCCCAGCCGGGTATCGATATCCAGTTGTTTTTTGTCCAGGGCGTCCTTTTCCTTCCTGAATTGGGTAAAATTCTCCAGCACGGAATCGGCATTGACGTATACGATCCGGAGAGGGTTGCCTTCGGACGGGGAGCCGGTCATGATTTGGCCGGAACCCGACTTGTCGTAAACTTTAAAATATAGATTTGCAACGGCAAGAGTCAGGACACCCATTATGATCCAAGGCAACGATTTCATGAAAATGTATTTAATTTAAGTCGCACAAAGGTAATACAAACGGCCATAACCGCTTATTCAGTCATGCACCGTGAACCACTGCTCAGCTTTACCCCGAAAGGAATCTACTGTTCGCGGGCCGATGTTTATATCGATCCGCACCGGCCGGTCCACCGGGCCCTGATCACCCATGGCCACAGCGATCATGCGATTGCCGGCCACCAGTATTATCTCTGTACCCAACTCACGGCGGCCATTCTCCGCTACCGGTTGGGTAGTTTTTACCAGATACAAACCCATGATTTTGGAATCCCCCTGGATATCAACGGCGTCCGTTTTAGTTTTCATCCGGCCGGTCATATCCCGGGCTCGGCCCAGGTGAGGGTAGCTTACCGGGACGAGATCTGGGTCGTGACCGGGGATTATAAAACGGAAGCCGATGCGCTCTGTGAAAATTATGAGTTGGTGCCCTGCCACCACCTCGTCACCGAGTCCACCTTTGCCCTTCCTGTTTACCAATGGCAGCCGCAACCGGTGATCCTCGGAGAAATATTGGATTGGTATCAAAAAAACCAGGAACAGGGCAAATCCACCTTATTGCTGGCCTATGCTCTGGGTAAGTCCCAACGACTGATCCACCTGATCCCCCCGGAGATCCCGGTGTATACACAGGGTTCTGTAGAACAGACCACGGATATATTGAGAAAGGCCGGCCTCAAACTCAGGAAGACCATTCCATTATCTTCCAGGCTGACAAAAAAAGAAATCCAAAAGGGCATTACGCTCACACCGGCTTCGGAAATCAACAATCCCTGGGTGAGAAGCCTGATTTCACCGGTCACCGCCACGGTTTCCGGTTGGATGACCCTGAATACCATTAGGAAGAACCAGGCCGCTAACCATGGTTTTGCCTTGTCCGATCATGTGGACTGGACCTCGCTCAACCAGGTCGTCAGGGCTTGCGGTGCCCGGAAAATCTGGGTTACCCATGGGTACACCGAGGCTTATTCAAAATGGCTGAAAACCCTGGGGTACGAGGCTGAGGCGGTCAGGGAAGGTTACCGTTTTGAAGCAAACCGTTCTGCGGAAAATCAGGAAAGGGCCGGGGAGGACTGATATCATGCTTGACCATTTTGCCTCCCTGTACCGGACCCTGTTGCTGGATAAATTCCCGGAAAACCGGATCCTTGCCCTGGAGGAATTTTTACGAAAGAATGAAGAAATGGAGAACAAACTGGCCCTGGACCTCCTTCATGCTTATAAAATCAAACCTTTGGTTCGAAGATCCCAGCTCCTCGAATGGCTTCTGGAATACACCAAACTGCCTGAATGGTTGATAAAAGAAAGTCACGACGTCACGGGCGACTGGTCCGAAACCTTCAGCCTGATCATCGGGAATCCCCAAATCCGGAGTTCGGGATATAGCCTTCGCCGTTTTTTGGATGAGATCGACCAGTCCAAAAACAAATTGGAGAACCTGCGCACCCTGACCCTTTCTTTTTGGGATAAACTATCAGGTCCTGAATTGTTTTTTTTTCATCGACTGGTCCTTGGTACCTATAAGCCTCTTTTGGAACAGGGGTTCCTGTCCCGGTTCCTTTCAAAACAGTATCGGGTGGAGCAGGCCCTGGTGAGTTTCAGGTTGAATCGGCAGTCCCTCGGACCGGAAAGTTTCAGGGAATTAATTGACCCGGTTTGGCAAAAAACGGAAGCCCGCGCCAGACCTATTCCATTCCGCGAAATATCTGCCCAAGATCCGGAATCAGGATCAGGAGTTCAGGAGGCTAACTGGATCGCGGAACCCTTTGTTTCCGGCATCCGGGTGCAGGTTCATTTAATAAATGCAGAAGTACATTTCTGGGCTTATGGGGAAGAATATATGCCTTCTCCGATCGAAGACCCCCTCTCTTTTTTTGGGTTTTTACCGGAGGGCACCGTCCTCGAAGGAATACTGACCGGCCCCCCGGTTGTAAAATCGCAGGTCAAAGGGGAAAAAAGGAAAGGAGAATCCGGCTGGAAGTTTTTGGCTTTTGATCTCCTGCAATTGGAATACCAGGAATTAAAGAGCCATTCCTTATCCAGCCGGAAACAAAAACTCGATGAGTTGTTTAAGGACCCGGTCCGGTTCGGTATCCGGGTAATCACTTATAAAGTTTTGCAAAACCTTGAAGACCTGCCTTTGCTTGAATCTCCGACCGGCTGGGTTCTGAAGTCCCTGGACGAACCCTATCACCCGGAACAAATACCCTGGATCCGGATCAAGCCGCCAGGCCGGCAGGTCAACGCCGTATTGATGTACGCCGAGGCCATTCCTGCCCGGCTCTCCGTTTATCAATGCACGTTTGGAATCTACAATGAGGATCAGACGCTGGTACCCGTTGTCAGGCTGATCCCGGAGGGCCTCCCCGATCCATTGGTCACCCGCCTGCATTATTGGATACAAAACAATACTCTCCAGCGTTTTGGTCCGGTACGCGTGGTCCGCCCTCAACAAATTTTTCAGATCGGGTTTGATGATGTGATTGAAAACCAACGGCTTAAAGCGAGACTGACCCTTAAAAATCCAAAGATTCTCGCCTGGCTGCCGGACCGGGAGAAAAGCCTGGAAATAGGTAGTCTTGACCAGCTTAAAAACCCGACGGATCCCTCCGTTTTCCCAATGGAATGATGGGGTATATAGACCATCACTTGCTTTAAATATTATTTTAATATATAATCTATTATAAAACAGTCATAATCGTTGTTTTTTGTCTTTATCGAAGAAATCATTCTTTTCATCTACAAATAGGACGAAATGGTATAGTTTACGGGTTTGCATTGCCGGATTGATTCAATTTTGCGGCAATATGATAAAGCAGACCCTTCTTTTTTTGACACTTATTAGCTGCCTGGCCACCCGGACCAATGCCCAATTCCCCATGGGAGGAGGTGCCGCCGGCCCGACAGTCACCGGAAAGATCACCGGTAATATCATCGACAGTACCAGCCGGGAGGTCGTCGAATTCGCAACGGTGGCCCTTCGCAGGGTGGGAAGCACCAAAGACATCAACGGCACCCTCACCGATGAAAAAGGCGGATTTAAACTGGAGAACGTATCCAACGGGAAATACGAAATCGTGATTTCTTTTCTGGGTTATGAAACCAAGACCATCAGCAATATTGAGCTGACCCCGAAAAAACCCGATGCCCAGGTCGGCACCATCCTCCTGGCCGCAGAAGGCGTGGCCCTTCAAACCGTCACCGTGGAAGACCAGGCCAGTCTGATTGAAAACAGGGTGGATAAAATGGTTTACAATGCGGAAAAAGATGCCACCTCCGCGGGCGGTAGTGCGGTGGACGTACTGCAGAAAGTACCCATGTTGTCGGTGGACCTCGACGGAAACGTCAGCCTGAGGGGAAGCACCAATCTGCGCATCCTCATCAACGGCAAACCCAGCGGCATGTTTTCCTCCAATGTGGCGGACGCCCTCAAAATGATCCCGGCGGACCAGATCAAAAGCGTGGAAGTCATCACCAATCCTTCGGCGAAATACGACGGGGAAGGAAGCGGGGGCATCATCAACATCATTACCAAAAAGAAAAACGCGGAAGGAACCAGCGGCAGCATCAACTCCGCCCTGGGGACCCGGCAGAATAATTTATTTCTCAACCTCGGGGTGCGCAAGGGCCGCTTTGGATTAAACGGGGGCGGGGGCGCTTTCTGGGGATGGCCCGGGGAAGGGACCAACTCTTTGGACCGGACCAATTTTGTCGGAAACAAAACGGTCAAAACTTCAGAACTGGGTGTCAATACCACTTCCCGGATCGGCTACCACGGCAATATCGGAGCCGATTATGATTTTAATGCGTTCAACAGCATTTCAAGCACCTTCCGGGCCAATGGTTTTGGCATGGATCGCAATTCGGTGACCAATGTTTCCGTGGATGACCAGATCCTGAATCAAAAACTGCTTTACGGCAGGATCAACGAAAGCGACATTCTCCGCGGCGGTTTCGACTGGAGCACCGATTTCAGAAGAACCTTTAAAAAGAAGGACCAGGAATTCGGCCTTGCCTTTCAGTGGTCCAACAACCAAAGCCTCACCGACAATATTTTTATCACCGAAAATAACCCGGAATACAACTTCAACCAGAAAAGCGACAACGATGGGATCAATAACGAATACACCCTCCAGGCCGATTATACCCATCCCTTCACCTCAAAAATTAAAATGGAAGTCGGCGCCAAATCGGTGTTGCGGGACATCAACAGTGACCTGAATTATTTTAATTTCGATCCCGATCAGCAGGTTTACCTGCCCGATGCCGGCCGCACCAGTGTGTTCAAATACAGCCAGGATGTCATGGCCGGTTATGCTTCCATGACGGCCGGATTAAGCAAAACCATCAGCATGATCGCAGGGGTGCGTTGGGAAAATACCAAGATTCACGGCCGGTTTACGACAGGGGCCGGGGATCCTTTCTCCAATGACTACAATAATTTCCTGCCCAATATCTCTATCTCCAAGCAGATGAAAAATTTCAGGACGATCAAACTGGGCTATTCCAAGCGCATCCAGCGCCCCAGCCTGTTTTTCATCAATCCTTTCCAGGATGCCCAGGATACCCGCAACATCACGGTGGGAAATCCCCTCTTGCGGCCGGAGCTCACCGACCAGCTGGAACTTGCTCTGACCACTTACCTGAAAGGGTCCATGGTCAACCTCTCCTTTTATGCTAAACACACCGATGACATCATCGAAAACCTTACGGAGATCCGCAACGACGGCACCTCGGAGGCAACTTTTAAAAATGCGGGGGACAACTATTCCTATGGAGTGAATGCTTTCAGTTCGGTCAATCTTTCCAAAAAGTGGACCCTGAGGGGCAATGTCAATATCGGGTCGTATAATACCAAAAGCGACCTGACCCAGGAAAATTTCAGCGCCGGCATCCAATACAATGCCTTCATCATGTCCTCCTTTGATTTTAAAACCAAGGGACTGAAAGCCGATTTGTTCGGGATCTTCAATTCGCCGCGGAGGTCCTTGCAGGGCACCACTCCCTCCTTCTCCATGTATTCCATCGGTTTGAAAAAAGAGATCCTGAAGAAAAAAGGCTCCCTCGGTTTCAATACGGTAACTCCCTTCAACCGTTACCGCGCATTCAAGTCCAGCATCCAGGGCGACAATTTTATCCAGGAATCCAATTTTAAAATTCCCTTTGCCTCCTTCGGCATCAATTTCAGCTATCAGTGGGGCAAGATGAATTTTAACGCCCCCCAGAAAAAACGGGGTATCAAAAACGATGACCTTAAGCAGGGAGACGGTGGTGGAGATATGGGAGGAGGAAATAGGAATTAATGGAGGCTGAGGTTTAGGTTTAGGTTGAGGTTAAGGTTAAGGCTGAGGCTGAGGAGAGAGTATTCAGAAAAGTGTGTCAAAGTTTAAAATTGATTTATTAACAAATTAAACAAACTTTGACAATGAAAAAGAAATTAGAACTATCAGAGGACCAGGAAGAAAAGTCTGGTTTTGACTACAAGAATTTTGAAAAAGAAGCGATACGGGGTTTGACTGAGGGCAAGGATTTAATTGGAAAGGATGGGGTATTAACGGGGCTGATCCAGCGAATCGTAAACGCTGCGTTGGAAGGAGAATTGGACAACCATTTGACCGATGGTCGCAAATTGGGGAGGAAAAATCGACGGAATGGTCATACGAGCAAGCAGCTTGACACGAGTTTAGGGACGGTAGGTATTAAACCACCCCGGGATCGGGAAGGTAGTTTTAACCCCCAAATTGTGGGTAAGTGGGATCGGCAGCTGGGTACGGGGCTGGACGAACAAATCTTGTCCTTGTATTCGATGGGAAACAGCATTTCGGACATTCAACAGCAGCTGCAACAGATCTATGGATTAGAGTATAGTGCCGGGTCCATAAGCATGGTCACCGAACGGGTAATGGAAGAATTGCTCAACTGGCAACAGCGGCCCCTGGCGAGTATGTATGTGATTGTATATTTAGATGCGATACACTTTAAAATTCGGGAGGATGGCCATATTCAGACACGTGCTATTTATACGGTATTTGGGGTTGATGTAAATGGGGTTCGGGACGTACTGGGGCTGTATTTGGGAGATCATGAGGGGGCACACCACTGGGGCTTCATATTGGAGGACATTCAGAAACGAGGGGTAGAGGAGGTTCTTCTCTTTGGAGTGGATGGCTTGAAGGGCTTAGGCGAGGCTATCCAGCAGGTATATCCCTTGTCCTTTGTACAACGATGTATCATTCATATGGTTCGGACAAGCGTGCGATTTGTAGGATCCCAGGATATTAAAAAAGTATGTGCGGACCTGAGAAAAGTATACAGTGCGGCCGATATTAAACAAGCAGAAATGGCCTTAGAAGTATTTGAACAAACCTGGTCAAAAAAATACAAGGAAATAGCACCGGCCTGGAGGGCAAATTGGACCGAATTGATGATGTATATGCAATTTGGGAAGGAGATCCGGCGAGTCATTTATACGACTAACGCAGTGGAAGCCTTACATCGTCAAATGCGGAAAGCGACTAAAACCAAAGGGGCCTGGATCAATCCCAAAAGCCTGCTAAAACAGCTATATTTGAATTTAAAATTCAATACAAAGGGGTGGAAAAGAAATGTGTTTAACTGGGCTTCCATCCAGCGTGAACTCATTGACGTTTTTGGTAACAGATACACCAAACACCTCCAATGATGGGCTCACAAAAATTGGCCAGGGCAGGCTGCTTCGTCTTCGGCCTTCGGCCTCAGACTCAGCAGCCTGCCCTGAAGTACCTGACACACTTTATTGAATACACCCGTCTTAGCCTTAACCTTAACCTTAACCTCAACCTCAACCTTAACCTTTGCCTTTACTCCATCTGTCCAATCCCAACAATTTCCTCCCCAACTCATTCAATTCGGCAACCGGATATTTATTTTGTTCCCAGCCCCTGGGATCTCCGGGAAAGGCATAACCCTCGGGGGCGATCCTTTCCTTCCAGGATTTGATGCGCCACTGGCGGAGGGCTTCGTTGTTTTCTTCGGCGGGCATCATCGAAATGTATTGGGCGATGCGCACCTTGTCTTTGCTGTGATTGGGCCGGATGCCGTGGGGTTGCATACTATGAAAAATTAGCAGGTCGCCGGCCTCGAGTCTGACTTTTACCAACTGGTCTTCAAAGCCGGTGATATCCGGTTTGAAGCGGTCCCGGTCGGCGGGCTGACTGAGTTTCCAGGTATCGTAGGTGCGGAACAGTTCCGGGATGCACTGGAATCCGCCCATGTTTTCATCCGTCTGATCCGCAAGGGCCAGCACTCCCTGGACGTTTTGCGGTTTGGTTTCGGGATCGTAATCCCAGTGGATAAACCCCTTAAAAGTATCCCCCGGACGAAGGGGAAAATTCAGATTGGCGCGGTCGATGGTCACCCATAATTGATCCGTACCCCAGATATCCGTAAAGGCCTCATAAACCCTTTGCGTCTGGCGGTTGTCCCACAATCTCTGATGGTTGTACACTTCAACCATCCCGCTGCCCACCAGTTCTTTCATCTTCATTTCCGCCCTGGGGGCACCGTACCAGGTGGCAGGATCATCCGGTTTTTTATCCTCAAATTCCCAGACAAAAGCCGCCGTCCTCAGGGCTTGTTCCCTGGGCACCGCATTTTTGACCACCACGTAGCCATTATGAACCCAGAACTGCCAGTCGGTTTCACTGAGTACCTTGAGCGGTTTGCCATTGGAGCGGTCGTTGAGCATGATCCGGCTGCTCATCACCGTGGAGGGGTTGCCGGGAATATCCTTGTGGGCATTTGTCGCGGCCATGGTTTGCGGAGTATCCGGATTCATAAGATCTTATTTATTTTAAACAAATGTAATGACAGGGCGGCCAATACAGGGCATCCGTTCACCGGCCGGGTCATGGAAATGTAATTATATGAAAATAGAAGTTATTTAAAACAATTTATGAAATTTATCACTCTGGGATAAAATAAGAGTATTCTCTGCAGGAAATCCGGCTTTAATCCATGTACTTAAAAGAAATATCCTTGATTTTCAGGGTCCGTATTGTTATATTTGGTTCAAACTCTCTCGTTATGAAATTCCTCTTGGTTCTTTGTGTCGTACTATTAATCCCTCTGAGCTCCTGCAATAAAGCCGAACTAACCGAGGAAGCCTCCTCCAGCAGCCTGGACTGCAAAGCCACTACCAAAGCCGTAGTGAGAAAACAAAGTCTCAATGAAAACGGCTCAGAATTCTTTTATTACCTGGCTGTGGACACCAATATCGGCGGAAGTAATTTGGTTTTCCCCTCTTACCTGGACCCAAACTACCGGGTGGATGGCAAACAACTGGAGATCCGCTACAATACCACTTCTCTCAAGCATACTTTCGTAGTTTGCGTCGCCGGGCACAATTTTGACCCGAATAATCCGGACGAACAATCCATGCCGGTGGTCAATGTTTGTAAGGCATCCGCCACGCTTTAAGATTTTCCTGCAAGACTCCTCTTGCTGGCCCCGGGGGGCTTGATGGACAATTGATCTGAAACGTTATTTTAATATCTCAGAATTTTTGCTCCCTTCACCCTTCACCCTTTAACCCTTCTCCCTCTTTTCGCTCCCTTCGCCCTTCGCCTTTTTCCGTTCGCCCTCTTCCCGCTCCCTTCACCCTTTACCTTTCGCCATTCACCTTTTTCGCTCCCTTCACCCTTCGCCTTTTACCCTTCGCCCTCTTTTCGCTCCCTTCGCCCTTCGCCCTTCACCTTTTGCCCTTCGCACTTCCTCCTCCCGCGAACGCGAGGCCTTGGCTTCCGTAGTTCCCCCTCCTTTTGACTATCCCGATAAGCCGATTTTGACCATTTTTGTACCTGAAATCTCAAGCTTATATGTCAACATTATTCGATAAAGTATGGGATGCCCATATCGTCAGGCGTATTGAAGACGGTCCGGACGTTTTGTTCATAGACCGTCATTTTATACACGAAGTGACCAGCCCGGTTGCTTTCCTGGGCCTGGAAAACCGGGGCATGAAGGTCATGTATCCCGAGCGCACTTTCGCCACGGCCGACCACAATACCCCCACCATCAACCAGCACCTTCCGGTAAAGGACCCCCTCTCCGCCAATCAGCTTGAAACCCTGGAAAGGAATACCGCCAAATACGGCATCTCGTACTGGGGCCTGGGAAATCCTAAAAACGGGATCGTCCATGTCATCGGGCCCGAAAACGGGATCACCCAGCCCGGCATGACGATTGTCTGCGGAGATTCCCATACCTCCACGCATGGGGCTTTCGGCGCCATTGCCTTTGGTATTGGGACTTCGGAAGTCGAAATGGTCCTGGCTTCCCAGTGCATCATGCAACCCAAACCCAAAAAAATGAGGATTACGGTCAGCGGCAAGCTCAGCAGGGGTGTGGTGCCTAAGGATGTCATCCTGTACATCATCTCCCAGACCACAGCCAGCGGAGCCACCGGTTATTTTGTGGAATACGCTGGGGAAGTCTTTGAGGATATGAGTATGGAAGGCCGCATGACCGTCTGCAATATGAGCATCGAAATGGGAGCCCGGGGAGGCATCATTGCTCCGGACGAAACCACCTTCAGTTATATGAAAGGAAGGGACAAGGCGCCCAAAGGAAAGGACTGGGATGAGGCCCTGGTTTATTGGAAAACGCTTAAAACCGATCCCGGTGCTGTTTTTGACAAAGAATACCATTTCAACGCCTCCGATATTGAACCCATGATCACTTATGGCACTAACCCGGGTATGGGTGTGGGGATCAGCCACCACGTACCCCTGGCCGGGACGGTGGACAGCAATAAAACCACCTATGACAAAGCCCTGCATTATATGGGTTTTGAAGAAGGCCAGTCCATGATCGGCAAAAAAGTGGATTATGTGTTTATCGGCAGCTGTACGAACGGTAGAATCGAAGATTTCAGGGCTTTCGCTTCGATTGTGAAGGGCAGGAAAAAAGCGGATCATGTCACCGCCTGGATCGTGCCCGGTTCCCATATCGTAGAACAACAAATTAAAGCGGAAGGGATCCTGGATATCCTTACGGAAGCCGGTTTTACCCTTCGTCAACCCGGGTGTTCAGCCTGCCTGGCTATGAATGACGATAAAATTCCGGCCGGCAAATATGCGGTCAGCACGAGCAACCGGAATTTCGAAGGCCGCCAGGGCCCCGGCGCGAGGACCATGCTGGCCAGTCCCCTGGTTGCAGCCGCAGCCGCCATCACCGGGGTCGTCACCGATCCGAGAACCTTGCTCAACAATAATTGAACCCAGACCCGTCACAATAACAAAAAATGGCTTACGATAAATTCACCGTCCTTCGCAGCACCGCGGTTCCCATGCCCATCGAGAACGTCGATACCGACCAGATCATTCCGGCCCGTTTTCTCAAAGCCACCGAACGAAAAGGTTTCGGAGACAACCTGTTCAGGGACTGGAGATATCACCCCGACAACAGCCCCAAAGCCGATTTTGTGCTGAACAATCCAACCTATTCCGGCAAGATCCTGGTGGGAGGAAAAAATTTCGGCAGCGGAAGCAGCCGGGAACATGCCGCCTGGGCCATTTACGATTATGGTTTCCGTTGCGTGATCTCCAGCTTTTTTGCGGATATTTTTAAGAACAATTCCATGAATATCGGCTTGTTGCCCGTCACGGTTTCAGAAGCGTTTCTGGATAAAATATTCAGAGCCATCGAGGCGGACCCCAAAGCCGAATTTGAAGTCAGCCTGCCTGACCAAACCGTCACCATCCTTGCGTCCGGCGAAAAGGAATCCTTTGCCATCACCGGATATAAAAAACACAACCTGATGAACGGATACGATGATATCGATTTCCTTCATTCCATGGAAACGGAGATCAGGGATTTCGCCCAAAAGCACTCGCTCTGAACCGGATGAATCCCGCCAGAAGGCATATTGAAATCATGGACACCACCCTGAGGGATGGTGAACAAACCAGCGGGATTTCCTTCTCCGCTTATGAAAAACTCACCATCGCCCAGATCCTGCTCACGGAGGTACAGGTGGATCGCATTGAAATCGCCTCCGCACGGGTATCCGAAGGAGAATTTGAAGCGGTAAAAAAGATCACCTCATGGGCCGCCAGCCAGGGTTATATCGACCGGGTGGAGGTCCTCACTTTTGTGGACGGAAATGCCTCTATCGACTGGATGCTCAAAGCCGGGGCGAAAGTGATGAACCTGCTTACCAAGGGATCCCTGAACCACCTCACCCACCAGCTTAAAAAAACACCGGAGCAGCACTTCAGTGAGATCGGGGAAGTGCTGAAAAAGGCCATGGAAATGGGCCTGGCATGTAACGTTTACCTGGAAGACTGGAGCAACGGCATGCGGCATTCCCCGGAATATGTATTCCGTTTCCTTGATTTTCTGGTCACTCAACCGGTAAAAAGGATTCTTTTGCCTGATACCCTCGGGGTACTGGTCCCTTATGAGACCCATGAATACATACACCGTACCGTGCAGCTTTATCCCGGAGTGCATTTTGATTTTCACGGCCACAACGATTATGACCTGGGTACCGCCAATGCCCTTGAAGCCGTTCGGGCAGGCGTGCATGGACTGCATCTCACCGTCAACGGCATGGGCGAGCGGGCAGGCAACGCCCCCCTGGCCAGCGTGATCGCGGTCCTGAAAGATTATGTGAAAGACGTGGAAACCTCCGTGGACGAAAAATCCCTGTATACCACGAGCAAGCTGGTGGAAACCTTTTCCGGCTTCCGGATCCCGGCCAATAAACCCATCGTTGGGGAAAATGTCTTCACCCAGACGGCAGGCATCCATGCAGACGGCGATAAGAAAAGCAACCTTTATTTCAATGCCCTGTTGCCGGAACGTTTTGGCAGGCAGCGCCTATACGCCCTGGGCAAAATGAGCGGCAAGGCCAATATTGAAAACAACCTTCGCGAATTGGGCATTTCCCTTTCCGAGGAAGACCTAAAGAAAGTCACCCAGCGCATCATTGAACTCGGCGACCGCAAAGAAGTGGTCACCCAGGCCGATCTGCCCTATATCATCTCGGATGTACTGGATAGCAGCAACCTGGAGGAGAAAGTCCGCATTGAAAATTATGTACTGACCCATTCCAAGGGACTAAGGCCTTCTGTGACCCTGCGCCTGAATTACCAAGGCGAGGAATTTGAAGAGTCCGCCCAGGGGGATGGCCAATACGACGCTTTCATGAACGCCATCAAGAAAGTCTATAAAATCAAAAACATCGACCTGCCCCTGCTGGCGGATTATTACGTACACATTCCCCCGGGCGGTAAATCCGACGCCCTTTGTGAAACCATCATCACCTGGAAAAAAAACGGAAAGGAATTCAAGACCCACGGATTGGACAGCGATCAGACGGTTTCGGCGATCAAGGCGACCCAGAAGATGCTGAATCAGATATAGTGGTCAGTGGGTCAGTAGTCAGTTTGCAAGTTACCAAGTTAGCAAGTTGGAAAGTTAACTGATGGTAATCCGCGGCAGCTCCCCCTTTAAGGGATCAAGGGGCGTGCGGAAGAAGGCTTTACTAAGTTTGCAAGTTTGTAAGTTTAGCAGTTCTTAATCGTTAAAGGATGTCCTTGATTTTGGAACGGATCGAAGCCTTATTGTCCGGCAATGACCTTCGCACCATTGGCAAGGTCCGTGAAATCATTCCACTGATCAGGAATCAGTCGGATTTCGATGCATTGTTCTCATTTATGTCCCATCACGACCGGGTCATCCGGATGCGGGCTGCCGATGCGGTCGAAAAGATAAGCCTGGGGCATCCGGAATACCTTCAGGTCCATGTAGCTGAATTGTTTGATCTCAGCCATTCCGCCGTGGACAAAGAATTTAAATGGCACCTCGCCCTCCTCTTGTCCCGGCCCGTATTCTCAAAGAACGAAGCGGAGTTTGCCTGGGCTATCCTGGAGCGTTGGGCAATCGATAAATCGAACTCGAAGATCGTTCGGGTCAATGCCCTGGAGGGCTTATACCATCTTTTCCTTCAGGTAACCTCCAGGTTGCTCCCATTTCTGCAATTGCTGAACAAGCTGGCTGATGAAAACATTCCTTCCATCAATGCGCGGATCCGGAAGATCAGAAGACATCTGCCAACTTAACCCATTCCTCCTTCTCCCTTCGCCTTTCCTCCTTTACCTTTCGCCTTCCTCCCTTCCTCCTTATTTTTGCCCCTCATGCTTCAGGCAATCCGCTTTTATTTTTTTAATCTGTGGTATTGGTTATCCCTGGCCTGGATTGCCCGGGTTTTGTTTGTGGCCTTTTACTGGAAGGATTATCCCGGGGACAAATGGTCAAGTCTCAGGGATTGTTTTATTTATGGCCTGAGGCTAGACCTTTCCTTTGCCTCTTATATTCTCTCCTTTTTATTCCTGATGTGGTTTATCTATTATACCAGCCGCGCCTCCCTGTTTTTCAAAGCGTACCGGACATTTGGGATGATTGCCCTGGCCGCTGTCCTGTTGATCACCCTTGCGGATGTCGCCATCTACGCTCATTGGCAAATGAAAATCAATATGACCGCCCTTCAGTTTGCCCTCCATCCCCGGGAGGTCATGGCCAGTATTGGCAGCGATGACAACCTGCCCCTGCTCGCTTTCCTGTTTATCGTCCTGATCTTCGTTTTTGGACGGTGGTGGTGGTGGCTTTGCCAAAAGCTCCGGACCACCTTGGCGGCAGGATGGCGCATGATCCTTTCCGCTTTTGCGGGTTTTCTGGTCATTAGCGGATGGTCCGTTCTGGGCATACGCGGTGGACTTCAACTGGAACCCATCAATCAAAGCGCGGTCTATTTCTCGGAACAGGCCATATACAACCATACCGCGGTAAATGCGTCCTGGAACCTGCTGAACAAATGGGTCAACAACCGGGAAGGCGACAACCCCTATCACTATGGCTCCGGGGAAGAAGTCCAAAACAGCTTGAATACCTTTTATGGCGATACCCCATCAGTGGTCCCCTTGACCGATTCCGGGATCAAACCGAATATCGTTTTTATCATTCTCGAAGGATTTACTGCAGACGTGATCCGGGCTTTTGGAGGGGAATCCGGCCTCACCCCCACCCTGGATAGCCTGGTCCAAACCGGCCTGATCTTTACCCGTTTTTATTCAAACGGGGACCGGACCTACAAAGGCCTGCCTTCCATCCTCAATGCCTGGCCGACTCAGGCCAGCTCTTCAGTCACCCAGAACCCGGATAAGACCGGGGCCCTTCCTTCTTTCTCCAAAACGCTGGCAAACTCGGGATATCATTCCAGCTTTTATTACGGAGGGGAATCCGAATTTGCAAATATCAAATCCTACCTGCTCAATACCGGTTTTGACAAAATCATCGACATCAAGGAATTCCCATCTTCTTACCGTGGGTTAAAATGGGGGGTGTCCGATCATTATGTTTTTGAACGGATGAGCAAAGATCTGACCGAGGCAAAACAACCTTTTTTCAGTTGCATCCTCACCCTGAGCAGCCATGAGCCCTACGATATCCCGGTCGAACCCTTCCTGAAGAGTAAAGCCATCCCGGACCTGTTCCGGAACACGGTCTATTATACCGATTGGAGCCTCGCCCGCTTCCTCACTTTATCCAAAGACCAGCCCTGGTTTAAGTCCACGCTCTTTGTGCTGACCGCCGATCATGGAAACGCCATGCCCAGGGATTATAAAAATAATTACGACCCGGGCCGGTTTAAAATCCCGATGTTGATATTCGGCGACCCCCTTAGGGAGGAATGGAAAGGAAAAGTGGTGGATAAGACGGGTTCCCATACCGACCTTGCCGCCACGCTTTTGCAAAACCTTGAATTGAATACAGAGGCTTTCCGGTATTCCCGGAATTTGCTTTCCAGGGATCTTGCGGGACGGGCTTTTTATACTTTTGACAATGGCTTTGGCCTGATCGACGAGTCCTCCACGCTGGTTTATGATCATGTTGGAGGCCGGGTTCTGATAAAGGAAGGGCCTGTGACGGACTCCTTATTGACTTTAGGAAAACATTTGCTGCAGGGCACATTTAATCCCTTATAATCATACCTTACCACCAATTCAATGCTCAAATCTTAATTCTTTAATTCTTTAATTCTTAATTTCATCAATGCTTTCCCCTAAACTGAAATTTCTGCTCTGCTGCCTGCTGATCCTTTCTGTATGCTCGGCCTGCAAAAAAGAAAAGGCCCAAATTGCCTTTGATACCTGGGAAATTAAAGGCGGGGATGGGGGCAGCCGCAATTATTCATCCCTGGATCAGATCAATACCAACAATGTGGCCTCCCTCCAGTTGGCCTGGACCTATTTCGGGAGGGATGCCGATTCCCTGAACCGGAGCCAGATCCAATGCAGCCCGATCATCGTCGATTCCATTTTATACGGGACCACGCCCGGGCTGGACCTGTTTGCTCTACATGCTGGAACAGGTAAGGAAATCTGGAGAAGCAGGGCCTCGGGCCGCAATCTGCCGGGTCTCGGGGTAAACCGTGGGGTGATGTACTGGACGGATGGATTTCAAAAAAGGATCTTTTTTTCCTTTGGCCACCGCCTGTTTTGTTACGATGCCATGACCGGCGCCTCCGTACTCGATTTTGGGGAATTGGGCAGTATCGATATGCACGATGGTCTGGGAGAAGATGCCGACAGCCTCCTGTTGATGGCCAATACTCCAGGCATTGTTTATAAAAACCTGATCATCATGGGTTCCAGGGTTTCTGAAGGGCCCGATGCCGCTCCCGGTTATATCCGGGCCTATGATGCCCTCTCCGGTAAACTGGTCTGGGTCTTTCATACCATACCCCATCCGGGGGAACCGGGTTATGAAACCTGGCCGCCTGACGCCTGGACGAAAGTGGGCGGGGCGAATAACTGGGCGGGGATGTCCCTGGATACGGCCCGGGGCATCGTTTATATCCCTACCGGCTCGGCAGCTTTTGATTTTTATGGCGGAAACCGCAAAGGGAAAAACCTGTACGCAAACTGTATCCTGGCCCTGGAGGCCGCTACCGGAAAACTCAAATGGCATTATCAGACCACCCATCACGATATCCTGGACCGTGACCTTCCTTCCCCGCCGGTATTGGTCCAGGTCAAAAGGGACGGAAAGACCATCGATGCCGTTGCCCAGGCTACCAAACAGGGATATTTATTTGTGCTGGACCGGGATACCGGAGAGCCCCTTTTTCCTGTTGAAGAAAGGCCTGTGCCCGCCTCGGAATTGCCGGGTGAAGAAGCTTGGCCCACCCAACCCTTTCCTGTCAAACCCAAACCCTACGCCCGCCAGGAATTTACAGAAGACCTGATCAACGACCTGGATTCGGCAAATCACGATTATCTCAAAAAACAATTTGCCTTATTGAGGACCGGCGGACCCTACCTGCCTCCCGGGGTGAAACCCGGTATCGTGTTCCCAGGTTATGACGGAGGGGCGGAATGGGGCGGACAGTCCTACGATCCGGAAACCGGGATATTTTATATCAACAGTAATGAAATGCCCTGGATCCTCACCATGGTTGACCTGACCCCGGACAAAACGATGGACAATGCCAAAAACTATGCCCGGGGCTTGTTTTTAAGAAATTGTGCCATTTGCCATGGCGCCGACCTGAAAGGGGACGGAGGCAAGGTCTATCCACCGATCGATCAAACCATCAAAAAATATTCGGTTCCGGAATTAAGGGCTTTGCTGCGCGAAGGCCGCCGCCTCATGCCCGCCTTCCGGCATTTGGATTCCCTCGACAAGGATGCGATCATTGCCTTTATCCGCAACGAAGCCATTCCCATGCGAAGGGCAGCCACCTCTTACCGTCCCGAAGTGCCCTACAGCATGACCGGTTACAACCGGTTTACCGGCCTGGACGGACACCCCGCGGTAAAGCCACCCTGGGGCACCCTCAATGCAATCAATCTTAATACGGGTGAATATGAGTGGACGGTTCCGCTCGGAGAAGTCGATTCCCTCACGAAAAAAGGGATACCGGTGACGGGGACCGAAAATTATGGAGGTCCTCTCAACACTCAGGGGGGCCTTATTTTCATTGCGGCGACCAAGGATGAAAAATTCCGTGCTTTCGACAAGGCGACCGGCAAGGTGCTCTGGGAATACCAATTACCTGCAGGGGGATACGCGACGCCGGCTACTTATCAGGTCCACGGCAAACAATATGTGGTGATTGCGGCCGGAGGGGGTAAAATGGGAACAAAGTCGGGAGACCGGTATCTGGCTTTTTCGCTCCAGTAGCGGGCAAATTTATTTGCCCCAACACCGTTATTCCCAAGATAAATAGCGGGCAAATTCATTTGCCCCACACCCTTATTCCCAAGGTAAATAGCGGACAAATTTATTTGCCCCAACACCGTTATCGCAAGATAGATAGATAGATAGATAGATAGCGGGCAAATTTATTTGCCCAAAACCGTTGCCCCGAATATGCAGCGGGCAAATTTAGGTAGATCAAAACCCAAAATCAGAGAGCCCGGCGGACTTGCCTTATTTTTTAAAAGAAAGCAGAGGGATCATGCTGTGAAAAGCTAATTCCCGGGTAACGCTTTTTCCAAAAAGCCTTTCCAAAAAAGTCGGCTGATGGGTAAACATGGCCAGCATGTCCGCATGCGTATCTGCGATAAAGTCTTCGATGGCCTCTTCTACATTCTCGCTCTCCCGGAAATCCAGGGTCAACTTGGTGTAATCATACTTTGTCCTGAGTTCATTTTTCAGCGCCTCCCTGTCCAGGCCCACGGGTGCAGCCGTCGAATGAATATGCAGGATATGGATCGAAGCGTCAAATCCCCGGCAAAACCGGATCAGGGTTTCCATTTCGCCTCCGATATCGTTCAGATCGGAAGCATAAACAAGGTGCTGAACCGGTTTAAATCGGGCATGTTCGGGAACGGTGATGACGGGAACATCAATTTTCCCGATGACGGCCGCCGAGTTGCTTCCCATCAGCACCTTTTTCATTCCACTGGCGCCTTTGGTTCCCATCACAATGAGGTCCACGGGATGATGCTGAAGGTAATGCCCGATCATGTCCTGGACCGGATGTCCCGTAACCAGCTTATAGCTTACGTTCACCGAAGGCCCTTCCATTTTCCTCAGTTCATGCATTTTCACAATCAGGTCATTTTTTGCCCCGTCCTCCATGGCTTCGAGGATTTGATGGGTTTTCATGGCTGCCATAGCATGCGGGGGTCCTTCAATAGACAAGGCATGAAACAGAACCAGCTCAGCCCCCGTATGCTGGGCAAACTCTGCGGCATAACGGATGGCCACGGAAGCCGGTTTTGAAAAATCAGTGGGAACAAGAATTTTCATGATCAACAGGGTTACTTATCAATTATGATTTTCAAATAAAGCATTCTGTTTGAAGGTATTCGGTGCAAAAGATCACCCGGCTTGCTGATAGGAATCATAGGTCATGCCGCCGGTGGCTTTTGCAGGTCTGGCCTTTAAAGGACAAAAACAAAGATGCATATAAATAAACAACTTTTCACCGGCACTTCCCACGGACTCCGCCTTGGAATGCATGGATTTAATATCTTGATTTATGAAATCCCCGATGGCCTGTTTTACCAAAGCCATGTACCCATACCGGCTGACTACCCTGTGTATTTTTTTATTGGCTTGCTTCA
>Ga0209605_1001959_pt1 | contig 21155 bp, 12 predicted proteins | sample AD_UKC035_MetaG_FD_184408 | JGI IMG/M metagenome (GOLD analysis project Ga0209605, IMG submission 184408) | Active sludge microbial communities of municipal wastewater-treating anaerobic digesters from USA - AD_UKC035_MetaG (SPAdes) (version 2) | ecosystem: Engineered > Bioreactor > Anaerobic >...
TCATGTCGAAAGGCGACACCAGCTGATAGATTATCTTATCTCCTTCCACAGAGACCTTAAACCTGCTGTCGGGAGTGATCTTAAGTTTATCTCTCGCTTCCTTTGGTATTGTTATCTGTCCTCTCTCAGTTGGTCTGAGTAATCTGGTCGACATACCATCACCTCCAGCAAGTAATATGATATCATGAATTCATATTTCTTATGAATGATGTTTTTTCATCAACTATACTGCTGAAGCGATCAGTTATAAGATCTACGAAGTTTTTTTAAAAGCAATTTTGTTCAATAGGAACGGCTTCTCGTTCATGCGCAGAGAGGCCTTTTTCAAGACGAGGCGAGAAAGAGCAATGTAGAGACGTTCGCTGTGCTCACGAGAAGGCGAGAAATAGAAAAGCCAGTCTGCTGGCGCAGGCCAGTCAGGCTCCGCTTGGCCAGAAAACGTTGCACGCTGAAGCTGATGAAACCACGTTATCAGTGAACAGTCCTCCGTCCCCCGCCGAGACTGCAAAACAAGTTCGGGATGACAATGTTAGGCGATCACGAAAACATCACATCACGTCATCTGAACTTGTTTCAGAATCTCGATGATCAAAGAGCTGCTGCACGCTAAAATCAAGAGCCCGCTGAACGCCGGGAAGAGCCGTCCTTCGCTGACCGTCCAAGAGCATGAACCCGTCCTTCGAAAAGACTGGTTCTTCGTTCCGACGCTGCGCGTCCAGGTTGTTCGTTCTTGGAACAGATCCCGGATCAAGTCCGGGATGACCCTGAACAGAGGCATTTCAGGGCAGGCTCAGTGGGATGACAACTGACCGTTATTCCGAAAACGCCTAATTCCGTCATTCCGACAAAGCTACTGGTCGGAATCTCTATAGTATTGCTTCATGGCTCTCCTCGGCGAACGGAGAACCGCTCAACGGTTAACCAGGTTCTCTTGCTCTTACGAACCTGCTACCTGCTACCCCCAACCACGGTCTTACAACTCACAGCTTGCAACTTGGAACTGATCTTTCGCTCTTTCCGCCAAAAGACGAAGTACCCTTTCTGATTTCGCAAAACTCTTTTTAATCCTCAATAAGTCTATTTGCTGGGCAGTCCCGCCTCAGCTTCTTTCGTAAGACTTCTCTGAAGTATAATCGGACGTGTGCTTCTAAGAAGCAGAAGGTTACCACTCAATCTCCCACCGATCTTCTGTTCAAAAGCCGGCACAAGGGAGGAACCCACCGTGCTTTGCAGGAAACATATTGCGCTTCTAATTATTACTCTCTCGTTTCTTTCGCTTTTGCTCTCCAGTGAAAATGAGTTCACAACCGATTGCGACGAAGCAAGGGAAATCGCTAAGCAAGCTTACATCTTTGCTTATCCGATGCTTGAGGATTTCAAGACGATGACCATCCAGGCGATCGGACCCGGGCTTTTCAACAAGTTCTATAACAGCAGGAAACTTCGCGGCCCCGATTACAAAGAAGTCGTCCGGCCAAATAACGACAACATCTATTCTGCGCTCTGGCTTGATCTGAGATCGGAGCCTGTTGTGGTGAGCGTACCGGCAGTCGAGGACCGTTATTACTCCTTCCAGATGATCGACATGTATACTCATAACTTCGCTTATGTTGGCACGAGAGCCACCGGAACTGGCGCGCGAACCTTCGTGATATCCGGTGCTTTTTGGCAGGGTAGCGTTCCTACCGGGGTAGATGACGTCTTTCGCAGCGAGGGTAACTTTGTCCTCTGTCTAGTTCGGATCGCGGTTGACATGGAAGTCGAAGGCGATCTTGATAAGGTTCTCGAAATCCAGAAGGGACATGAGATTCAACCCCTCAGTTCATATCTTGGAGAAGAGGCTCCGCCGGCCGCAGATCCCACTATCTTCCCGACCTATGACACGACGAAGGCAGAATCCGTGGAATTCATCTCGTATTTCAATTTCCTTCTGGGTCAGCTTGAAGTACATCCGAGCGAGAAGGAGCTGATAGAACAGTTCGGAAAGATAGGCATCGGTCCAAACCTCCCATTTGATTTCAATTCAATGCCGCTGGGCATAAGAGAGGCTGTGGAGGAAGGAATCAAGGGAGCTCTGGAGACAATCAGGAACCCGGGAGAAATGGTTGGAATCTCGAAGAATGGCTGGAATCTGACAAAGCGGATCTTTGGGAGTCGCGAAGAAATGCAGGGAAAGTATGAAGTGCGAGCCGCCGCGGCTTATCTTGGCTTGTACGGGAACAGCCTTGAAGAGGCATATTGCCCGAACGGACTAGTGGATGGAGACGGGGATGTGTACGATGGATCGAAATTCAAATACGTTCTCTCGTTCGATAGTGATGAGCTTCCTCCTGTTGAGCCAAAGGGATTCTGGTCTATCACTATGTACGGCGAAGATCAGTTCCTTGTAGCCAATGAGATAAATCGCTATTCGATAGGCGATCGAACCAACATGAAATATGGAGAAGACGGCTCGCTTGTGATCTACATTCAGCACGAATCGCCAGGCGCCGATAAAGAATCAAATTGGCTACCCGCACCAGATGGAATCTTTTCGATCAGCATGAGAATCTACCTTCCATCAGAGGTAGCGCTGAATCCTTTATACTGCCCGCCTCCGGTAATGAAGTCTGGAATGGCAAACTAACCTGCAATCTTTGAAACGGATTCTAGTGTAATCCTGTAAGCTGAATTCGGATTAAGAAGGTACGCGAAGTCCGGTACCCAAAAGTGCAGTCCAGGGGCATCGCTTTTCGGCGTGATTATTCAGAACTTTGATGCAGTGAAGACAAATGGCATTTGAAAAGCGGATAGTTGCCGTGAAAACAGAAAAGACTTCCGTTTATCTCTTATACATATGCCTGTATCGGTTAGTTATTTCACTGTAAGTAATGAAGCTTAATCAAAGAATTGGCCTTAGGAATTCAATGACTCTACTTCTGTCCAAATAGCTATGAAACAACTGATTCGAATAGTCTCTTAAACAACCATAACAGCTGGCTCTACCGTTGTCTTCTTCACCGCATTTGCAGTTTTCAACTATTCTAAGTGTCTCCCAAAGGACTTCCATCAGCTTGTTTTCGCTAATTATTCTGTTGACGTGTCCTGCTCCTCCAGGAACATCATCAAAAATTACCAAAGCTGGCGAAGAATTAGATTTGTACCTTAATACGCCGTTTATGTCATTCCTGTCAATTTCAAGAGAGCTGCTAATGCCTTCAATAATCCCAAAAAGAAGAGAATACAAGAGAGAGGTGTCCCGTATTATTCCAGAATTCGGAAATGTGATCTCAAGAATATCAGTCGGGAACTCATATCCCAAAGATAGTCTTTCTTCAAAGCTGCCTCCGCAGGACTTTCCGAAAGGATCCTTATGAGTTTTTTGTGAACTACTTGAACCAACAAGAGCATATCCACAGTTGCGACATATAGAAAAGCCATTCCAGCCGGCACTGTTAATGACTGCTAAACGTCCCTCAAAAGATCTTAGAACAAGAGTCACGTTCTTTAGTCTTTCCGTCTGTTCTTGTTTGTTAACGTTGTTGTAGTTCTGATTTCTTGAAGAGAAAAAGTACCTGGTGGAAAAGGTCTTAGATGGTTTTCTTGGGGTGGCCTTTCTTGGAGCGTCTGCAATCATGCCGAACTCTGGAGTAACGTAGGTGCCAGTCTTTGAGAATCTATTGCCACAGATTGGACATAATTTTGGAAGCTCTTCCTCAGAACGCTCCTTCAAACAGCTGGAGAAAAATCCGCATTCTTTGCAAACCACATAATTATACTGTGGGAATTCTTTACCTGGGATTTTCTTTATGTATCTACTAGTCCAGAGATAACCATCAGCTATCACCTGACTGCCTGGAGCATATTCAGAAAGGGCGATTTTCATGTCTCTAGAAAGATCGATATTTCTCCCTTGCGAATGGTGGTATGTCTGTAATTCAATTACATCAACGGGGAACCCATACTTTGGAATTACGTTGTTCTGAGACAAAAATCCAATTACCTGTCTTTCTTTTAGTGTTCTAATTGTTTTGTTAAGTCTTTCCGCTTGCCGAAAAAGTCTGTTCTCACTAGCATTCTTTATACTATCTTCTAGAGCACGAATATCTCCTGTCAGCTTTTCTGTAGCCAACGACAGGACACCATTTTCACCGAGTAGGTCTTCTACCCAACTCCAGTCTTGTACTCCAAGGTTTTCTTGCAAGCCTTTGGGAACGATCTTTATCAATGCATCTTGAACTTCCTTTGGTTTTCCTTCAAGATACTCTCTCAAAGCTTCTTTTCCCGGTTTGTTGTTGAAGAAGAATTCTTGACATGAACCAAAATACTCCGATCTTTCTTTCCAAAATGCGGCTACTGCAACGGAATACATGTGTCTTCTGATTATCTTCAGATTCTTTATCTCAAACCTTGGCGGTTTGATTATTCCTGATACCATTCGCATTGGATCTCTGTAATAAAACAAATCGTGTGGCCTACGCCTAGCATAAGTAAGAGAAAAAGCTGTTGAGTCGCTCCTTCGTCCTGCTCTACCGGCTCTCTGAATATAATTCGAAGGTGTTGGTGGGATATTTCTCATAAATATCGTTTCTAGCTGACCTACATCAATGCCCAACTCGAAAGTAGTAGAACAGCTTAGAACGTTTATCTCTCCCTTATAAAACTTCTCCTGCTTTTCTGCAGCGCTTTGGGAAGTCAGTTGAGCAGTGTGTTCAGAGACTGTCATTGCTAGTTGCTCCAAATTTGTGTAGAGTCGCCGGTAGTGGTTTTCCGCAAGATCAATATCGGGTACTATCTTCTTGAGTTTCCCATCGCATTTATAGTGAGGGCACAGATTCAATACTGATGAAGTTGTGAGCCGTCCACATTTATCACATCTATACCAATTGCTTGATTCAGTACCAAAACCAGGAACTAATTTCCAGAACTGATATCTGGCTCTGAATACTATCCCTGAGGGAGGTTCACTGCTTCCTACGAATAATTCTTCCCACGGAGAAGGGCCTTCTCTAAAAACCTGTTTCTTCCACATCATTTCTAGGAATTCGTTTGCTTGTTGCTCAGCATTTTCTACTTTTAGCTTCGAGAACAACCTAGTAATATAGTCTAATCTTCTGTTCGATAAGTATTCTTTCGATGGCAGCCAACTTCTAACATATGGTCCTTTCCCCTTCAATTTGAAGGAATACTCGTGATTTCTAGGTTCAAAGAAATCTTCAGCCGGGCTTATCCCTTCTGGATAGACCACCGCTCCATAAATACGAAAGGAATCTAGAAGAATTCTATAGACATCTGCAATTTCAGTTTGAGAAAGTCCAATTTCGTTAAGTCTTTTTGGAACTCTCCAGTCTTCTGGCAAGGTGAAGGTGTATCCCAATATTCCCAAATCATGTAGGCTATTTCTTCCACCAAGTCCGAGGAACTCGAAGAAGACCCAACGCCAACAGTTGTTCCTGATCTCTTCTTTGCTTTCTCCTTGATGGAAGAGTTTTATCTCTTGCACGTACTTGGCTAAATGTCTAGCGAGGTCAGATAATGTCCATTCATTTTCAATTATTGTGTGTCCGTTTGTCTTCAGGACTTCAGAGATAATTCGTTTTCTAAGGATTTGCGAATAAGAATCATCTAAATACGTCGAGAAAAAAGCTGCGTCTTGCCTGCTATCGGAAAATGTGAGAAGTCGTCTCGTAGTATGCATGGGTTTTTTTGAAGGACCGTAACTTACAAACTCTTCACCGTCTTTTTCGATGGACTCGCTCTTTATTTCTTGGCAGTGTCTATATAGAGAAGTAGCTAATACACTAGTAGCGGATTCATCTCCAACAATCAAACGTCTTACCACTGAATACTTAGTGTTGGTCCTGCCACATCTTAGGCATTTGTGAACTTCGCCTTCAGTTGTTCTTGCCTTTCTCACTTTTATTTTGTATTGCGAACCACAATCACATTTATCTGTCAGCAAATCACTTTTCTGAATTGATCCGCATTTGACACAAAGCCTGTACTCATTGTCAGAAGCCTCTTCGGCCCCTTCAATTTCATCTTCATCGGAAACCAGCTCATTTTGATCTTCAGTGATAAGCATGTAGCATTCAAGCGATGCATTGTCATCAGTTGAAGTAATTTCAGATTGAACAAGTTTGCCATCAACTGTGTGTCCAACCAGGTAGAGCTGACCACAATTCTGGCATATTGCTGCTTCAAATACTGGATACTGTTTTGAGTTGTAGCTTACGTAATTGTGCTTTTCTAGAAAAAGCCTCTTCTCTGGGTAGAATGAGATAAAAGCACCTTCTAGTGTCTTGATGAACAGATGGTATCTAGCATGAAGAAGGGAGAGATTCTCTCTTGAACGTCTTATTCTATTTGCGAGAGCAACTAATGAAACAAGCTTTTCTTCTTGACTTAGAGAATCTCCGAATACTTCTGAAGCTGCTTCATTTATCTCTCTCGGACTTTTCTCAAGTATTCGCCGCAATCTAATGACTCTTTTGTCTCCAGCAAAAACACTAAAAAGGAAGTTTGTGTAACTAGGATTATTCATATTGGCTTCTGATAGAACAGCATCAGGAACTCCGTTGTCTTTGAGAATTTGCATTAATCGCTTAATACTCTGCTCCTCATTCTTATCAAGTTCATCAAGGAGGGCTTCGTAAACTGAATCGTCTGGAATTCCCCACCCTTCATGACTTGGTTCAAGTTTCTTTCTTGAGCCGAGAATCACGTCTTGTTGAGAAGAATCATTCTCATGCCAATAGAAATTCTCCCCGAAGAGATCAGATGCAAATTTTGCAATATCCTTAAGAGTCTCTGTATCTCTTTTTCCTCCAATTGTCGCGCTTGTTGCAATGCATTTGAGTGATCTTCTACTGAAGGTAGAGATTCTCGCTTTTAGCCTTCTAATAAGCATTGAGGTTTCTATTCCTTTTGCGCCTGTATAGGTATGTGCTTCATCTAAGATGAGAAACTTCCAGTATCTTGCACAATCCCCATCGAAGAAAACATTATCGTAAGGTCTAAGAAGGAGATACTCCAGCATCGCATAGTTCGTTATTAGGATATTTGGCGGGGATTTTCTCATTACTTCTCTAGATATAAGTTCATTTGAAAGAGAAGGGTTATTATGAATCTTTCTGAATTCCTCTTCAGCAAGGTCATTTTCTGATTTTGTTTCGCCCGTATATATACCAAAGGTTATGTCATTCTGTCTTGATAAAAGTGTTCTGAGCCTCTTGATTTGGTCGTTGGCAAGCGCGTTCATAGGATAAAGAATGAGAGCTCTTACGCCAGGGCAAAGCTCGCCAGATTCCTTCTCCCTAAAAAGATGATCAAGGACTGGGATCAAAAAAGCTTCTGTCTTTCCACTACCTGTTCCAGTTGCTACAACAATATTCCTATCCTTTCCAACAACTTTTCTTATGCTTTCTTCCTGATGCAGATAGAGATCACGATCAATGTCTAGCTCGTTATTGCCAAATTTGAGGAATTCTTGTGAGAGGATTTCTTCATGTACTAGCTCCCTTATCGTTTTTCCTGTTTCAAATGGAGGTGTTGCTTCAAGAATTGGCCCTTTATAAAGCTTTTCTTTCTTGCCTAGCAGAGAGCTTAGTTGATCTTCAAGAATCTTGTCCGAAAAGTCAAAAGTAGTCCTCAGATATCCTATGTAGTTTTCAACGATTTCTTCAGTTGCTTTAATAGGATCAAACATTTCCTTCATCCCCAAATGCAACAGTTGCATTATCAACTAGAATATGATGGACTTTGTGCTCTTCGTCAATGTCATCCCAGAACAGCCTGCCGCATATTGGACAATACATTGCCCCGTCACCCCCAGGTTGATCTACAAGCATAGTGATTGTCATTTTGCTGAAATCTATACAGAAGTAGCAATTTCCAAAGTCGATCCGCTTGTTTCCGAGGTACTTAAAGATATTTGCTGAGAAAAGAACTTCGCTTTCCTGTTTTACGGGCCTATCTCTAATTGATTCAATATAGAATTGCTCATTTTCGTTGACTGAATAACGAACTTCTTCAAGGCGATAATTCCCACCGACAAAGCTCTTTATCTTCAGACCTCTAGCTTTCATACGTTCTGCTAATCTCTTGTTTCCAATCAGTTCCAGATCAAATACAAGATCAGGATCGAAGCATTCTCTTTGATCATCAAGAGAGAAGTAATCATCCTCAATGCTGAAAGCTACGAAAGATGGATAACGATCCAATAAGCCTGAATCAATACTGAAACAAGCACAATTCTGTTGGACGTCAAGAGACACCTTCTTGATCAGGGTCACCTCTGCTCCTTTTTTTATCCAAAGCGAAATAGCTCGGTTCTTTGGCAGACCCTTCTCGGTCCATTCAATCCTTAACTTATCTTCATTGGAGGAAGTGCTTATATTGTAATTGAGGTTCTCTATTCTCCACTTGTGTCTGATCTCTAATAAAGGAATCTCCACGTGTTCATTATTTCTGAGATTCAAAGTTGACAAGACAACTGTATGAACATCTACAGAAGTATCGCTTGTTAAAGAATCGTGGAAATCGAGTAGGTCAAAATATAATACTTGATTCCTTGTAGTAAGGGAAAATCTTTGTTCAGTTCCCTTAAGTAATATCTCTACTCGATTGTTCAGAGTTTCTGGAATGTGAACAAGGATCTTCTTCAGATTTTCATACCATACTTCTTCAATTTTGTGACGCCAGATGTTTTCGCCCTCAAATTGCCATCTTACAGCAGGAACATCAATTCGAATATTGAATCTTGCCCCATTCATTGAACACAAAGCTGCATCAAAATGAGATATAGAAGGTTGAAACTCAAGAGTTTTGGTATCTGAAAGCGTTGAAAATGACTCTTCCTCAAAGTGAAGAAAATACCCTGATTCTATTTTGAATTCTACTGAATAATTTTGCATCTCTCTATTTGGGAGAAAGAAATCCTCTGAGAAGTTCGATTCAATACTTGGGATGTACCAGAACGACTTTTGCCAGATATCCCCGCGAGAATGAGATACGGTGACAGTTACTCTTCCGTATTCTCTGATTAGCTCTTCCAAGGATATTATTGATCTTCCACCTTCAGCGCAATGACTATAGACAGCTTGTGTCAGTATTTCTTCTTTGTCCAGAGATCTCCTATAGTTTTCGGTCGCAACTTCAATAGTCAGCTGTCGCAATTCTTCGGGGTTACTTGTGAACAACTGTACTTGTGGAGGGGTGGGCCCAAGAAATGGTCGTTCTCCATTTACTGAAATATTCTGATTCACAGAACCTATCAGCCTGGCGGGTTGAAAGTCTTCGCCCGTGGCAACATTGAAAAGTTGTGATCCCCTTTTTAGCTCGACACGATAACCATTCGTGCAATGAAACTCAAATGCTTCGAGGTTATCGTAGTTACTGTAAGTACTGACTACTGAATTGAAGCCATTGTGTTCTAGTGAAGAACCGCTTGGTATTAGTAGAAGATGAGTTTCGCCTTTGACAATTCTGTCGACAAGCTGCCCTTCAGAATCTAGGATTATGTAAGGATTTGAATCTGAAATCAGATCAGCGTGCCAACGAGTGTCCGTAACTCCATCGATAATTAAATCAATCGTGATACTAGTATTCAGTTCATATATTTCAACCGTAGTATCAACAGTATATATTCGGCCACCTTTTCTTCGCAAATCTATGTTAATCTCATTTCTCCAGCTATCAGATATAACTACTAGGCTGGCGCTTCGCTGACCTTTGTCAATGAAATACGACTCTGGCATTGTGACTGAAAGCGTTCCGGCCTCGCGGTTCCAGCTTGTAAAAGGAGTTTGAATCCAAGTTCTGTTTCTATGAGACGAGCTCCCGCTTTCCTTAGCTGAAGTCAGATAGTATCTCTTTGGGCTAATTAGTTTGCGAGATTTCGTAGTTTGCCTAACCGAATGATTATCTTGCCCTTCTAGATCCATGTTCTTCTCTTCCCACCAGAGCTTAAGAGCTTCAACAATCCTTCTTGAGAGTATTGAGGTATTAATCTTTAGATCAAAAGTTCCATTCTGAAGACTTTTCAATAACTTTAGACACTCGTACACGAAATTATCTGCACTCTCACCCCCAAGCAAAAGGAAATATTTCGTTGACTGGTTCAAGTATCTTAGGGGAGGAATACTATAACTATCGGCTTTATAGGAGCGAAGTGTGGTCTCTAGATCCTCCCTTTTCCTTCGTATAGAACTGATTTCATTTTGTAGGGACGAGTAGTTCAAAGTATTGGTCGTCATGATTGACAGGGCTGACAAAACATCATCTTTCTCAAGCCCAAGTTTGACCAACTGCTCCAATAGTTCAAATTGGTTTACAAGGATTTCCCAGCCCATATCAGCATTGCCCTTTCCGAACTCAGTAAGATTTTGAATCAAAGCTCTTCTATGCAGCAAGATTTTTGTGTGGCTTATACCCAAAAGTTGCTGGCATTCCAGAATTCTAAGTTGGTTCTTACTGGCTCTTCCATTTGCCATAAGATAACGCTTTCGAAGTTTATCTATCTCGCGCATAATCTCAAGAATTGCTTTCATATTGATTTCATGAGATTCTACGAGTCGCTTCATGGGATTACTCCTCTCTTGGTTCTTTCTGAAAGGCTCCCTATGAATTTGCGTTCTTGCATTTGCCAAGCATATTGTCTTTCTAATTGTGTTAGAAGAACCACTGCTGCACGAAAGCAGTCTGAGATCTCTAGAAAACAAGAGAACATCATCTAGAACTAACGCACGAAAGTCAGCTAAAGCGCTGCACAACTTCTCTTTTATTGCTTCGATTTGCTTCGTTAAAGTGCTCTTGTTCTCCAAAAGCTCTCCATAATCAAGCAGCCCTTGAGCAAACGGCTTGCCCTTTCTTAAGATTTCTAGAACGTCATTTCTGTGATTACTAAGCTCTTGGGCGTACAAAAAGCTATCTTGCAAGATTTCATTGTTTTCTGCAATTATGAGTAGATATTTCTCCTGTCTCTCCAGCTCGTGTAACTCCAGCTCGATTTCCTCTTTCTTAGTATTGCAGAAGTGATCACTTCTCATATGCTTCATCAAATCATCAACAAGTGTCGAAGATTCAAGACTTATCTTGGTCTGCTTGTAAAGTCGTAGCAAGAAGGTCTCAAAAAAATCATCTAGGAATACGTTCGGGACCTTGCCGTGAGCAAGAATTGGCGTAACAAACTTTCTGGTTGTCTCTTCTATTTCGAATTTCCTGAAACTGAATGTATCCAGCGTTTTCAGAAACAAAGAGCCTAGTACTTTTTCCATAGTCGCAGGTAGCTCAAGTACTTCAAGAGGTTTTTTCCAGAAGCGGTTTTCACTGTAGTTCACAATTCCGTGCCAAACCAAGTACAGTGCGAATGTCAGTGGATACTTGTCGAACGAACTAATAATTGCTGTTTCGTATTTAGAATTACCGTCCAAAGATGACCGCAATTCATGAAAACGAAGCTCCTCTTTCAGAAGTTGCTCAATTTCTTTGATGTCCTCTTCTTCGTATTCAAGATTGCTAATTATTGAGATTGTATTGTGGTTCAGCTGGTCTCTCAATCTCTTCTCTATTTCCGAAAGATTTCTCATCATTGAAGGCCCCACTCTAGTGAGTAAATACGCGTGGCAGACCAAACACACACGATTCTTGTGAAATAATTGCGAAAATTACATTACAAGCACTGTTACATATAGTCTACCATAGTTAACACTGACAACAAAGATCACTCTTGAGTAGATTTAATTATGATGCATTCCGATCCTGAATACTCCCAGGATGCTCATCCATCCTTAGCTGCCACTAAGGATGTGGTTGACAACTTGAATGTCACTTGATTAGTAGACTTTTCCTTATTAATATGATAAGGTCCCTATTTGTTCTAAGATCCGCTGTGCGCTTAAGAACAAGAACCCGCTGATCGCTGTGAAATACGGTTCGCCGTTGACCGTTCAAGATCATGAACCCGTTCACCGAAAAGGCCGCTGTACGCTTAAAAGCGGAGAACTCGCTGGTCGCTGACGAAGACAACGTTGTCCGTCATCGGTCCACCGTCCACCGAAATCGTCAACAACAATCGAGAAAGAGCATCGTCGAGATGTTCGCTACGCTCACGAGAAGACGAGAACTCTCTCCTGTTTCTCGTACTCTCTCCTCATCTCGTACTCTCGATGCTCTTCTTTGAAACAGACACCCTCCGCCACTTCGTGGCCCTCCTCCCTCGAGGGAGGACCTAAGATCATCATCCAAAGAGCTTGATAGGTCTTGAAGCTCTGCTCGGAGAACGGAGAACCGATAACGGACAACCATTTTCTTATTCAACTTTCATCTTGCAACTTGGAACTGATGACCAGGAACCTGGACGCGAAGCGTGGGAACGAGGAACTGCTCTTGTTCCTAAAAATGGAGTCCCTATTTGTACTACAGCCTTGCAGATTTTATCGCCCTGATGAAGATTTGAAGAGGTCTCTTCGAATAGTAGACTTCGGCGAATTTCATCCTTCAGCCATTCCTTTTTGAGAGAGTCGAAAGTCTGCATCACTTTTCACCTTCAAGAAGCGTCTTTATCGGGTCTTCCGAGTCATCTAGAATGTCGTCTTCGAATGTCAGCAGGTCGTCTTTAAGCTGAAGCATCTCCTCGTCCTTCGAAGCAGAGAGGAGTTCAATAATCTCATCGAATACCTTCTTCCTTTCGCTTGCGTCGATCTCCTCGAGCATCTTCCATACTCTGTCGAACATGATCACTGTAATCACCCCCGGTGCCTTTTGTCTCAATGCTGAAGGTTAATCAAGATTGGAGTCTGACCATATTTTATATTAGCTCGACCACGTATCGATAACATGTATCTCAAATGTGGCAGTTTGTGCATTGCACACGATAACACAGTTGTTATTGATTTTTTTTTCCTTGAAGAGACGCTCTCGAGAATGTTCTTTCCCGACTGTTAATATCGAAGAAACGTGATGCTGAAAGAAGTTCAGACGGAACTTGAGTTTTTTGCTCTATAGCTTGCAACTTTCATCTTGGCACTTGCAACTGATCTATTTTGGAGGACGGTGGACCGATGACGGACAACGTTGTTTTTACGTGAACCATAGTGGTTTATTCTCTTAGAATGTGGGTGTCCCCGTAGGCAGAGCAGTAGAAAGGCTGTGCTTAATCTCTCTTTTCTGTCCTTAGAAACACTCTCACAGACTTTTACCGTCGATTTCACCTTCATGTGAAAATGGAGTCTGACCCTATTTGGAGCTATTCATTGTTTCAATGCTCTGCTTGCCGCACCATCCACCACTTGTTCGTAGATAGATACAAGACCTTCAATAAGCTCTGATTCCCCCATTCCAGTCTTTTCGACGAGTTTTTCAAGTGCTTCCTTCGCCTTAGAGTTAAGCTCTACAACAGAGTCCGCTTTCGGTGTGATGCGCAGTTTTCCTCCAAGAGCATTGACGAGTGTTTGCATAGTTTTGAATGAAAGATTCTGTTTGCCAGCTTCGATGCGTGAAAGAGTAGGCACAGCTATACCTGTAAGATTACTTAGATCCTTTTGTGTCAGACCTTTTTCGATGCGCAAATCAGTAAGCGCGTTTACAAAATCAAATAACGGACCGAATTCTTCCTGGGCTTTCTGGTACCCCTCATTCTTCTCAAGTCTCTTGAGAAGTTGCTCAAATGTTGCCATATTACTCACACCCCCCTAATGACATCAAAACCTAGAAATGTATCGCCTGTATCTTTGTTTTGCCGTATCTATATCTCTCTTCTGCTCTGCCTTACTTCCTTTGAAACCTGCACAAACAAATACGATGGTCTTAGTCTGCCTATGAGCGCCAAAATAGATGCGTATTTGCTTCTTAAGGAGCGTCGATTTGTCCCTGTACTCAAAGATGTCGGATGATGCTATTCCTTTTAAATGCTGGTCGTAACACTCCTGGGTGACTCCTTTCCCTCTGCCAGTCTCTTTATGAACAAGTTCAGTATTCTTGCGGCCGTCGCACTATCCTTTTCATAGAGGGTATCAATGAAATCACCGACATAATCGTTGCCGCCTTCTTCATCGAAAGAATAGACTGAGTAATTCTTCCATCTAACAAGTTCCATAACTCCTCCACCAGACATGTTAATGTTAGCATATATGTTAATATAAGTCAAATCTTCGCTATTGTCTGGATAATGCCTTCGGCAAAAGCAGAGCAATTCTTTCCTGACTATAAGAACGAACAGTAGCATGCGGCAAAGAGGATGTTGCCTATTAGTTTTCAAAGCAACTCTATTCGAAGTAGGGGCTTGAAGTCTGTAAATGTCTTCAGAATCGTGCACGGTGTCTTTCAGTTTGTTCCACCAGCTTCTTCCCGCCGGTGTAGATCCCCAAGATGTAATTATGCCCTTAAGTAATCAGAAGGCTTCTTCGACTTAAAGCCGTTCTTTCCTAGAAAGTCTTCCACTGCTGTAGTCGAGAGAATCAAGAACTCTTTGATATCTTCCAGACTTCTTCTATGTTTTTTTGCGTTCACTTCCTTAGCTTATCGAGGGCGAAGTCATGAGCTCGATAATCAAATCATCTAAAGATAATGCAATGAAAAACCCGCGTCTGCCAGAAAAGCCATGGAGTGATCTCTCTGCATGGGGGTGTCTTCGTGGGCGTAGCAGGAAAAAGGCTCCGTTTTTTCTTTTTGTGTATAAGTAGCCCCTCACAGTTTTTTGCCTTCGATTTCTCGTTTAGTGTGAAAAATGGAGTCTGACCCTATTTAATATGAACCGCTTTCCGCTGATGAAAAACCACGTTGACCGTCATCGGTTCTCCGTTCTCCGAGGAAAACTCGTTCTTCGTTCCAGAGCGAGGACCTGTTCTTCGTTCTTGGTTAAGCCAAGAAGAAGAAGATCGAAAACAAAATTCAGGATCCGACTCTGAAATGATTGCCTTAGGTTATTTGGAGAACATCGCATCCCGTCATGCTGAACTTGTTCGAAAATACTGCTCTCAAGGTTTTTCGAACCTGCAACCACCTACCTGCAACCTCGGTACTTCAAGACCAGATCCTGAACAGGAGCATTTTGGGGCAGGCTTTCAGGGCAGGCTCAACTGGATGACAAAGTGAGTGGCTCTGATCAGTGAATCTCGTTTGCTTCTTGATTAACTCGGTCAAGCTCCTATTCTTTGGTCCAGTCCTGACCAACCACCAGCTCTGAAAAAGCGAGTCACTCACTGATTTTCTCGGTGAGAAATAGCATATAATATTTTTACTCCAAAAAGCATTTAGACCTCTCTCAGCGGAAATCTTCGGAGGTGAATCTCAAGGTGAAGAGAATGTCAGTAAGTATTAAGAGATTCGACTTAAGTGGCTTCGTAGAGACTATAAAGCAGGCCTTCACGGCTCCTTCCAGTGGACTGGAAAGCTTTAGGGAAATTAGCCCCTACGATGAGATAGTTTACGGGTTTAGTTATTCGGAGTTCCCTAGATACTGGTCTAAAGAAGAGGAGCCCGACATAGTCAAAACCATTATGGAAGGTATGCTTCTTGTCTTCCTTCCTTTCGAAGTCAGCTGTTTTGAAGATGAAATCCTTTTCTGTATAGATGGTACAACAATAGATATTCCCCAGTCAGGAAGTAAAGATCCTTATGGGGAAAGCCTCCTAGACATAATTGAGGACGATTCCAATGTGATCGGATTCTGTGTTCTTCGAGAAGAAGGACATATACTAATTGACAGTTGTATGCACCACAAGGCAAGTGTTAACAACCTTGTACCCTTTCTAAAACCACTTGAATTCTGTGGGTTTCTAGAAGAGCCAATGCAGAGTTTCCTCAATCGTTTTATCTTGAAGCCCTAGGATTGAGTTTCCATTATGTGCTTCTCCGATTTCCTTTAGTTGCTCCTATTCTTTCATATTGGAAACCGTGTAATGATTTGAGCAGGATAAAGACTTAAGATGTACAGCTCTACATTTGCCTGTTTTTTTATCTTGTCTATGAAACTTCTCTTACTGTACGCTATTCGTGCATCCCAGCTGTCGGTTACCATGATTGCATTCTTTGTAATACCGTCGCATTTTACTAACATGTGCTCTATGAAGCAATCCAGAATCTTCTGGAAATGGAGATGCCCCCTCCCCTTGGCAACCACCCTTGAATTGAGTGACACAAAGAAAGCGACGGGGTAGCAGATATTACCTGGATAACCAGGATAACAATTGAAATCCGACAGGCCTGTGACATCTCCAATGATGCCCGGAATCTCTTCCGGCCTCACTCCATGTCTCCGATCTTCTTGAACAAAAGGCCGCTCCTCTTGTCCAAGATAGACTGCTTCAGGAACATCTTGAAGCAATCTATCCAAGATCTTTCTCACCATCTCTGTAAACTCGCCTCTTTCAAAGAAATCATTCTCTTTCACGTAGATCATCTCCATATGTATTTGTGCACGAAATCTGCCCTTAAGTAGACCTGGCTTTATCTAGCAAGACTTCCCGAATAACAATCAGCATCCAAATACAATCTACCAATTTGCAGTATAGAAAACTGGAAGTCAAATCTCCAACTGCTTTGATCAATGTTGCGGCTAGAATGGGCCAAGATCTTTATCAGAAAGGTGTTTGACCAGAATTTCAGACTTGGTAAATATTGCAACAGCAATGTTGAGCTCAGATTTGGCAATTAGCTGTTGAATTTTCTCGATATCGTCGAGATCCACAGTATCATGTGGCTGCCAAAGATGTACCAGGTAGGCTTCCTTATTCCCGTTGCCCTTCGAATAACGACTATTAAGAAGCTTGTAGTAATCGCTCTCAAGATGCTCAAATGGGTAGTTAAGACCGATTTCAACTATGAAGTCCGGTTTCAAGTATCCCCCAGTAAAGATGTCTATTTCACTCATGTATCCTGCGTTAGAAGGGAAGACTTCATTTGCTTTGCTACTCTCTAGAGGGTTCGCAAGATCCTTGTCACTAAGAATGGCGAGATCAACGTTCCCTCTCTTCTTGTGTCCATCTCTTGTAAAAGGTTCAGGCCATTCTTTATGGACAAGAGATGCTTTTCGCTCGCTACTTCCTATCGGGTACAAACCCTGTAAAGCTCTGTGAGAAGTTAGCATTGTATAGAGTTCGCAGTGAAGTGAATGCTCGCAACGATGTATATATGGCTCTCTTGCGAAGTTGTCCAGAAGACTGTCGATGGAAGTCTCGAGGATCTTCTTGACACCTTCAAAAAGAATACATGAAACCACCTCCTGTTATTATTAGCAATCATCTGTCGCTTGCTATAGAACACGATTAGTAACAGGAACTGTACCATAGTGATAAATGATAACACGTTGGCCGAAGAAAAACACACAAGAATTAGTCAGTTCGTCTTATTACAAATAATATCACGATTAGTTCTTCAAAAAACAAACAAAGTTCCATTAATTAGATCCATTTTTCATTGTCAAGAACTGTGGGGTCTACATCTAAATGAATACATACATAGCATCCTTATTCCTTTTATGTAGCACTCTCTGCTGAATACTATTCTATAGACCTTAGAAAATGCCTGTGTGTGTGAAGATCGTTGAAGCACTTTAACATTAGAGGATGAAGTGTTAATCCCAATTTCTGGATTTTTGTTTGGCCAGATAATGTACTTCATAGGTTCTTACACAACCTGGAACTCTATGTCATACACATCGGTTAGCCAGCAAGAGTTTCCATACCGATATGGTTCATTCACCTACGGTGGCCAGTCTTTGCTTCGCAAAGACCAGTTCCTACTTCGTCGAGCGAAAAGCCGTCCTTCGATAAGTTCCAAACCAGATCCTGAACAGGAGCATTTTAGGGCAGGCTCATTGGGGCAGGCTTTCAGGGCAGGCTCAACTGGATGACAAAGTGAGTGGCTCTGATCATATTGCTTCAATTTGCTTCTTGAGGATTGTGTCAAGCTCTTGCTATATGCTCCTGACCTACCACCCGCGAGATCCACGATTAAGGCGATCTTTACTGGTGATTGTATTTCTCCAGGAATTTAATTGCATCTTCTTCGTCCAGTGGTTTGCTGATCAAATGTCCCTGTATTCTATCGCAACCCCATTTCTCCAGATACTCTTTCTGCCTTTCGTGTTCTACCCCTTCAGCTATAGTAAAATGACCTAGCTTATGTGCCATCGAAATGATGTCACTGGTGATGGCATCATCGCTCTCGAGATACTGCAGCCTATCTATGAAGGATTTGTCTATCTTGAGACAGTTCACGTTTAGATCTCTTTCCCGTGCAAAAGAGGAGTATCCGATCCCGAAGTCGTCTATGGCTGTATGAATCCCTATATCACTCAGTTTGCCAAGAATACGGTTTATTTTCTCGTGATTCGAGGCAAATACCGACTCGGTGATCTCGAGTCCAACATTTTTAGGAAGGACCTGAGTTTGCTCTATCATCTCAAGAAGGCTATCTGTGAAACCGTCCCTCAATAACTGGATGGCTGAGACATTGATTGAAACCCCGATCGATCCATAACCACTTCTCTTCAGCTTATTCAAGAAACCGAGTGCCTGGAGAATAATCTTCCTGCCGATCGGAACGACAAGATTTTTTTTCTCGGCTATCGGGATGAATTCCAGAGGCGGCACCGGGCCAAGTCCTTCAATACTCAATCTCGCCAGAGCTTCAAAACTGCTTATCTTATTAGACTTCAGATCAAGAATCGGCTGGAATTGCACGAAGAGCCCAAAATCCTTCTCGTCTGTCGAGATTTTCGCCAGTTCTAAGGTTATCTGCTGTTCTCGAACCATTTGTTTCTCGATTTCTTCGTTATAGAAACAGATTCCAATGTTTCTATCATATATGTTGAAAGCCTTCTCAGATGTGACTAGAAGCCTTCTCAGTAGGAGATCGACATCCTTCTCATCGCCTTCACCGATTTCAATTACTCCAATACCACCTTTAATCCTTTCCATCAGAAGGACAGGCTCCAGTTGCTTTGCAACTTCTATGGAAAATTTCGTCAGTTCGTTCTTGTCTTTATAGCCCTTCAAGTAGAATACGAATTGATTCTCGTATGTGTTGAAAAGCAGGCGCCTATCTGTGCAGAACTGCCTCAGCATATCTGCAATCTTCTTTATAAAGTCCTGAGTGTATTGAAATCCATAAGTAGATGTCAGTGACTGCACTGTACTTAAATCCACGCTCACTAAGGCTCTTTTCTCCCGCAGTCTGTTCTCATCATCTCCTTCCAGAAGAGTTTTCAGGTAGTTGCGGTTATATAGGCCAGTCCAGCTATCGTGTTCAGAGCTATATCTGAGTGTATTCTCGAACTCCTTACGGCTGGATATATCCTTAAGAAGGGCAATATGGCCGCTTTCACTCTCGCCCGGCAGATGGAAGGACGCCACTGTCATTTCAACCCATACAGAAGAACCATCTGGCCTCACAAACCTCTTCTCCATTGTATAGCTCTGGATTTCGCCTGATTTCAGCTTTCTATAATTCTCTAGATCCTTCTCCAGATCGTCTGGATGAGTAATACTTGCCCAGCCAAGCTCAATCAACTCCTCTTTCGTTCTACCGGTAATTTGCTCGAATGCTGAGTTGATCTGTGTTTCTGGATCCACATTCTTATCTTTGGGACCGCTAGCGTAGGAAATCGAAATTCCAATCGGTGCCCGGCTAAAGATTGTGTTGAACACTGACTTTAGCTCGACTTGCTTCTGTTCTTCCAGCTGCCGACTTCTGAGCAATTCAAGATGGATATTGACTCGAACCTTCAAAGCATTTATACTAATAGGCTTCCTTATGTAGTCCACAGCACCAAGTTCCAGACCTTTGCTTTCGTCTTCCAGTTCTTCATGGTTTGTCAGTATTATTGTTCGTACTCTCTTATAGCGATCATCCGCCTTCAGCGCCGCCAGAACCTCGAATCCATTCATTCTGGGCATATTAAGGTCGAGTATGATCAGCTGAATCTCTTCGTGCTCATCTATTCTCTGCATTGCTTCCACGCCATCACTAGCTGTCAGGAGATCGTACTCGCTCAACATCTTCTCAATCATAAGGCGATCAGCCGCCGAGTCATCGACAACCAAGATTTTCACAGGCATAAATCATCTCCCTTAAGCAATAAACTAACCTCAAATCACAAAAAAAGGAGGCTTGAAGAACTACCTCCCTTACTACGCTCTTGTTGAATGAGATCCATACATTGGAATACATCGAAGAGCACATTGTAAATGGCTGGTCCAAGTTTCCGCTCGCAATGAATAACACGCGGGTCTCTTCGTGGGTCGTTTCTCCTAATTCCCGAAGACCAGCAAAAAGAGGGACGAGTTCTGCATTGAGAAAGGGCACCGTCTGTACCTCAAACAGGCTGATGGTCTCGAAGAAACAACCCTTCTTGAATCGATTACCTACTTCGTTTTGTCCGTTATCTTCCATGTCTTTCTCCTGGCAGTCATAAAACAGAATCGCTAGTATCTGAATAATAGCATATGTCCTTTGTTTCACAGTGCCAAGAGAATTGGAGTCTGACCCTGTTCATTCGGATAACAATCATAAGTGCATCTCTTTGATTATCATCCATGATCTCATCGGGGCAGACATCTTTTGCCACCTTCCACGTGACCTCAAGCACATCATAATGCGCTCTTATTCCTGACTTGTAGAAAGCATTACAAAGAATAGGAGTCTGACCCTATTTTGACACTCTTACAAAGAATGGGAGTCTGACCCTATTTTGACACTCCTTCTTGATGAACTCGGTAAAACTCCTATTTTCCTCCTGACCAACCAGTAACAATGGCTATGAAAATCGAGTCTGTCCCATTTGTTTGAAAACTCGTTCTTCGTTCCAGAGCGAGGACCTGTTCTTCGTTCTTGGTTAAGCCAATAAGAAGAAGATCGAAAACAAAATTCAGGATCCGACTCTGAAATGATTGCCTTATGTTATTTGGAGAACATCGCATCCCGTCATGCTGAACTTGTTTCAAAATACTGCTCTCAAGGTTTTTCGAACCTGGCACACCTACCTGCTGCAACCTCGGTACTTCAAGACCAGATCCCGTGCAGACCCATCACGGGATGACAGTCCTTCACGTCATCCTCGTGTATTGTCAAAAGAGAGAGGGTATAGAATGAGGGTAGAGGGAGTAGCCAGTCGTCATCCTTAGGCTTAGAGCCTGTACTTCAGATTGGGCACCCTTCTTAACACGATTGAGAGT
>Ga0209605_1001966_pt1 | contig 21120 bp, 19 predicted proteins | sample AD_UKC035_MetaG_FD_184408 | JGI IMG/M metagenome (GOLD analysis project Ga0209605, IMG submission 184408) | Active sludge microbial communities of municipal wastewater-treating anaerobic digesters from USA - AD_UKC035_MetaG (SPAdes) (version 2) | ecosystem: Engineered > Bioreactor > Anaerobic >...
GGCCTGATCGGCGAGGACGTGGATATCACCGTCACGGTTGCCGCCGAAGACATTTACACCCTCGTCTTCACCGCCACCGTCGGCCGATCCGCCCAATCTGGCGCGACCATCCTCAACACCGCCACCTTCGAGCACAGCTCCGGCAGCGGCTCGGATGATGCCAGCTTCCAGATGGCCGTCTGGCGCACCTACTTCCTGCCCATCACCTTCAAGAACTTTGGCGGGTAGCGGGCGCTAGCAATAGCAATGTCGTAAAAAAAATGAGGCGGTGCCAGTGGCGCCGCCTCATTTTTATCGTCCAGAACCCGAAATGGTTACAAGCCCGCAATCGCCCGCGCCAGGTCCTGGCGAAACTCGGGCCGGTTAAAATACTCCCAGGCCTGTGGGAAGGTGACCAATAAACGGTGCCGCTCAGTGTGCTGGTAAGCCAGGTAAGCCAGGATCGCTTCAGGGGTCTGGCGCTCTGCCAACGGCTGCAAGCGCTGGCTGTCTTCCCAGGTTTTCAAGAAATCCCCCAACAACTGGCAGGCCACATCCGCGTCATGCAGGTCGCCCAGGTGATCTTGCATCTTCTTGAGATCCTCGATCACGGCCCGCGCCTCATCCCCCAACACTTCACGGAAGTATTCCACGCTGTAACGCAGCTTCTTGAATTCGATCCGCAGGGCATGCAGTTGCACAAAAGAAGCATTGTTCAAGATCGCATCATAAGCCCGCACAGCCGCCAGGCGCTGGTAGATCATCATCGGGACCACATCCCGCACCCGGTAAGCCGCCTCCACCTGGTCTGGTCGAACCGGACGTGCCCCCAGGCCCGGCGCTTGAACAAAGCGGTTGAACGCCCGCTTGAAATCCAGGTATTCCTGGCTGCCCAGGTAAGCCAACATGCGCTGGCGGGCGGTCTCGCGCTGCTGCCCCCAATGCCCCAACAGCGGCTCCAGGCTGCCCGGCGTATCAGCCCCCAGGGTGGCCTGGTAATTGGCCGCCTTCTCCAGCAGCACATCCAGGTCGCGCACCCGCCCCAGGGCCCGGCCAGTCTGGCGCAAACCCTTGAGATAAGGTTTCAGCACCTTGACCTTAAAGTAAGCTCCAAAAACATCGAAAGCACTGCGCATGCGCCGCGTGGCTACACGCATATCGTGCAGCGCCTCGATCTCTTCTCCCAGCCGGGTGCCATCTTCATGGGCCAGCATCTCGGCGAAATGGAACTGCCACACCTTGCACCCGGCCTCGGCCATGCCATCCTCCGCCAGGATGCCGGGCTTTTCCGTGCGCTGCGGGAACGGCGGGTCGAGCGGCGCTGCGGTTTCACCAACCGAGGGCAAGTCAAAATCGGTTTCAGACGGCGCATCATCCGGCCCGGCTTCTTCCGCTTCGCCTACGCCCGGCACAATGGCAAAACCACTTACCTGGAATTGGTGCTTCCAATGGCGCGCCTGGCTGCGAGAGTAGCCGGTTTCTTGCGCCACCTGGTAAGTGGTCAAGCCATCATCGTACAACAGCAGCAACTGCGCCCTGCGGCGCAGGATTTCGGGTAGGTTGTATAATTTTTCTTCGAGTATTTGACGTTGTTGTGAGGTCAGCAAATGTCCAGTCATGATGCCGCGATTATAGCATGTTCTGCTCAATCTTCGGCGCCAATCATCTCCAGCTCAGCCCGCACCATCAGCTCAACCAGGGTCTCGAAAGATGTGCTGGCTTCCCAGCCCATTTTTTGCCTGGCCTTGCTTGGGTCGCCCACCAGGATGTCCACATCTGCCGGGCGCATAAAGGCCGGGTCCAGCTTGACGTACTGCTGGTAATCCAGGCCCACGCAGTCAAACGCCAGCTCCACAAAACGCCGCACGGTATGCGTGCGCCCGGTTGCCAGCACATAATCATCCGGCTGATCCTGCTGCAGCATCATCCACATTCCCCGCACGTAATCGGGGGCATAGCCCCAATCGCGTTGCGAGTCAATGTTCCCCAGGCGCAGTTCTTTCTCCAGGCCGCGCTTGATGCGCGCCGCAGCCCTTGCCACCTTGCGGGTCACAAATTCATGCCCACGGCGTGGGCTTTCGTGGTTAAAGCAAATCCCCGAGCAGGCAAACAGGTTATAGCTCTCACGGTAGTTCACCGTGATCCAGTGTCCATACACCTTGGCCACGCCGTATGGGCTGCGTGGGTAGAAGGGCGTCAGCTCAGTTTGCGGCACCTCGCGCACCTTGCCAAACATTTCGCTCGAGCTGGCCTGGTAAAAACGGATGTCTGGGTCTACGATCCGCATTGCATCCAGCACCCGCGTCACCCCCAGGCCCGTCACCTCGCCGGTAAAGACCGGCTGCGACCACGAGGTTTGCACAAAAGACTGCGCCGCCAGGTTATAGATCTCGTTTGGACGGTGTTTTTCAAGGATGTCGATCAGCGAAATCTGGTCCATCAAATCGCCAGAAACCAGGGTCAGTTGGTCTTGAATGTGCTCAATACGCTCGAAGTTGATCGTGCTAGAACGGCGCACCATGCCAATCACTTCGTAACCCTGCCCCAGCAAGAACTCCGCCAGGTATGAACCATCTTGTCCGGTGATCCCCGTGATCAATGCTCGTTTAACAGTCATTTTTTGATTTCCTTTCTACCTCAAGCATACCAGTTAATTGCCAGCCTGTCTGCTAAGCCACTTAGCAGACAGGCCGCAATCATCGGGTACAATAAACGCATGGCTGAAGAAAGCATCGGGAAGCGTATTGCTGGCCTGCGCCAGGCCCAGGGTTGGACCCAACAGAACCTGGCGGCGCGCCTGGCCCTTTCTCGGGTGGCTGTCTCGCACATCGAAATGGACCTCAGCATCCCTGGCGAGCGCACCATCACCCTCTTGGCTGGGCTCTTTAAAATGACCCCCTTTGACCTGGTAGATGGCACCACCTATCCGCAGGCCAAAACCGAGCGCCTGCCTGAGGTCACCTGCATCTACACAGCGTCAGAAATGGAAATCATCCTGCTTGAAAATGACCTGGCCTGGCTGAAGCGTCTGGCAGGGCAGCCGCAGTACCGCCAGGTGGCGGCAGAACTATGGGAAGATTGGAACAAACGTTGGGGCGAAGAAGATCAAGAAAACATCGACGAAGCAGAGAAAAGCCGCCTGCTTAAGGCCCGGCAGGCCCTCAGTCAAGCTTGCAGATGAGTGAAAAACCTAGCTGCTCCGGTACTCACCCGACAGCGCCACTTCCAGGTTAGCGCCGTTGGCCACCAACCGGGTTGGCACCCCCAATACCTTGATGCCCGCCAGCACAGCCTGCGTGCCGGAGGTGCCCCCAAATGAAGCCACATCTAACAACACCACCACCGGCTTGAGCCCGCGCTGCAGCAAATAATCTGCCACCAGCGGCGTATCCCGGTCAATCGACGGCGTGATCAACACCACCGTGCTGCCGCGCACCATGTGTTTTACCTGTGTCTCCACCAGGGCCCGCAGCGGCAAATGGCCGTCGGCTTTCAACAGGGCCAAGGCCTCCAGGATCTTGCCCAACTGCCGCCCGCCCCGGTCTGGTGCGATCAGCGTCACCTGCTGCCCAGCGCTCACCAGGCCCACGGCCCGTCCCCGGCGCAGGTAATCGCGCACCAAAGAGGCCGCAATGCTCACGCCGTACTCTTCCGTCGAGGGCGGCAGCGAGATCTTCTCTGACCGCCGCCACAGGTCGTCAGGAGAAGAGCGCAGCAGTTCGGTCGGCAGGGCTGCCTGCACCGCCCGTTCTGCATCCAAAAAGACCCACACATCTGCCAGCGGGTCCAACTCAAATTCTTTGACGATCAACCGGCCGCGCCGGGCCGTGCTCATCCAATGGATGCGGTTGAGAGGGTCGCCGGTCACATACTCACGCACACCTGAGGCGTTGGGCGTCACCTGGTGCGTGCGGCGGCGCAGTGCCTCACCACCTGGCAGCAGCCCCGGCGGGTTCGGAAAAGATTGGATATCTACCATCATTGGATAGACCAACAACGCATCTTGAGCCGGTAGAGAGATGCTCTTGGGGAACAATCCAAACAGATCGCCCGAGCCCAGGGTGGTGGGCCCCAAGGGAAAAACGCCCCGTTGAACCAGGCGCGTGCGCGCCAGGTAAGAGCGCGACAGCTTGCCTTCGATCAGGGTCAAAACGCGCGAGCCGTCAGAGCCCGGCAATGACGTGTTATCACGCACCTCCAACCATATGCGCGGCAAGCGAGAATTATTCTGGATCTCGAAGCGCTCTTCAAAGATCTGCCCCACCTGGGCGCGCAGCGTGCGCGCCGAGCGGCGGAAGCCTATTTTGCGCACCGCCAACACAGACCAGAGCCAACTGCCGAAGAATAACAACGCCCAGAAGAAAGCAATCCGGTAGTAGAGCTGGCTACCGGTAGCAACCCCAGCCGCCAAGCTGAGCAGCAGCAACAGAGAAACAATGCGCTGCCCAGTCGTCATACCGAGCGATCGCCCTTAAAATCTCCGCCCGGAACAGGAACCCGGGTCAAGATTTCATCCAACACCTGTTCGGCGGTCAAATCACGCAGCCGCGCCGCAGGCCCCAAGATGACACGGTGCGCCAGGGTCGGCTTTACCAGGGCCTTGATGTCATCCGGCAACACGTAATCGCGCCCTTGCATCGCCGCCCGCGCCTGCCCGGTTCGGTACAAAGCCAGGCTGCCACGCGGGCTGGCGCCCAGGTACACCTCGGCGTGCTGGCGAGTTTGGCGTGTCAGGTCGACAATGTAACGCTTGACCATCGGCGCCACAAAAACCGACTTGACCTTTTCTTGCGCTGCCAGTAGTTCTTCCTCAGATACCACCTTTTCCAGGCTGTACACCGGATGACGGAACTGCTGGCGATCCAAAACGTCAATCTCATCGTCAATCTCTGGATAACCCAGGCGCAGGCGCAGTAAGAAACGATCCAGTTGGGCCTCTGGCAAAGGGAAGGTGCCTTCGTATTCAATCGGGTTTTGCGTTGCAAATACCATGAAGGGCCGCGGCAAGGGGTGCGTCCGCCCGTCAACGGTGATCTGCTGTTCTTCCATTGCCTCCAACAAAGAGGCCTGCGTTTTGGGCGTTGCGCGGTTGATCTCATCGGCCAGCACAATCTGCGCCATCACCGGGCCGGGGCGGAATTCAAATTGGCCGCTGACCTGGTTGTAGATCGATACGCCCGTCACATCGCTGGGCAGCATATCCGGCGTGAACTGGATGCGGCTGAAAGCACATCCCAACGAACGCGCCAGGCTGCGTGCCAACACCGTCTTGCCCACGCCAGGCACGTCCTCGATCAGCAAATGGCCTTGGCACAATAAACTGATCACGGCCAACTCAACCGGGTGGCGCTTTCCAATGATCACCTTCTCGATGTTGTCGATGATGGTTTCTGAAAAGTTTTGGATTTCGATCATGATTTACTCCAGGCATCAAAGTATGTGATTATCGGGGTGAATAAGTCCTTGACATTAACAGGCTTTATTATACTATTCTACTCTGACATATAGATAGGAGTTCAAACCAAACGCAATGAATGATCCTGCGCCACAAGTTCAAACTCGCCGCTACCCAGCCCACCTGCGCGCCCTGGCTGCCCTGCTGCGCGTTTTCTTTTCTCTACTCTACCATCAATTTGCCTGGACGTACGACCTGGTTTCGGCGCTTGTCTCGCTTGGCTTATGGCAGGCCTGGGTCAGGCATGTTCTCCCCTATTTACAAGGCCCGCGCGTCTTAGAATTGGGCCACGGCCCCGGGCACCTGCAAGTTGCCCTCCAGCAGAAAAACCTGTCCACCTTCGGCCTGGATCGCAGTCCACAAATGGGCCGCCAGGCCCGCAAACGGCTGCGCCGCATGAAGCTCACCCCCCAACTGGTGAACGGTGCTTCACAGAACCTGCCTTATCCAAGCGGGGCATTCCAGCAAGTGACAGCCACCTTCCCAACCGAGTATATTGTAGATCCGCGCACCCTGGCCGAAATCTATCGCGTCCTGGCTCCCGGCGGTTCAGCCATCATCCTGCCCCTCGCCTGGATCAAGGGCCGCAGCCTCCCGCAGAGGTTTGCCGCCTGGCTTTTTCGCGTCACCGGCGAAGCTCCCGATTGGGATGACCGCTTCCTGGATCCTTTCCGCCGGGCTGGTTTTCAGGTCAGCGCCGAATGGCTGGAGCATCAATTCAGCACTTTATTGGTGATCCGGGCTGTCAAACCTTCCATATTGTTGTAAAATGGGGGTATGGAAATTCAGATTGCGGTCGCAAAAACAAACAAATACGCATCTTCCGAAAGTGGCGACACCGTTGAGGTGGTAGAGCGCCCCAACGGCGGCCTTTCGGTTGTCCTCGCAGATGGGCAAAGTTCTGGCCGCGGTGCCAAACGCGTCTCAAACCTGGTCGTTCGCAAGGTGATCGCCCTGCTTTCTGAGGGGGTGCGCGACGGCGCAGCCGCACGTGCCGCCTCCGATTATCTCTTTACCGAAAGAAAAGGCAAAGTTTCTGCCACGCTGGATGTCCTCTCGGTCGATATGCAAACCAGCACCCTGGTGATCACGCGCAACAACCCGGCCCCCCTCATCCTGATCACACCCGGTAACCTGCGCCGGATCGAGGACGATTCGAAGCCGATTGGCATCTACCGCGATACCCGTCCCCTGATCAGCGAGCTGCCCCTTGAAACCGGCCTGACTGTGATCGTGTTTACAGACGGGCTGGTGCATGCCGGCACCCGCGACGGCGAAGCTATGGATGTGTTGACCTGCCTGGAAGCCATGCTGGACGATGACGAACCCACGCCGCAAGAGATCGCCGACGCCTTGCTGCTACGTGCCATCCAGCTTGACCAGGGACGCCCGTGCGACGATATCAGCATTGTGGTGCTCCAGGTCAACAGCCGCTCGGGAGATCTGGTGCGCCGTATGTCTGTCTCCTTGCCAATTGCATGAGCCTGCCAACATCGATCGCCAACAACGATCAAGCTGAGCTAAAAAGAAAGCTGCGCCGGCGCGAATTAGCTGCCAGTTGGCGCGATACCTGGCTTTTACTGCGTGAATTCCGCTGGCCCCTGATTGCATTCTTCCTGACTGTTGTGGGCGGTGGAACCCTGTATTATGTTCTCGCCCAGGCCGCCGGCGAGCCGCTCGACAACCTGCTTGAGGCCTATTACCAGGTCCTTTCGATGATCTTCATGCAAAGTTCGGGCGAATTTCCGCGCAGTTGGTATCTTGAAATCTTTTACTTTATCATGCCCGTCATCGGCGTGATCATCCTGGCCCAGGGTGTGGCTGAGTTTGGGGTCATGTTATTCAACCGCCGCGAACGCGGCAAGGAGTGGGAAATGGCAGTTGCCTCGATGATGAACCAACATGTGATCCTGATCGGTCTGGGCCACCTGGGCTACCGGGTGGCGCGCAGCCTGCACGATATGGGTCATGAGGTGGTAGCCATTGAACTAAATCCCAGCGCCCACCTGGTGGCAAGCGTCAAAGAGATCGGCATCCCGGTTATCGAAGATGATGCCAGCCGCGATACAGCCCTTGAAGCCGCCGGCATTCGCAAGGCACAGTCCATCATCCTCTGCACCCAAAACGACAGTCTGAACCTGCAGGTGGCGCTCAAAGCGCGCCGCATCCGGCCCAATATCCCCGTCATCGTACGCATCTTTGATGATGAATTCGCTCAAGAACTGCACGAACAATTCGGCTTTTTGGCCTTCAGCGCCACCGGCATGGCCGCCCCGGCCTTTGCCGCCGCCGCAGTGGGCCTGGAAATGACCCGGCCCATCAGCCTGGAAGGCGAAACCCTCAGCCTGGGCCGCTTGAAGGTACTGCCGCGCTCTCAATTGATCAACCTGAGTGTCAAAGAGGTTGAACAGCGCTACAATGTCAGCGTGGTTCTGCTCCAACGCAACCACGAATCCGATCTTCACCCACCTGCAGAATGCGTATTAATGGAAGAAGATGGCCTTGCAGTTCTGGGCGGGCCATCCGAGATCAGCTTGCTGGCGCAAATCAACGGTCCATTCATATGATAGGTTTATCTTGAGCGAAGCGCAGCCCGGTTCCCCCCAAAGCATGTTGATTGGCGTGGTTGGCCCTTGTGGATCTGGCAAATCTACCTTGGTCAACGGCTTGAAACAGCGCGGCTGGCGCGCCAAGAACATCGCCCAAGAACACTCTTACGTGCCGCATATGTGGCAGCGCCTGGTTCACCCCGACCTGCTCGTCTTTCTGGATGTCTCACACGCGAACTCAATGAAACGCCGCAATTTTGACTGGTCACCCGCCGAACACGCCGAGCAGTTGCGCCGCCTTCAACACGCTCGCCAGCACGCCGACCTGTACCTGGATACGAATGTGCTGACCATCGAAGGCGTATTGGACGCCGTGCTCGTTTGCCTCAACCAGATCAATTCCCCAACAGGTAACCGATAACCGAGCTGCGGAAGAAAAGCACGATTACTGCCCCCGCGATCAAAAACGGCCCGTATGGCAGCGCCATGAACAGCCGGTAGCGCCGAGTCAGCGCCATCCCCAGCATAAAGAGCAGGCTGACCGCCCCACCGATGAAGATCGCCAGCACCAACCCCACCACAATCCCGGGCCATCCCAACAGCAGCCCCAATACCCCGCTTAAGTTCACGTCCCCAAAGCCAAGCGCCACGTCATCCACCGTCTCGCCGCGCAGGCGTGCCACCAGGCGCATCACCAGCTCGCCCAGCATATACAACAGCCACATCACGCCAAAGCCCACCGCCCCACCGATCAGAGTGCTGGGCAAGCCATTCGAGATCCATCCCAACCCCAAGGCGATCACAACCCCCACCAGGCTGACCGGATGCAGGATCAACCGGTATTCGATATCGATGACCACCACCACCCCAAAGTAAGCCAACAACAGCCAGCCGCCCCAAAAGCCAATCTTTTCTAGCGGCGTTTGCCACAGCCAGATCGCCAGGACCGCGTATATTGCCTCCACCAGCCAAACCCGCCAGCAGCGGTGCTTGCCGCAGGCCAGGCAGCGCCGCGGCCACAGCCAATAGTTGACCGGGGGCATATCTGCCTGGCAGGCTGTACACAGCGGTTTGGAAAAACGCCTGCGCAGCGGCAGCACATCCGCCAGGTAATTGACCAACATTCCAGTAGCAACGCCCAAGAGTACGATCAAAATATTGATAAACATGTCCCCTATTATAACGTGAGTTCAAGATCGGCGCATGCGCCCCAATCCTGCTGTTTCGCGTTACAATAGGGTAGCGAGAGGGTAAATACCCCCTATCATCAAAGAATAAAGGAGTCGTTCATGGAAAAGTTCATCATCCAGGGCGGGCAGCCCCTAAACGGAGAAGTTACCCCCGCAGGCAACAAGAATGCTGCCCTGCCGCTGCTGGCCGCCTGCCTGTTGACCGATGAGCCGGTTATCTTGCACAATGTTCCCGAAATCCGCGATGTCATCTCCATGCGCTCGCTTCTCGAAAGCCTGGGCGTGAAAACCGAACAGATCTCCCCGCACACCTGGAAGATCCAGGCAAGGGATGTACGCCCTGCCGACCTGGATCCCGACCTTTGCCGCGGCATTCGTGCCTCCATCCTCCTGGCCGGGCCAATGGTGGCGCGCGCGGGCAATTTACAGCTCCCGCCGCCCGGCGGCGACGTCATCGGGCGCCGTCGCGTTGACACCCATATCCTGGCCATCCGCTCTTTGGGTGCCGAAGCAGAATACGACCGCTCGAATCGGGTCTTTGATTTCAAAAGCAAAGGCCTGAAAGGCGCCGACATCTTACTTGACGAGGCCAGCGTTACTGCCACAGAAAACGCCATCATGGCTGCTGCAACCGCCCGCGGCGATACGGTCTTGCGTAATGCCGCTTCTGAACCGCACATCCAAGAATTGTGCCACATGCTGAACAGCATGGGGGCACAGATCGACAATATTGGCTCCAACACCCTCGCCATCCACGGGGTTCCCAAGCTGCACGGCACCGAATTCACCATCGGGCCCGACTACCTGGAAGTGGTCAGCTTCATCGGTGCCGCGGTGGTCACGCGCGGCACGATCCGCATCCGCGACGCCGGGCCAGAATACCTGGGGATGATCCGGCTGGTGCTTGGCCGCTTGGGGGTTGATTGGCAGGTGGAAGGCCGCGACATCATCGTGCCCGCCGAACAGCGCCTGGTGGTAGAGCCCGACCTGGGCGACGCCATCCCCACCATTAACGTCATGCCCTGGCCCGCCTTCCCCACCGACCTGATGAGCATCGCCATCATCATCAGCACGCAGTCCAATGGCAGCGTGCTGTTCCACGATTGGATGTATCCCAGCCGCATGTTCTTCACCGATAAGCTGCTTGGCATGGGCGCCCACATCGTCTTATGCGACCCGCACCGCTGCATCGTGCAGGGGCCAACCCCCTTATATGGCGAGAAGATGGAAAGTCCCGATATCCGGGCCGGCATGGCCCTGGTCTTGGCGGCCCTGGCTGCCGAGGGCCGATCGGTGATCCGCAACGTCGGGCAGATCGACCGCGGCTACGAACGCATTGACGAAAAACTCCGCGCCCTGGGGGCGCGGATTGAAAGAGAAACCGCCTAGCATCTATTGATCTCAGAATCAAGAGTGGAGCGAGACACCAACCTCGCTCCACTCTTGATTCCAGCCTTACTTCGCAGTCTGTGTCACTTCCAAGAACTGCGCCACCGCGGTGCGCAGCATTGGCTCTGGCAAGGCGCCCACCTGGCGGTGGATCACCTTTCCTCCAGCCACAAACAACAAGGTCGGGATACCTTGCACGCCATACTTAGATGCCCACTCAGAATGCTCATCGGTATTGACTTTGGCCACCAACAGCTTGCCAGCATTTTCTTTCGCCACTTTATCCAAAATTGGCGCAATCATCTTGCAGGGGCCACACCATGGCGCCCAAAAGTCCACGATCACAGGCACAGCAGACTGCAAGACCGTTTTTTCAAAGGCAGCATCGGTCACATGTACAGGTTCTTCAATCATAAAACATCTCCTCCATTTTGGTTACAGTTTCATAGTTTAGATGCAAATAACCCCAATTGGTTGCAGGCCAATTATTCTTGCTCCTCTTCAGCCTGCCCCGGCGCCAGGATACGGTAGCTTGAACGCACCTGCGCTGCCGCCCTGAGCATGGCGCTGGCAGAACAATACTTTTCTTCTGAAAGCTGGATCGCCTGTTCTAGAGCCTTCGGATCAATTTGCTCGCCCCATACCAGGTAAGTCACTTCAATTTCCGTAAAGATCATCGGGTAAGTTTCTGCCCGCTTGCCGCGCACTTTGACCTTTAAGGCTTGCACAGCCTGGCGTTTCTTACGCATGATATCGGCAATGTCCATGCCTGTACAGCCTGCCACCCCCACCAACAGCAATTCCATCGGCGAGACACCTGGCTTCTCGTCAATCGTTCCCATCTGAACGCTTCCGCCAGTTGCATTGCGCCCAATGAAAGCCCCCTCGCCTTGCCATTCAGCCACCACTTCACGCCAGTTATCGCCCATTCGCTTTCCTCCATCAGCTAAAATCGCTTCCAGCCGCAATGGGCCGGCAAGCCTCCACACCAAACGGCTAAATCCTTATGATCATTGGTAAGTATAGCATGACGGTAACGAATTGTCAGGTATAATCACGCCCATGAGCTTTACCACCGCCGGTCATCAGATTGCCAATTACACGGTTGCCACCCCGATATACGAAGGCCCCTTAGACCTGCTCTTGCAGCTCATCGAACGAGCCGAGCTTGATATTACGCGCCTGGCCCTGGCCCAGGTAACCGATCAATACCTGGCTCACATACACCGCATCGATGACCTGCCAACGGACGAAGTCTCAGCCTTCCTGGTAATTGCCAGCAAGCTCCTGCAAATCAAATCCGAAGCCCTGCTCCCGCGCCCGCCAGTGCGCGAGGTCGGCGAAGAAGACCCAGGTGAAGAACTGGCCCGTCAGCTTTTGGCCTATAAACGTTACCGCCAGATTGCCGAGCTGTTAGACCAGCGCCAATCAGCCGGCTACCGCACCTACCTGCGCCTGGCGCCCCCACCCAAGATCGAGGGCAGCGTTGACCTGACCGGCATTGGCCTGCCCGAGCTGACATCCGCCGCCCAGGCAATTTTTGCCCAGGCGCATCTAAAACCAGCCCTGAGCACCATCGTCAAGGCGCCCCGCATCACTATCCGCGAAAAGATCGCCCAAATCACCAAGATCTTGCACAGAGAGCGGCAAACCAGCTTCAAAACGCTGCTGCCTTCGCGGCGCACCCGCCTGGAAGTGGTCGTTACCTTTCTCGCACTGCTAGAGCTGGTCAAACGCCACCTGGTGCATGCCAATCAAGAAAAGCTCTTCGGCGAGATTGCCATTGAGGTCTCTGACCTTTGGACAGAAGACCAAGAAATTGAGACCGAGTTTGGAGAATAAAAAGAACGAGAGCGGGGCAGTGGATTGCACAGCCCGGCGCTCGTTCTTTAAAGGAGAAGCTGCTTAATCGGCAGTGATCAGGGTAACCGGGCAGTGATCCGAGCCCAGCACCTCGTCGTGCACCAATACATCTTGCACGCGTTCCACCAATCCCTCAGAAACCATAAAATAATCCAACCGCCAGCCAATGTTCCGCGGCCGGGCATTCATGCGATACGTCCACCACGTGTACTGGACACGCTCCGGATACAACTTCCGAAACACGTCCACGAAGCCATGCGCCAGGTAGTGATCGATCCAAGCACGCTCCTCTGGCAAGAAGCCAGAAGTGTCCTTGTTTTCTTTCGGGTTGCGCAGGTCAATTTCCTGGTGGGCAGTATTAAAGTCGCCGCAGATCACAATGCGCTCACCAGAGGCATGTTGTTGGTCACAGATCTCCAGCAGGCGGGCGTAGAAAGCCAGCTTATAATCCACCCGGTCTTGGCCGCGGCCGCCGTTCGGGAAGTAGATGTTGTACAACAAAAAACCAGGATGCCGGGTACAGACCACCCGTCCCTCAACGTCAAATTCTGGCAGCCCCAACCCAATTTGAGCTTCCAGGGGAGGCTGGCGCACCAGGGTCAAAACGCCCGAGTAGCCAGGGCGTTCAGCCGGATTCCAATAGGCCTGGTAACCGCTGAACTTCTCCAACTGCTCCGCGGTCAGTTGTTCGGGGCGGGCCTTGATCTCTTGCAAGCAGATCACATCCGCTTGTTGAGCATCCAGCCATTCCCAGGCGCCTTTTTCCAAAGCCGCCCGGATGCCGTTTACGTTCCAGGTCACAATCCTCATCAGCCGGCCCCTACTCAAGCCCTTCCATCAGCGACATCGGCACAGCCGCTACCCCCACGATGCCAGGCCCTGTATGCACGCCCAATACCGGTGAGATGCGCAGGATCTCCAACTTGCCGACCTGTAATTTCTGTTGTAAAAGTTCAGCCATCCTGTCAGCCTGTTCGGCAAAGCGCCCGTGCAGCACCGTGATCCACATCGGTGTGGTATTGCCATATAGGTTGACCAGGTGATCGCCAATCGTCTCGATGGCACGCTGGATGGTACGTTCTTTGCCCACCGTGCTGTACTTACCATCGCTCTTATCCACATTGATGATCGGCTTGATGCGCAGCAGCATGCCTGCCAGCGCCTGCACGCGCCCGATCCGCCCACCTCGCGCCAGGTATTCCAGGGTTTCCAGGGTATAGATCAATTCTGTTGAAGCGCGTATCTTGTCCAGGCGCTCCAAGATGAATTCTCGGCTGCGCCCGGCACGCTCCATCAATGCCGCCGCCAGCACCTGGAAGCGTTCGCCGCCCGAAAGGGTCATTGTATCCACCAAATGAATAAGACTGTTCGAGACCTGTTCTGCGCCCACGCGGGCTGATTGGATCGTACCACTCAACCCAGAGGAAATATGCACCGATAATACATCTTCGCCCGTTTCAGTCAACTTGCGATACATTTCAGCGAAGATCCCCGCCGAAGGCTGGGCCGTGGTCGGGATTTGCGGCCGCATGGCTTCCAGGCGATTATAGAAATCATCTGCCGAAATATCTTCTGAGTTAACTTCACCCTCAGGAAATTGAATGAAAAGCGGGGCAATCGCGATCCCCAGGCGTTGTCGTTCTTCAAGCGGCATATCCGAAGCAGAATCCGTCAATATTTTCATGGTTTTTTCCCTTTCTCCAGGAACAGGTAAAATGAATGCTAAAAGTATAACATGTCTCGTCCGATTTATAGGGTGAATTTATCGTCCCGTGCCGCAGTCCCCAGCCGTAATTACATTCAGCACACTCTGCAACGTTTAGGAGTTATATGTTAAAATCGGGCAGTTGAACGCACTCTGATCAAGAGGATTATTTCCCATGAAACCAATTATCCAGCCCCTCAAGGGCACTCGCGATTTTTACCCCGAAGTGATGGCCGCCCGCACCTGGCTCTACGGCCTGCTGCGTGAAGTTGCTGAATCATTCGGCTACCAGGAATACGACGGCCCCTTCTTAGAACCGCTGGCGCTGTACGCCGCCAAGTCGGGCGAAGAGTTGGTCAAAGAACAGTCGTTTGTCTTCCCCGATCGCGGCGGCGATATGATCACCCTGCGCCCTGAGCTGACCCCCAGCCTGGCGCGCATGGTCGCTCAGCGCCAACGCCAGTTGGTCTATCCCTTGCGTTGGTGGTCCTTTGGCCCCTTCTGGCGTTACGAGCGGCCCCAAAAAGGCCGCACGCGCGAGTTCTTTCAGTGGAACGTGGACCTTCTCGGCATTGACAGCCCCGAGGCAGATGCTGAATTGGTGACCGTGGTAGCCACCTTCTTCCAGAAAGCCGGCCTATCGCCCGCAGAGGTAGTCATCCTGGTGAACAACCGCCGCCTGCTGGATGCCGAACTGACCGCTGCCGGCGTGCTTGACGAACAAAAACCATCTGTGCTGCGCTGGATCGACCGTCGCGATAAGCTAAGCCCTGCCGATTGGGAGGCTTACGCCAGCGAGATCGGCCTGCGCGCCGAACAGGTAGAAATGATCAAAACGATGCTTGCCGATACCGAGCTGTGGCGCAAATCGGATGAGCTGGTGCGCCTCTTTGCCGCAGTCCAGGCCTTGGGCACGGCAGACTATGTCAAATACGATCCCGGTGTCGTGCGCGGCCTGGATTATTACACCGGCACCGTCTTCGAAGCCTACGAGATCCGCGGCGATGTGCGGCGCGCCATCCTGGGCGGCGGGCGTTACAACAACCTGCTGGCCGATGTGGGCGGCGAGCCCTTGCCCGGCGTGGGGTTTGCTATGGGCGATGTTGTGATCACGCTGATCCTTGAAGCGCGCGGGCTCATCCCCCCTTCCGCCAATGCCAACCCAGCCGATGCGCTGGTGACTGTCTTTGATGCTGGGCTTCAGCCGGCGTCTCTGGCCCTGGCAGCTTCCCTGCGCCAGGCTGGCTTGTGCGTCAACTGCTACCCTGAGCCCGCCAAGCTGCCCAAACAGTTCAAATACGCCGATCGCCTGGGCATCCGCGTGGCAGCCGTCATCGGCCCCGATGAAGCGGCCAATGGGCAGGTGACCATTAAAGACCTGGGACAGGGAACCCAACAGACCGTTGACCAGGCAGACGCCGCCGCTCAAATCCGAAAAATATTGTCCCAATAACCTGCTGTCTGAGCGGTTCGCGAACGAACCGGCATAGCACAAATAACAAGCGAGATGCCAGCAAACTAAAGCTGTACGGTACAGCCCAGGCCTGGCATCTCGCTGCTCACCAAGCAGCCATCCTCCAGCCAGAACCCTGCCACCGTAGGATCGCCCACCAGGTCCAGGTGCCCATCCAGGTCACCGTATTTCACATTTGGGCTGCTCAAGGCAAAACTCAATCCAGCCGCGGTCAGTAAACCCGGCTCAATCAAGCAGCCAGCCAGTGTGAAGAGATTGGCCGCACGGGCGATGGCATCCACCTGCCGGGCACAGCGCAGCCCACCGCAAGACGAAACCTTGACACTTAACCCCGAGGCTGCCCTGGAAGATGCCAGTTCTAAGGCTGAGGCCAGGCCCACCACGCTCTGATCCGCCAGCACTGGCAGCGGGCTGTTCACCGTCACCTGGCGTAAACTATCCAGGTCGCCAGGCCGGGTTGGCTGCTCCAACATCTCGAGTTTTCCGCGCAGTGCGCGCGCCACATCCAGGGCCTGCCGCACATCATACCCCCCGTCCACATCCAAACGGATAGCAAGCGAAGGCAGCGCGCGGTGGATTGCCTTGATCCGGCGCACATCATCTTCGGGATCAAGCCCACCCTTTACCTTTAGCAAACGGAAACCCTGCCGGGCCCTCTCCTCAGCCATCTCTACGCTCTCGGCTTCTGACGCCAGCGGGATCGTCACCGAGGTAGGAATTCGGTTGCGGTATCCGCCCAACAAGCGATACAAAGGCATATCCGCCAGCAAGCCCAGTAGATCGTGAAAAGCCAGGTCATAGGCGCACAAGGCTGCCGGCGCGTTCCCAACCACCTGGCTGAGACGGTCCAGCGAATATTCCACCTGCGTCGGGTGCAGGTCAGGCACCAGGTCGGCGCAAGCCTGGCAGGCCCGCACCACATCCTTGGGTTTTGCACCGGTCAGGTCAGGGTGGGCCACCGTGCATCCCCATGCATTCTGCCCCTGGCGCGTTTCCATGCGCACAAACACGGCTACCACCTGGTGGATCTCTGGGATGTGCGCCATGCGCACCGGCTTCTTTAGCTTTAGCTCAACGGGCGTTACTTCAACCTTGGTGATCTGCATTGCCTGGCACCTCCGGTAACCAGATTATACCGAATTACCAAAGAGCCGCGCAAGGTGACTTTTTTTAGATCGATCAGCACGTTCAAGGTAAGCCTGGTGTATAATGCGGTCACGACCCCGGCATGTACATCGCCCAATTCTCGGGGGAAGTGCCATGCAGCCCAGATAAGAAGCTGTCAAGTGCCCGTTGAACTTTTGATCTCTACCCCAGCTAGCGGAAAAACGGATGCCTGCATCCAGCGCATTCGCACTTTGCTGTTAAACCAACCCTTCACCCCCGTGCGTGTCGTACTGCCCGACCGCCTGCAAACGGCATCCTTTCGCCGCCGCCTGGCCGAAGCCGGCGGGGCGATTGGCATGCAGATCGGCACCTTTGGCGATCTGTATCGCGAGTTGCTAGAAATGACCGGGCGCGCCATTCCCGTGGCTTCTCCACCCATGCTGCACCGTTTGGTGCAGGCCGCGGTAGAACAGGTCCACGCCGCAGGCGATCTTCAGCATTATGCCGGCCTGCGCCAAACACCGGGGTTTTCGCTGGCCTTGCGCGATATATTCGCTGAACTCAAACGGGCCCTGGTTTATCCCGAAACCTTCCTTGAACGCGCTGCTTCAGGCAACCCAGCGCAACAAGAGTTGGCTCGCCTGTACCAGGCTTACCAAGCCAGGCTTCAGGCCCTGGGATGGGCCGACCCCGAAGGATTGAGCTGGCTGGCAGTGGAAGCGCTGCAAAACAACCCCGGGCTGGTCAGCGAAATACGCCTGTTGGTGGTAGATGGTTTCGATTCTTTCAACAACGCCCAATGCCAGGCACTGCGCCTGCTTGCACCCACCGTGCCCGATATCCTGATCACCCTGCCCGGCGAGCCATCTTTTCACCGCTCCGTCCATCGCCGCTCTGAGGCGGCCTACCAGGCCTTATCATCCAGCCTGCCGCTGACCGTGCGTCATTCCTCCGGGTCGCCGCATTTGCCCCGCCCGCTTCAGCAGCTAGAAGCCTCTCTATTTGAGCCAGGCGTCATCCCACTGGCCCCGGCAGATTCGATTCACATGATTGAGGCCCGTTCGCCCGCAGAGGAAGCCCGCGAAGCCCTGCGCTGGCTAAAGGCGCGCCTGGTGCGCGACAAAGTCCAGCCGCAAGCTTGCGCTATCATCACTCCAGACCCCGATCAATACCATCCTTACCTGCGCCAGGCGGCGGCCGAGTTTGGTTTGCCGCTGCGCTTCACCCAGTGTCCGGCATTAGCCCAATCACCGGCAATATCCGTTTTGCTTGACCTGCTAAACCTGGCGGTATTGAATTATCCTCGCCGCCTGCTCCTGGATACCCTCCGTTCCCCCTACTTCGATCTTTCGGCTTACGGCCTAACCTACCACAATGCCGACGTACTGGACGAGGTCAGCCGAAAAGGCCAGGTGATCGAAGGGCGCGAGCAATGGGATGATATCTTCAACCGCCTGGCACAATCCCAACCCCCATCCCTGCCGATCGACGAGGAAGAAATCCAGTCGCCTGTCTTGCCGTATGGCGAACAGGTAACACCGCTGCGCCAGGCATTGAACCGCTTCTTTGACCGCTTGGCTCCCCCCTGGCCGTCTGCATCTCTAGAAAATTGGATCCATTGGCTGGAAGATCTACTGGATGCCTGGCGCTATTATCACCAGGGTGCAAGCGAAAACGACCAGGCCGCCTTCGACCAACTACGCCAGGTCTTGCGCGCCCTGGTGCTAGGAGAAGCAGTCATCGGTGTACAAGAGCTCAGTTACAACCAATTCTGCGTCCAACTGCAAGGCGCGCTGGAAGGCAGCGGCATTCAAGAAACAACACCCGGCAATCAGCCATCTATCCTGGTGCTGCGCATGATTGAAGGGCGCGGCTTACGCTTTCGCGCTGTGGCCATCCTTGGTCTATCCGAGGGCATCTTTCCGGCAGTTGAAAATTCCGATCCCTTCCTGGATGAAGATTTGCGCCTGTCCTTGGGGCTCGAGTCGCGTTTACAACGCCAACAACCCAGCCTGTTCTACCAGGCCATCACCCGCTCAGACCAATTCATCCTGTTTACACGCCCTTACCTGGCAGATGACGGGGAAAAGTGGGAACCATCCCCTTACTGGAAAGCCGTCTTATCGCTGCTGCCCGAGCACAGCGAACAGGTCATCCGCCCAGATGACTTACGGGCCTTGAACGACGCCGCTTCGCCAGAAGAAGCCTTGTTCTGGGCCGTACGCCAGCATCGCCTTCCCCGCAGCTTTGCCGACCTGCTGCCGCGCTGGGAATACCTGCGCCACGCCCACAACGTTCTCGCCGCCCGGCAAGCCGAACAGCCAGCCGGACCCTACGAGGGCTCTGCTGAACCGCTGGCAAGCCTGACCCAGGCCCGCTATGGCGCGCAGCACGTCTGGAGCGTCTCGCGCCTGGAGCCTTACGGCGTTTGCCCGCACCAATTTTTCGTCAGAACAGCCCTGGAATTGGAAGCCCGCATTCCTCCCCAACCAGGCCTGGATGCTGCCCAGCTTGGCACCCTCCTGCATGCTATCCTCGAGCAGGTCTACGCCGCCGCCGAAGACCCCACCGACCTCCAGGCCGTGCTAGCAGCCCTGCCGGGCACCGCCTGCCAGCTATTTGAGCGCGCTCCCCTGGATCTCTGCTTCCGGCCCTCGCTCCTCTGGCAGAAAGAGCAAGAACAACTCATTCTGGCGTTAGAGAATACCATCCGGTGTCTGGCCGAAGAGGATGCTGACGCCGGTTGGCGGCCGGTCGCTTATGAACAGTCCTTCGGCCGCAGCGGCGCCGCCCCCCTGGCAGTTCACACCGGCAGTCAGACAATTCTCCTGCACGGCATGATAGACCGCATCGACCGCGATCCTGCCGGGCGGGTGCGCATCATCGACTACAAAACCGGCAGCAGTCACCTATCAAAGCAAGACCTGCTCCTCGGTTACCGCTTGCAGCTTCCTCTATATGCCCTGGCTGCCCAAGAAGTAGTGAATCTTGGCCGGGTAACCGAGGGGTTCTATTGGGCCTTATTGAAGGGAGAAGCCGGCGCGCTCAAGCTGAGCACCTTCAACCGCGCCGATGATATAGGCCCTCAGGCCGCCATCGACACAGCCAAAGAGCATTTGGAACACATCGTTTCCGGCATTCGTCGCGCCCACTTCCCGCCCATTCCACCTAAGGGAGGCTGTCCTTCTTACTGCCCTGCCAGCGCCTGGTGCTGGCGTTTTACGCCAGGATGGGGAGGCTGATCAATGCCAGGCAACCCGCTTGTTGAACGCATTCTAGACAGCTTTGGCCTCACCGCCGATCAGCGTTGCGCCGCGTCGACCCGCGGCAGGGATATCGTCGTCACAGCAGGCGCCGGCAGCGGCAAGACGCGCACCCTGGTAGCGCGCTACCTTACGCTGCTGGCAGAAGGCCATTCTCCCCGCCGGGTGGCGGCCATCACGTTCACCAAAAAGGCCGCCCGCGAGATGCGGAACCGCGTCCGCTCGGCCATTGTCCAGCAGCTTGCTCTGGCTGAGACGGACGATCAGCGCCAGCTCTGGAGAGGCCTGGACGCACAAATGGACTCAGCCCGCATCGGCACGATTCACAATTTGTGTGAACAGATCTTGCGCACCCATCCCGCCGAGGCTGGGGTTGACCCACGCTTTTCAGTTTTGGATGAAGGCCTGGCAGCCGCTCTGCGCTCCCAGGCCGTGACCGACACCCTCGACTGGCTGGTGGGAGAAGCCACCTATGCCCCCTTGCTGGCCGGGTCAACCACCAATGGCCTGCGAAGGCTGCTCGCCTTCTTGCTCGATCATCGGCTGGAAGCGCAAGATGCCCGCTCCCGCCCGGTGGATGTGCATAGGATGGTGGTCGATGAGCTGAGCCGCTTTGTCGAACTCCCAGCTGTGGCCGAGCCCCTGGCCGATCTGCGCGCCTTACAGGCCTCCGAACGCTTGCAAGCAGATTCTGGCGACAAACTGGGCTCCGCCCTGGAAGATTTCTTGCGCTGCTGGCAAAGCGTAGAAGAAGGCCTCAGGTATGACGATTGGCTACACGCCGCGCGGCATTTGGTGCTGGCCCGCCGGGCTGCCGCTGCGCGCGGCGGTAGCAAAACCTGCCAGGGCCGCTTGTCCATCGACCAGTTCAAAGAAGCTTACGACTTGTGGCTGGACCCCTGGCTGGGCGGAAAGAATGCCAAAGATCTGCCTCCAGACGAAGCGTTAGAGCATCTCTTCTTACAAACCCTGCCCCTGGTCTGGCAAGCCTTTGACCACCTCTTGCAAACTTACCAAACCGCCCTACGCCAACAGCAAGCCCTGGATTTCGACGATCTTGAGGCCGGAGCTGCCCGCTTGCTGGACCAACCAACCATCAAACACCACTGGCAGGGCCAGGTGGAAGCCCTGCTGGTCGATGAATTC
>Ga0209605_1001968_pt1 | contig 21103 bp, 14 predicted proteins | sample AD_UKC035_MetaG_FD_184408 | JGI IMG/M metagenome (GOLD analysis project Ga0209605, IMG submission 184408) | Active sludge microbial communities of municipal wastewater-treating anaerobic digesters from USA - AD_UKC035_MetaG (SPAdes) (version 2) | ecosystem: Engineered > Bioreactor > Anaerobic >...
GTGCGCCCTGGCTGCCGCTGGCCACGCTTGCCGGCTACCTGCGCGACGTGCCCGACCCCGCAAAGTCGGTGCCGGGCGGAGGCATGGTGGCCGGCATCGGCTTCGTCTCGGGCACGCGCTGCATGGTGGTCGCCAGCGATTCGGGCATCGACGCCGGCGCGGTCCAGCCCGGCGGCCTGGACAAGATCCTGCGCGTGCAGGAGATCGCGCTTGCCGAGCGCCTGCCCTTCCTGCACCTGGTGGAGAGCGCCGGCGCGGACCTGATGCGCTACCGCGTCGAGACCTTCGTCATCGGCGGCACGCTGTTTCGCAACCTCGCGCGCCTGTCGGCCGCCGGCATCCCGGTGATCACGGTGCTGCACGGCTCGGGCACCGCCGGCGGTGCCTACATGCCCGGGCTCTCCGACATCGTGATCATGGTCGAGGGCCGCTCGCGCGCCTTCCTCGCCGGCCCGCCGCTGCTCAAGGCCGCGACCGGCGAGGTGGCGACCGAGGAGGAGCTGGGCGGCGCGCTGATGCACAGCACGGTCTCGGGCCTGGGCGAATACCTGGCCCGCGGCGACCGCGAGGCGCTGGGCATCGCGCGGCGCGTCGTCGCCGGGCTCGAATGGGCGAAACGCCCGGCAGCGACACCCGCAGTGACACCCGATCGGGCACAGGCGGTCGATGGGGAAGCCGACGAGCCTCCGTTTGCGGCCGACGAGCTGCTGACGCTGATGCCGGCACACCATCGCGAGCCGGTGGACATGCGCGAGGTGGCGGTGCGGCTGGTCGACCGCGGCGAGCTGCTCGAGTTCAAGGCCGGCTACGGCAGCGCCACCGTGTGTGCGCAGGGACGCATCGGCGGACACGCCGTCGGCATCATCACCAACAACGGCCCGATCGACAACCCCGGCGCCAACAAGGCCACGCACTTCATCCAGTGGATGTGCCAGCTCGGCCATCCGATCGTCTACCTGCAGAACACCACCGGCTACATGGTCGGCAAGGACGTCGAGCAGGCCGGCATGATCAAGCACGGCAGCAAGATGATCCAGGCCGTCACCAACGCCACGGTGCCGCAGCTCACGATCCAGTGCGGCGCGAGCTTCGGTGCAGGCAACTACGGCATGTGCGGGCGCGGCTTCGCGCCGCGCTTCCTCTTCAGCTGGCCCGGTGCAACGACCGCGGTGATGGGCGGCGAGCAGGCCGCCGGCACGATGCGCATGGTCACCGAGGCGGCGCTGCGACGCAAGGGCGTCGAGCCCGACCCGGCAAAGATGCAGCAGCAGTTCGACGCCGTGGTGGCGATGTTCGAGCGCCAGCAGGACGCCTTCACGACCAGCGGCCTGCTGCTCGACGACGGCGTGATCGACCCGCGCGACACGCGTGCCGTGCTGCGTTTCTGTCTCGACACGATGGCCGAGGGCGCCGCGCGCGCGATGCGGCCGATGCAGTTCGGCGTCGCGCGCACGTAGGCAGCACACGACAGGAGCAACGCGATGCAGCTCACGCACGAGCACGAGCAGGTCAAGGACACGCTGAAGCGCTACATCGACGAGCACATCAACCCGCACGTCGACGCGTGGGAGGACGCGCAGGCCTTCCCCGCGCACGAGGTGTTCAAGGGCCTGGGCGAGCTCGGGCTGCTCGGGCTGACCAAGCCGGTCGAGTACGGCGGCATGGGGCTCGATTACTCGTACAGCATGGTGATGGCCGAGACCCTGGGCCTGATCCGCTGCGGCGGCGTGCCGATGGCCATCGGCGTGCAGACCGACATGTGCACGCCGGCTCTCGCTCGCTTCGGCAGCGATGCGCTCAAGCGCGAGTTCCTCGCCCCGGCGATTGCCGGCGACATGGTGGGCTGCATCGGCGTTTCCGAGCCGGGTGCGGGCAGCGACGTCTCGGCGATCCGAAGCCGCGCGCGCAAGGACGGCGATGACTACCTGATCAGCGGCCAGAAGATGTGGATCACCAACAGCCTGCAGGCCGACTGGATGTGCATGCTGGTCAACACCGGCGACGGCCCGCCGCACAAGAACAAGAGCCTGGTGATGGTGCCGATGCGCGAGGGCCGCAACGGCAAGCTGACCCAGGGCATCGAGGTCGCGCGCAAGATCCGCAAGATCGGCATGGACAGCAGCGACACCGGGCTCATCCACTTCGACGAGGTGCGCGTGCCGCAGCGCAACCGCATCGGCGAGGAAGGCCAGGGCTTCATCTACCAGATGCAGCAGTTCCAGGAGGAACGCCTGTGGGCGGCGGCCAACGCGCTCACCGCGCTGGACGAGTGCATCCGCGAGACCATCGAGTGGGCGCGCGAGCGCCGCATGTTCGGCAGCACGCTGCTGGACCAGCAGTGGGTGCAGTTCAAGCTGGTCGAGCTGCAGACCGAGGTCGAGGCGCTGCGCGCGCTCACCTGGGCCGCGGGCGAGCGCTACATCGCCGGCGACGACGTGCTGCAGTGGGCCAGCATGGCCAAGCTCAAGGCCGGGCGGTTGATGCGGCAGGTCGCCGACACCTGCCTGCAGTTCTGGGGCGGCATGGGCTACACGTGGGAGAACCGCGCCGGTCGCCTCTACCGCGACGGCCGCCTGGCCTCGATCGGCGGCGGCGCAGACGAAGTGATGATGGGCATCATCGCCAAGACCATGGGCATGGCCAGGCGACCCGGGCAAGCGGCATGAAGCGCATCCTGGTCGCCAATCGGGGCGAGATCGCGCGCCGTGTCATCGCGACGGCACGGCGCATGGGCATCGAGACCGTCGCGGTGCACTCCGACGCGGATGCAAACGCGCTGCACGTGCGCGAGGCGAGCGTCGCCTTCGCGCTCGGCGGCAACAGCTCGGCCGAGAACTATCTGCGCGTCGACAAGCTGCTCGAAGCCGCGCGTGCCACGGGAGCCGACGCAGTGCACCCGGGCTACGGTTTCCTGAGCGAAGACGCGGGCTTCGCGCAGGCGGTTCAGGATGCGGGGCTCATCTGGATCGGCCCGCCGCCCGCGGCGATCCGCGCGCTCGGCGACAAGGCTGCCGCCAAGGCGCTGGGGATTCAGCAAGGCGTGCCCTGCCTGCCCGGTTATGCCGGCGACGACCCGTCCGATGCACGCTTTGCCGCCGAGGCCGAGAAGATCGGCTATCCGCTGATGGTCAAGGCGGTGGCCGGCGGCGGCGGGCGCGGCATGCGGCTCGTCGCGGGGCCCGGCGAGCTCGCCGGCGCGCTGGCCAGTGCGCGCTCCGAAGCGCAGGCGAGCTTCGGCAAGGGCGATCTGCTGATCGAACGCGCCGTGATGCAGCCGCGTCACGTCGAGATCCAGGTGTTCGCCGACGCGCATGGCCAGGTGCTGCACCTGGGCGAGCGCGACTGCTCGGTGCAGCGGCGCCACCAGAAGATCATCGAGGAGGCGCCCAGCCCCGCGGTCTCACCCGAGCTGCGTGCCCGCATGGGGGCGTGCGCGGTGGCCCTGGCACGCGGCGCGGGCTACGTCGGCGCCGGCACGGTCGAGTTCCTGCTCGAGGGTCAGGCGTTCTTCCTGATGGAGATGAACACCCGCCTGCAGGTCGAGCATCCCGTCACCGAAGCCCTCACCGGGCTCGATCTCGTCGAATGGCAGATCCGCGTCGCGCGCGGCGAGCCGCTGCCGCTCACCCAGCAGCAGGTGCAGCTTGAGGGCCACGCGATCGAAGTGCGCCTGTGCGCCGAGGACGAGAACCACGTGCCGCACACCGGGCGCATCCTGCACTTCGCCGCGCCGGATGCCGCGGCCTTCGCCCGCGGCGCCTTGCGCTTCGACCACGCGATCGACGCCGGCGCCGAGGTCACGCCCTGGTACGACGCGATGCTCGGCAAGCTGATCGTCCATGCGCCCAGCCGCGACGAGGCGATCGACGCGCTGCTTGCGGCGCTCGCGCAGACCGAGCTGCTCGGGCTGCCGAGCAACCGCGGCTTCCTGATGGAATGCCTGGACGACCCGCGCTTTCGGCGCGGCGAGGCGCTGATTTCCTTCCTCTCCGAGCATGGCGACACGCTGCGCAAGCGGCTGCGCGAGAAGGAGCAGCGCGCGCACGCGGCCTGCGCGGTCGCGGTCGCCTTCCCGCGGGGAGGCAGCGCGCTGCCGTGCCGTTTCGCGCTGCCGCTGCGCCTTGCGCATCGCGATCGGGTGCTGGCGCTCTCGGTGCGGCCCGATGCGGGCGGCGTGCAGGTCAGCGTTCAGGGCGACGATGCGCCCGCACGCACGCTTGCGCTGCAGGCCCTGGCCGACGGCGGCGTGCGCTGCAGCGAAGGCGGGCGCAGCCAGCTCGTGCGCGCGCTGCGCGTGCCGGCAGCACAGGATGCCGAGCGCTGGCACGCACAGGCCGGCGGCGTGGACTGGTGGTTCGACGACGTCTCGTTCGAACCCGTCACCGCCGGCGGCGGAGCAGGCGCCGCAACCGAGCTCAAGGCGCCGTTCAACGGCCGCGTGGTGCGCGTTGCGGTGCAGGCGGGGCAGCTGCTTGCCGCCGGGCAGACCGCGGTCGTGATCGAGTCGATGAAGCTCGAGCACAGCCTCGCGCCGCGCGCGGCGGCGACCGTGGCCGAGGTGCTGGTCGGCGAGGGCCAGCAGGTCGCGCCCGGACAGGTGCTGCTGCGCTTCGCGCCCGAGCATCCACCGGCGTCCGCTGCACGCGCACAGGACGCACAGGAGGAAGCCGCCGATGCCTGAACTCGATCGCGACGAACTGCGCGCGGCACGCAGCGCGCTCGTGGACACGGTGACGCGCTTTGCGCGCGCCGAGATCGCACCACATGTCACCGCGTGGGACGCGGCCGGCGAATTTCCGCGCGCGCTCTATCGCCGCGCGGCCGAGCTTGGCCTGCTGGGCCTGGGCTACCCCGAGGCCTACGGAGGCACCCCGGCACCGCACGTGCTGCGTCTGGCCATGTGGCGCGCGCTGTGCCGGCACGGCGCCTCGGGCGGCGTGCAGGCCAGCCTCTTCTCGCACAGCATCGGGCTGCCGCCGGTGCTGCACCTCGCGCGCGAGGACGTGCGCCGCGAGGTGGTGCCCGCGGTGCTTGCCGGCGAGCGGATCTCGGCGCTCGCGATCACCGAACCCGGCGGCGGTTCGGACGTCGCGGCGCTGCGAACCACCGCGCGCCGCGAGGGCGACGAGTACGTCGTCGACGGCGAGAAGATCTTCATCACCTCGGGCATGCGCGCCGACTGGATCACGCTCGCGGTACGGACCGGCGAGAGCAGGGGCGCCTCGGGCATCAGCCTGCTGCTGGTGCCGGGCGACAGCCAGGGGCTCTCGCGCACGCGCCTGGACAAGATGGGCTGGCTCTGCTCCGACACTGCGCAGCTGCGCTTCGAGGGCGTGCGCGTGCCGGCGCGCTACCTGCTGGGCGAGGAAGGCCAGGGCTTCAAGGCGATCATGGCCAACTTCAACGGCGAGCGCCTGGGCCTGGCCGCGGGCGCGATCGGCTACGCCGAAGCCTGCTTCGACGAGGCGCTGGCCTGGGCGCAGCAGCGCAGGACCTTCGGTCAGCCGCTGGTTGAGCACCAGGTCATCCGGCACAAGCTGGTCGACATGCGCCAGCGCATCTGCGCCAGCGCCGCCTGGCTCGCGGACCTGGCCGCGCGCGCCGACGAGGGCGAGGCCTCGCCCGACTGGGTCGCCGAGGTCTGCACGCTCAAGAACCAGGCCACGCAGACCCTGCAGTTCTGCGCCGACGCCGGCGTGCAGATCCTCGGCGGCATGGGCTACATGCGCGGCACGGTGTGCGAGCGCATCTACCGCGAGGTGAAGGTGGTCACGATCGGCGGCGGCACCGAGGAAATCATGAAGGAACTGGCCGCGCGCCAGTGGGGCATCCTGTAGCGCACCCGATGCACCGATGACCCGATGCCCCCAATGACTTAGTCGCGCCCCGCGCGAGTTGAGACGAGGCCACACGAGACGAGACAAGGAGACGAGACCATGATCGAGATGCCCGACACCGACGCGCTGCGCCGCATCCGCCGCGTCGCCCTCGGCGACTTCGTGCACCGCAGCGCGCTCAGGTTCACCAAGCGCATCGCGGTGGTCGACGGCGACACGCGCCTGTCCTACCGCGAGTTCGACGCGCGCAGCTCGCGCTTCGCGCACCACCTGATCGGCGCGGTCGGCAGCGGCAGGCAGATCGGGATGCTGTGCGCCAACTCGGCCGACATGGCGGTGGCCTACAACGGCATCCACAAGTCGGGCAACGTCTGGGTGCCAGTCAACATCCGGCTCGACGTCGCGTCGATCGACTACATCCTGCGCCACGCCGAGGTCTCGGCGGTCGTCGTCGACGAGGCCTTCCACGCCGCGCCGGGCATCGCCGGGATGCTGGCCGGGCTCGGCGTGCCGCTGATCGTGACGATGACAGGCCAGGCAGGCAGCGCGATCGCCGGCGCGACGACGCTGGCGCAGGCCGAAGAGGGCCAGAGCGCCGAACTGCCAGACATCGGGATCGACGGCAACGCGGCTGCGCTGATCATGTACACGAGTGGCACCACCGGCCATCCCAAGGGCGCGGTGCATTCGCACGCCTCGGTGGCGGCCGCGGTGATGGGCAACATGGCGGGCTTCGAGATCACCGAGCGGGACGTGTTCTCGGGCGTGCTGCCGCTCTTTCATTGCGCCCAGCACGCCCTCGTGGCCACCGTGCATGCGGCCGGTGCCTGCGCGGTGCTGTTGCGCGGCTTCGTGCCCGACGAGGTGCGCGCGTCGATCCGCAAGGAGAAGTACACCGCCTTCACCGGCTTGCCGATGATGTACGGCGCGCTGCTGGCCGATCCGGCCTTCCGCTGCGACGATCACATGCGCCTGTGCATCTACGCGATGGCGCCGATCCCCAAGCCCCTGATCCCGCAGATCGCCGAGCGCATGTCGAGCAACGTGCAACTGGCCACCGGCCAGACCGAGATGTATCCCGGCACGATGACCTTCCGCCCGCTGGAGCACCCGGGGCTGGACGCCAACTACTGGGGCGTCTCGCTGCCGCACAACGAGACCGCGGTGATGGACGACGAGGGCAACTTGCTGGGCGAGGGCCAGCCCGGCGAGATCGTGCACCGCGGCGCCAACGCGATGCTCGGCTACTTCAAGGATCCCGCGGCCACCGCCGCCGCGCAGAAGCACGGCTGGCACCACACCGGCGACCTCGGCATGTGGGGGCCGGGCGGACAGATGATGTTCCTCGACCGCAAGAAGGACATGATCAAGACCGGCGGCGAGAACGTCGCCAGCGTCAAGGTCGAGGCGGTGCTGCTCTCGCACCCGGGCGTCGCGATGGCGGGCGTGATCGGCATGCCGCACCCGCACTGGACCGAGGCGGTGTGCGCCTTCGTCGTCAAGAAGCCCGGCGCCGAGCTCGACGAGGCCAGCGTGCTCGCGCACTGCCGCGCGCACCTGGGCGACTTCGAGGTGCCCAAGCTCGTGCAGTTCGTCGACCAGCTGCCCGCGACCTCGACCGGCAAGGTGCAGAAGCACCGGCTGCGCCAGCAGTTCGCCGATCTCGCCCGCCAGGTCTTCGGCGCGTGAGGCTCGCGTGATCCACCTCTACCACTGCATCAACGCACGCTCCTTTCGCCCGCTGTGGACGCTCGAGGAGATGCGGCTGCCCTACGAGCTCACGCTGCTGCCGTTCCCGCCGCGGGCGGCCGCGCCCGAGTACAAGCAGCTCAACGCGCTCGGCACCGTCCCGCTGCTGCTCGACGGCGCGACGCGGATGACCGAGTCGGCGGCGATCTGCCACTACCTGGCCACGCGCCACGGGCCGAGCCCGCTCGCGGTCGGCGTGGACGAGGCGGACTACGGCGCGTTCCTCAACTGGACGCACTTCGGCGAGGCCACGCTCACCTTCCCGCAGACGCTGGTGCTGCGTTACTCGCGCTTCGAACCCAGGGAGCGACGCCAGCCGCAGGTGGCGCAGGACTATGCGCAGTGGTTCCTCGCGCGGCTGCGCGCGGTCGAAGCCGCCCTCGCCGATGGGCGCGAGTTCCTGTGCGCAGGGCGCTTCACCGTCGCCGACGTCTCGGCGGGCTACGCGCTGATGCTCGGCACCCTGCTGCAGCTCGACGCGCAGTACGGCCCTGCGGTGGCCGCGTACTGGCAGCGCCTGAGCGCACGCGAAGGCCTCGCGCGCGCGCAGCAGGCGCAGAAGGACGCGATCCGGCGCCAGGGCCTGGCGATCGACGAGGTGCTGGGCATGCCGCTGCCTGGCGGCAGGCCCGCGTGAGGACCGAGCAAGCGGAAGCGACGATGAGCAAGGAAACCGAAACGAGCGAACTGCTGCAGCGCGAAGAGAACGGCGTGCTGTGGCTGACCATCAACCGCCCCGAGCGACGCAACGCGATGAACGCCGCGGTGATCGCGGGCTTGACCGAGGCGCTCGCGCGCGCCCAGGACCGGCGCGAGCTGCGCGCGATCGTGCTCACCGGCGCCGGCGACAAGGCCTTCTGCGCCGGCGCCGACCTGCAGACCGGCCAGTCGTTCAAGTTCGATTACTCCGAGCCGACGCTGTCGATCGCCAACCTGTTCCGCCTCTCGCGCCAGCTCACCGTGCCGCTGGTGGCGCGAGTCAACGGCGCCTGCATGGCCGGCGGCATGGGGCTGATGGCGATGTGCGACCTGGTGGTCGCGGCGCCGCACGCGATCTTCGGCCTGCCGGAGGTCAAGGTCGGCCTCTTCCCGGCGCAGGTGCTGTCGGTGCTCAGCGGCCTGATCGGCCCGCGTGCACTCACCGAGCTGTGCATCACCGGCGAGCCGATCGGCGCGCAGGAAGCGCTGCGGCTGGGCCTCGTCAACCGCGTCGCCGAGGATCTGGACACCGGCACGCAGGCGCTGCTCGAGCGCTTCCTCGACAAGTCGCCGGCCGCGATCCGGCGCGGGCTGTACCTGATGAAGCGCATCGGCGCGATGTCCTTCGAGGAGTCGATGGCCTTCACCGAAAGCCAGATCGGCCTCTTCGCGCTGACCGAGGACGCGGCCGAGGGACAAACGGCATTCCGCGAGAAGCGCAAGCCGAACTGGAGCGGGCGGTGAGCGCGCCCGCGGCGGCGAAGACGGTCCGCATCGGCGGCGCGAGCGGCTTCTGGGGCGACTCCAGTGTCGCCGCACCGCAACTCGTGGCCAGTGGCCAGGTCGACTACCTCGCCTTCGACTACCTCGCCGAGCTGACGATGTCGATCCTCGCCGCGGCGCGGATGAAGAAACCCGAACTCGGCTACGCGACCGATTTCGTGACGGTCGCGATGAGGTCGGTGCTCGAGGAAGTGGTGGCGCGGGGCATCCGCGTCGTCAGCAACGCGGGCGGCGTCAACCCCGAGGGCTGCGCCGACGCGCTGCGCGCGCTGGCGCACGAGCTGGGTGTCGAGGTGAAGATCGCCACCGTCAGCGGCGACGATGTGCTGCCGCTGATCCCCGAGCTGCGCGGCCAGCAGCCGCCCGTCGCCGAGCTGCAGAGCGGCGCGCCGCTGCCGAGCAAGGTGATCACGGCGAACGCCTACCTCGGTGCGCTGCCGATCAAGGCGGCGCTGGATGCCGGCGCGCAGATCGTCATCACCGGCCGCTGTGTCGATTCGGCGGTGACACTGGGCATCCTGATGCACGAGTTCGGCTGGTCGCCGGACGACCACGACCGGCTGGCCGGTGGCAGCCTCGCGGGCCACATCATCGAGTGCGGCTGCCAGGCCACCGGCGGCCTGCACACCGACTGGCAGGACGTTCCCGACTGGGCGCACATCGGCTACCCGATCGTCGAGTGCGAAGCCGACGGCAGCTTCAGCGTCACCAAGCCGGCGGGCACCGGCGGTCTGATCGCGCCGCAGTGCGTGGCCGAGCAGCTCCTCTACGAGATCCACGACCCGGCGCGCTACCTGTTGCCCGACGTGGCGTGCGACTTCACGCAGGTCACGATCACGCAGGACGGACCCGGGCGCGTGCGCGTGCAGGGCGCGCGCGGCCTTGCGCCGAGCGACCGCTACAAGGTCAGCGCAACCTATCTCGACGGCTACAAGACCTCGGCGCAGCTGACGATCGTCGGCTTCGACGCGGTGGCCAAGGCGCAGCGCAGCGGCGAGGCGATCCTCGAGCGCGTCGGCGAGCTGCTCGCGCAGCAGGGCCTGCCGCCCTTCAGTGCAACGCGCATCGAGGTGCTGGGCTCGGAGACGCCCTATGGCCCGCACGCGCAGCCGGCAGCGGCGCAGCTGCGCGAGGCCGTGCTGCGCCTTGGCGCCCACCACCGCGAGAAGGCCGCGCTGGAGCTGCTGGCGCGCGAGGTCGCGCCGGCCGGAACCTCCTGGGCACCCGGCACCACCGGCGCCGGCGGTCGCGCGACCGTCTCGCCGCTGATCCGCCAGTACGCCTTCCTGCTCGACAAGGCACGCGTGACGCCGGTGGTGACGCTGGACGGCGAACCGGTGCCGCTGCCGCCTCCCCCCGCGACCTCGGTTTCGCAGGCTTCGCGCCAGGCGCGGGCAGAACCCGGGCCGTCAGCGGCGAAAGGCACGGGGCCGGCAGGCTCTGCTGCGGTGAGCGGGCCGATGGTCGAGGTTCCGCTGATCCGGCTGGCCTGGGCGCGGTCGGGCGACAAGGGCGATACGTCGAACATCGGCGTCGTCGCGCGCCGCCCCGAGTGGCTGCCATGGCTTGGCGAGCAGCTCACCGAGGCGCGCGTGAAGGACTGGCTCGCGCACCTGGTGCAGGGCAAGGTCACGCGCTACGAGGTCGCCGGCATCCACGCCTTCAACTTCGTCTGCGAACAGGCCCTGGCCGGCGGCGGCATGGCCTCGCTGCGCAACGACGCGCTCGGCAAGGGCATGGCGCAAGTCCTGCTGGCGATGCCGGTGCGCGTTCCCGAGGATTGGATGTAACACCCCACCCTCCCATGCGCAGCGGCACAGCACCGGGTCAGGGTGCCCTGGCGCTGCCGCTCATGAGCGCGGGTCAAACGTTTTCACGCCGAACGCCTTGAAGGCCGCGACATCCATCGGCAGCACCTTCGCCGCTGTGGCCAGCGACGCGAGTCGAGCCCCGGTCTGTGCAGCCTTCCCAGGGTCCGTTTTTCGGATCTTCGCAACGCAGGTCCGGACCTCGCCGATCATCACCGCGCTCCGGGCGCGATCCACGGTCGCGCACCAGCAGATCTGCCCGCGCCTCGTCCGCGAGCAGCAACTCCTTCAGCGAAGGGCGCGCCGCGGGGCCTCGGTCGGCACGCATCCGCCTCTACCCCAGCGCCCGCCTGGCGTTGCGGAACATCCGCAGCCACGGGCTGTCGGCGCTGGTGTCGCCGCTGCTCCAGCTCATCTGGACGTTGCGCAGCACGCGCTCGGGGTGCGGCATCAGCGCGGTGATCCGGCCATCAGCCGTCGTCACGCCGGTCAGGCCGCCGGGGCTGCCGTTCGGGTTGAAGGGATAGGCCTCGGTCGGCTGGCCATGGTGGTCGACGAAACGCAGCGCGCGCTGCACCTTCGCGGCGTCGCCGCGCTGCGAGAAGTCGGCCAGGCCCTCGCCGTGCGAGACGACGATGGGGATGCGGCTGCCGGCCATGCCGGTGAAGAAGAGGCTCGGGCTGTCCAGCACCTCGACCAGCGAGAGCCGGCCCTCGAACTGCTGGCTGCGGTTGCGCGTGAAGCGCGGCCAGTGCTGCGTGCCCGGGATCAGCGGCGAGAGCGCGGCCAGCATCTGGCAGCCGTTGCACACGCCCAGGGTCAGCGTCTGGTCGCGGTTGAAGAAGGCCGCGAAGGCTTCGGCAAGCTGCGGGTTGAAGAGGATCGAGCGCGCCCAGCCTTCGCCCGCGCCCAGCGTGTCGCCATAGCTGAAGCCGCCGCAGGCAACAACGGCCTGGAAGGCATCGAGCCGCGCGCGCCCGGCCTGCAGGTCGGTCATGTGGACATCAAAGGCGTCGAAGCCCGCCCGCGCGAGCGCCCAGCTCATCTCGACCGCCGAGTTCACGCCCTGCTCGCGCAGGATCGCGACCGCCGGGCGCGCGCCCTTGGCGATCATCGGCGCGGCGATGTCCTCGGCCGGGTCGAAGCTCAGGTGCAGCTGAAGCCCAGGGTCGTCGGTCGCGGCGACCGCGGCGTGCTCGGCGTCGGCGAGTTCCGGGTGATCGCGCTCGCGCGCGATGCGCCAGCTCACCTCGTCCCAGGCCTGCAGCAGCGTCGACAGCGGCGCGCTCGCCTGGCATTTGGCGTCGCGCCAGACCTCGATCACGCCGCGGTCGTTGGTCTTGCCGATGACGTGGGCGTCGCGCGAAAGACCGTGGCGGCGCAGCAGCGCGAAGACCTCGTCGCGGCGCGCGCTCTCGACCTGGATCACGGCGCCCAGTTCCTCGTTGAAGAGCGCCTCCAGCGTGTGCTGCTGGCGGCGCTGCCCGACCTGCGTCGCCCAGTTCTTCGAGTCGCCATGATCGGCGCGGCTGTCGCTGATGCCGTCGCCATCGGTGACGAGGATGTCGACGTTCAGGCTCACGCCGCGGCGCCCGGCAAAGGCCATCTCGCAGACGGTCGCCCAGAGGCCGCCGTCGCTGCGGTCGTGATAGGCGAGGATGCGCCCCTGCCCGCGCAGCTCGTTGATCGCGGCGACGAGCGCAAGGAGCCGCGCCGGGTCGTCGAGGTCGGGCACCTGGTCGCCGAACTGGCCCAGCACCTGCGCGAGCATCGAGCCGCCCATGCGCCGCCTGCCGGCGCCGAGGTCGATGAGGATCAGCGTCGTGTCGCCCGGCTGCAGCTGCGGCGTCAGCGTGCCGCGCACGTCATCGAGTGTCGCAAAGGCGCTGACGATCAGCGACACCGGCGCGGTGACCTGGCGCGGTAGCCCGTCCTCGCTCCAGCGCGTGCGCATCGAGAGCGAATCCTTGCCCACCGGAACGCCGATGCCCAGCGCCGGGCAGAGTTCCATCGCCACCGCCTGCACCGTGTCGTAGAGCGCGGCGTCCTCGCCGGGCTCGCCGCAGGCGGCCATCCAGTTGCACGAGAGCTTGACGCGCGCAAGCTCGATCGGCGCGGCGAGCAGGTTCGTGATCGCCTCGCCCACCGCCATCCGGCCCGAAGCCGGCGCGTCGAGTGCGGCCAGCGGCGTGCGCTCGCCCATGCACATCGCCTCGCCGGCGAAGCCCTCGAAGTCGGCCAGCGTCACCGCGACGTCGGCCACCGGCACCTGCCAGGGGCCGACCATCGGATCGCGGTGCGAGAGGCCGCCGACGCTGCGGTCGCCGATGGTCACGAGGAAGCGCTTGCTGGCGACCGTCGGATGGCGCAGCACGGAGAGCATCACCTCCTCGAGCGCCACGTCGGTGAGATCGAGCGGCGACTCGCGGCGCTGAACGCGCTGCACCTCGCGGTGCATGCGCGGCGGCTTGCCGAGCAGCACCTCCATCGGCATGTCGATCACTCGCACACGGCTGCCGTCCTCGCGCTCGGGGCCATCCTCGACGACGAGCTGCGTCGCCTCGGTGGCCACGCCGACGACCGCGAACGGGCAGCGCTCGCGCGCGCACATCTGCTCGAAGAGCGGCAGCAGGTTCGGGTCGAGGGCCAGCACGTAGCGCTCCTGGCTCTCGTTGCACCAGACCTCCTTCGGCGCAAGCCCCGTTTCCTCGAGCGGCACGCGCTGCAGGTCGAAGATCGCACCCTTGCCGGCACCGTCGACCAGCTCCGGGAAGGCGTTGGACAGCCCCCCGGCGCCGACGTCGTGGATCGCGAGGATCGGGTTGTTCTCGCCCAGGCTCCAGCAGTGCTTGATGACCTCCTGCGCGCGGCGCTGGATCTCCGGGTTGCCGCGCTGCACGCTGTCGAAGTCCAGCGCCGCGGTGTTGCTGCCCGCGGCCATCGAGCTCGCGGCACCGCCCCCCATGCCGATGCGCATGCCCGGGCCGCCGAGCTGCACCAGCAGCGTGCCCTCGCCGAAGGGCAGCTTCTTCGTCTGCGAAGCGCTGATGCTGCCCAGGCCCCCGGCGATCATGATCGGCTTGTGATAGCCGCGCATCACGCCGGCCACCGGCTGCTCGAAAACGCGGAAGTAGCCGCCGAGGTTGGGCCGTCCGAACTCGTTGTTGAAGGCCGCACCGCCCAGCGGCCCCTCGGTCATGATCTGCAGGGCGCTGGCGATGTGCGCGGGCCGGCCGATGGCCGCACGCTCCCAGGGCTCGTCGCTGCCCGGCAGGTGCAGGTGGCCGACCGAGAAGCCGGTGAGGCCGGCCTTGGGCTGCGCGCCGCGGCCGGTCGCGCCCTCGTCGCGGATCTCGCCGCCCGCTCCCGTGCTGGCGCCCGGGAAGGGGCTGATCGCGGTCGGGTGGTTGTGCGTCTCGACCTTCATCAGCACGTGCACGAGCTCCTCGCGCGCGGCATACGCGGGCGCGTTCGTGAAGCCCTGCGGCAGCCAGCGGCGGATCGTCTGCCCTTCCATCACCGCGGCGTTGTCGTGGTAGGCGACGACGGTGTGCTGTCCGCTCACACGCTCGGTGTGGCGGATCATCTCGAACATCGAGCGCTCCTGCGCCTGCCCGTCGATGGTGAAGCGGGCGTTGAAGATCTTGTGCCGGCAGTGCTCGCTGTTGGCCTGCGCGAACATCATCAGCTCGACGTCGCTCGGGTTGCGGCCGAGCCGGCCGAAGGCGTCCACCAGATAGTCGATCTCGTCGTCGGCCAGCGCCAGGCCCCAGTCGGCGTTGGCCTGCACGAGCGCCTCGCGGCCGCGGCCGAGCACGTCGACGCGTTCGAGCGCTGCCGCCGGCTGCGGCGTGAAGAGCGCGCGCGCAGCCGCGCGCTCGAAGGCCACGCTCTCGGTCATGCGGTCGTGCAGCAGTGCAGCCAGCGCCTGCCGCTCCTCGTCCGTCAGCGGCCTGGCCGCGCCGAGCAGCCGCTTCTCGAGCGTGAGCCGGTATTCGGTGACGCGCTCGACGCGCCGCACCGGCAGCCCGCAGTTGCGCGCGATGTCGGTCGCCTTGCTCGCCCAGGGCGAGACCGTGCCCAGGCGCGGCATCACGAGCACGCACTCGCCGGTCGACGGCCCCGCGTAGCGCGGTCCGTAATCGAGCAGCGCGGCGAGCTTGTCGACCTCGGCTGCGGCCGGCGCCGCATCGAAGCCCGCCCAGTGCACGTGCCGCGCGGCCACCGCCGCCACGCGCGGGCAGGCAGCCTGCAGGCGCGCCAGCAGCGCCTGCGCGCGGAACGCGGGAAGCGCATCGCCCCCCTCGAAGTGCAGCAGATGAAGACTCGTCGGGGGCATGCCAACCCGCCCGCAAGGGCAAACGTGGAGGGAAACGGAGATTCTAGGTGGGCGATGGAATAATCCCGCGATGGCCATTCCGATCAAGAACGCCGCGGAAATCGAAGCGATGCGCGTGGCCGGGCGCCTGGCGTCCGAGGTGCTGGACATGCTCACGCCGCACATCCGCGCGGGCGTCACGACGCGCGAGATCGACCGCCTCGCGCACGACTACATGGTCAACGTGCAGGGCGGCGTGCCGGCCACGCTCGGCTACCAGCCGCCGGGCTATCCGGCCTACCCGGCGTCGCTGTGCACCTCGCTCAACGACGTCGTCTGCCACGGCATCCCCGACGACCGGCCGCTGAAGAACGGCGACATCCTCAACGTCGACGTCACGATCATCAAGGACGGCTGGCATGGCGACAACAGCCGCATGTTCGTGATCGGCGACGCGAGCATCGCCGCGCGCCGCCTGTGCCAGATCACCTTCGAGGCGATGTGGAAGGGCATCGTCAAGGTGCGCCCCGGTGCGCGCCTGGGCGACATCGGCCACGCGATCCAGAGCTTCGCCGAACACCACGGCTATTCGGTCGTGCGCGAGTTCTGCGGCCACGGCGTCGGCGCGCGCTTCCACGAGGAGCCGCAGGTGCTTCACTACGGCCGCCCGGGCACGCTCGAGGAGCTGGTGCCGGGGATGATCTTCACGATCGAGCCGATGATCAACGCCGGCCGGCGCGAGATCAAGGAAGACCGCAAGGGCGGCCGCCCCTACGACGGCTGGACCATCGTCACGCGCGACCGCTCGCTGTCGGCGCAGTGGGAGCACAGCGTGCTCGTCACCGAAACCGGCTACGAGGTGCTGACGGTGTCCGCCGGCAGCCCGCCGCCACCGGCCTTCGCGACGCAGGGCTACGGCGGCGCGCACGCCGCGGCGCCGGCGCCGGCCGCGGCCAGCTGAGCCGATCGACCGTCATGGGCGCGGCGGCGCTGCCCTCGCCCGTGGCGTCCGAACTCGGCGGTCCGCCGCAGACGTCGGCAAGACCCGAAGCGCCGATGCAGCCAGCCGCGGCCGATCTCGCGGCGCTGCGCGCGCAATACCGTGACGGCAAGGCGCGGCTGCTCGCCGAGTTCGCCGCCGCGCCGCCGCGCGTGGCGGCCACCGCGCGGCTCGTGCGCGCGCTGACGCAGCATGTGGACCGCACGCTCACCACGCTCTGGCAGCAGGCCGGCGTCCCGGCCGGCCTCGCGCTCGTGGCCGTGGGCGGCTACGGGCGCGCCGAGCTCTTCCCGGAGTCCGACGTCGACGTGCTCGTGCTGCGACCCGAGGCGTGTGATGCAGATGAGGTGGACGAGGCCGGCGGCGCGGATCGCGGTGAAGCGCCGACGCGCGAAGCGATCGAGCGCTTCGTCACGCTGTGCTGGGACAGCGGCCTGGCGATCGGCTCCTCGGTGCGCAGCGTGGCCGAGTGCCGCTCCGAGGCCTTGCGCGACATCACGGTGCAGACCGCGGTGCTCGAGAGCCGGCTGATCTGCGGCGAGCCTGCGCTCTTCCAGCAGCTCGTCGAGACGATGGACGCGGCGATGGACGCACGCGCCTTCCTGCGCGCGAAGACGCTCGAGATGCGACAGCGCCACGTCAAGTACGAGGGCACGCCCTACGCGCTCGAACCCAACTGCAAGGAAAGCCCCGGCGGGCTGCGCGACCTGCACGTGCTGATCTGGGTCGCCCGCGCCGCGGGCCTGGGGCGCAACTGGAGCGAGCTCTGTGCCAAGGGCCTGCTGACGCCCTTCGAGGCGCGGCGGCTGCGCCAGCACGAAGGCACGCTCAAGCTCATCCGCGCGCGGCTGCACCTCGTTGCCGGCCGGCGCGAGGACCGCCTGCTCTTCGACCTGCAGACCGCGGTGGCCGAGAGCTTCCAGCTGTGCTCCACCGACGCGGCTGATGCACCGCTACTACTGGGCGGCCAAGGCGGTGACGCAGCTCAACGAGATCGTGCTGCTGAACATCGAGGAGCGCATCACCGGCACCGAGCGCGCGCCGATGCAGCCGATCAACGAACGCTTCCTCGACCGCGGCGGCATGCTCGAGGTCGCGCACGACCGGCTCTACGAGGAGGACCCGCACGCGATCCTCGAGACCTTCCTCGTCTTCCAGCAGACGCCGGGGCTGCGCGGCTTCTCGGCGCGCACGCTGCGCGCGCTCTACAACGCGCGCACGCTGATGGGCGCCTCCTTCCGGCGCGACCCGCGCAACCGCGAGCTCTTCATGCAGATCCTGCGCCAGCCGAGCGGGCAGACGCACGCGCTGCGGCAGATGAACGCGACCAGCGTGCTCGGGCGCTACCTGTGGGTGTTCCGCCGCATCGTCGGGCGCATGCAGCACGACCTCTTCCACGTCTACACGGTCGACCAGCACATCCTGATGGTGGTGCGCAACGTGCGCCGCTTCCTGATCCCCGAGCACGCGCACGAGTACCCGCTCTGCAGCCAGCTCGCCGCGGGCTTCGATGCGCCCTGGGTGCTGTACGTGGCGGCGCTCTTCCACGACGTCGCCAAGGGTCGGCGCGGAGACCACAGCGAGCTCGGCGCGCGCGAGGCGCGGCGCTTCTGCCGTGCACACGACATCCAGGGCGAGGACGCACGCCTGATCGAATTCCTCGTGCGCGAGCACCTGACGATGAGCCGCGTCGCGCAGAAGGAAGACCTCTACGACCCGGAGGTGATCGCGCGCTTTGCCGCCCTCGTCGGCGACGAGCGCACGCTCACCGCGCTGTACCTGCTGACGGTGGCCGACATCCGTGGCACCGGCCCGACGGTGTGGAACGCGTGGAAGGGCAAGCTGCTCGAGGATCTCTACCGGCTCGCGCTGCGCGCGCTCGGCGGCGCGCGACCGAACCTGCAGGCCGAGATCGAGGCGCGGCGCGCCGAGGCGCGGCAGCGCCTGGCCCGCATGGGTGGCGCGCCCGGCAGCGAGGAGGCGCTGTGGCAAACGCTGGACGTGGGCTACTTCGCGCGCCACGACGCCGACGAGCTGGCCTGGCACGCGCTCGAGCTGGCTGCGCATGTCGGTAGCCTTGATCCGGTCGTGCGCGCACGCGCCTCGGCCCACGGCCAGGGGCTGCAGATGCTGTTCTACGTGCGCGACCGGCCCGACCTCTTCGCGCGCATCTGCGGCTACTTCGACGCGGCCGGCTTCAGCATCCAGGACGCGCGCGTGCACACGACGAGCGACGGCTATGCGCTCGACACCTTCCAGGTCGTCGGCACCCGGCTGCACGAGGGCGACGATGGCGACGCGGACGAGGCCGCTCAACGCGCGCTGCGGGCGCGCATGCAGGCGCAGGCAATGCGCGCGCTCGCCGACGAGCGCCCGCTGCGTGAACCGGGGCGTGTGCGCGTCTCGCGCCGGATGCGCTCGTTCCCGGTCGCACCGAGCGTGACGCTTGCACCCGACGAGCGCGCGCAGCGCTGGCTGCTCACCGTGACCGCGAGCGACCGCACCGGGCTGCTCTACGCGATCGCGCGCGTGCTCGCGCGCCATCAGGTCAACCTGCAGACGGCGAAGGTGACGACGCTCGGCGAGCGCGTCGAGGATGTCTTCCTGGTCGACGGCGCGGCGCTGCAGCAGCCGCGCGTACAGCTGCAGATCGAGAGCGAGCTGCTCGACGCGATCGGCACCCCGACCTGAGCAGCGGACCTGCATACGAGCGCCCAAAAATGGCGATGAGCCCGAAGATCGTCGATGTCGAGCAGGCGCTCGCGCCCGGCGCCTTCGATGCGCTGATCGACGCGCGCTCGCCCGCCGAATACGCCGACGATCACCTGCCCGGCGCGCTGAACTGGCCGGTGCTCGACGACGAAGAGCGCGCGCGCGTGGGGACGGTCTACGTGCAGGAATCGCCGCTGGCGGCACGCAAGATCGGCGCCGCACTCGTCTGCCGCAACATCGCCGCACACCTGGACGCGCACCTGGCCGACAAGCCACGGCAGTGGCGCCCGCTCGTCTACTGCTGGCGTGGTGGCCAGCGTTCGGGAAGCCTGGCGCTGGTGCTCGCGCAGATCGGATTCCAGACCGCGCAACTGCGCGGCGGCTACAAGGCCTTCCGCGCGCACGTGCGCGAGGCGATCGGCCCGCTGGCCCAGGCGCTGGACTTGCGCGTGCTCTGCGGGCGCACCGGCAGCGGCAAGACGCGGCTGCTGCAGGCGCTGCGCGCAGCCGGTGCACAGGTGCTGGATCTGGAAGGCATGGCACAGCACCGCGGCTCGGTGCTCGGGGCGCTGCCCGGCCTGCCGCAGCCGACGCAGAAGCGCTTCGACACGCTCGTGTGGGACGCGCTGCGCCGGCTCGACCCGGCGCGTCCGGTCTTCGTCGAGAGCGAGAGCGCGAAGATCGGCCGCCTGTCGGTGCCGCCGCCGCTGCTGGCGCAGATGCACGCGCGCGGGCAGCCGCTGCGCGTGGCCACGGCCGACACCGCGCGCGTGGCGCTGCTGCTGGCCGACTACGAGGAAAGCACGCTCGCACCCGAGGCCCTGTGCGCGCTGCTCGAAGGCCTGCGCGCGCTGCGCGGCGGCGAGCGCGTCTCGCGCTGGCAGGCGCTCGCGCGGGCGCGGCAGTGGCCGCAGCTCGTCGCCGCGCTGCTGCAGGAGCACTACGATCCGCTCTACGAGCGCTCGATGCAGCGCAGCTACCCGGGCCTGTCCACGGCGCCGCAGCTGGTGATCGAGCAGGGCGACGAGGCCGAGTTCGCGGCCCTGGCAGCGCGGCTGGCCACAACCGATCCGACGCCTGCCTGACCCGGCATCCCGGCCTCGCCGCGAGATCCCCACCGCATCACTCCTCGAGCAAGCATGTTCGGTTACACGGAAGAACAGATCTCGGAGTTCGGCCTGACCTTCGGCGTCTCGGCCTTCATGCTCTTCATGGTCTTCATCATCTTCAAGCTCGCGCGCGACTCCAAGGCGGGGCGCTTCGGGACCTTCGTGCTCTTCCTCGCGCTGGGCTTCGGCATGCTCGGCTTCGTCGCCAAGGGGCTCATCAAGTACTTCCTCGGCGGGGTCGGCGAGTGAACCCTGCACCGGCGCCACGTCACAGCCTGCTCGAGGACGCGCAGGCGCTGGCCACGGGCACGCTCTTCGTCGCCGTGGCGCTCGTGCTCTTCCAGCAGGCCGGGATGATCACCGGCGGCGTCACCGGCATGGGCCTGGTGATCCACTACGCGACCGGCTGGCCCTTCGGACCCGTCTTCTTCATCCTCAACCTGCCCTTCTACGGCCTGGCCTGGCTGCGCATGGGCCCGCGCTTCACGATCAAGACCGTGCTTGCCGTCGCGCTGCTGGCGCTGCTGACCGAAGCGATGCCCGGCTGGCTGGTGCTCGGCGCCGTGAACCCGCTCTTCGCGGCGCTGGCCGGCGGCCTGATGGCCGGCGCCGGCTTCCTGATCCTCTTCCGGCACGAGTCCAGCCTGGGCGGCCTGAACGTGCTCGCGCTGTGGCTGCAGGAGCGGCGCGGATGGCGCGCGGGCAAGGTGCAGATGGCGATCGACGTGCTCATCCTGCTCGCGGCCACGCCCTGGGTCACGCCGCCGCGCCTGGCGCTGTCGGTGCTGGGCGCGCTGGCGCTGAATTTCGCGCTGGCGGTGAACCACAAGCCCGGGCGCTACGTCGCGGTGTAGGAATGCCGCGGGCGTGGTGCAATCGCGCCCTCATGAGCGAACGCAAGACCCTGGGCGTCAAGCATCCCGGCGCGGTACGCGACCCCGCGCGGCGCCCGGTGCGCGGGGGCCGGCGGCCGCATCCCTCGGCAGCGCGCGAGACGGCAGCGCGAGCGGCACCCGCTGCACCCGCTGTACCTGCCGCACCTGCCGCGACCGCTGCGCCCGCGGCAAGCGCCCCGCGCGACGACGCCC
>Ga0209605_1001970_pt1 | contig 21069 bp, 9 predicted proteins | sample AD_UKC035_MetaG_FD_184408 | JGI IMG/M metagenome (GOLD analysis project Ga0209605, IMG submission 184408) | Active sludge microbial communities of municipal wastewater-treating anaerobic digesters from USA - AD_UKC035_MetaG (SPAdes) (version 2) | ecosystem: Engineered > Bioreactor > Anaerobic >...
CTTCTTGGGTGGAAGGTATCTCGATTGCATCGACCTGTGCCGTGTGGGTTTCGCGATAGGTCTTCCCAGCTTTGCGCGGCTGGCTGATATCATCGATCGGGTCTGACCACTCCGCCAGCAGATCAACTTTTTCCGTGCTGGCAGCGTGGATCTGCAGCCCGCCTAAGAGGTAAGCGTCCGGTGCATTAACTTTGCGCCAAGCGGTGATTGCGGAAAGTTCGCTGGGCGCGGTTGGTGAATCTTCCGGCGCGGTCTGAAGCACATTCGGGTCGGGATTCATCTTCTCATCCACCTGCCCGTATTGATTCATCTTGCCATAGGGCACGTGCTGCGCAGCAATCGCAGTGAACGCCGGGGTGCCGACCGGCTGCTGAACGGCATGAACCAGGGTCAGCAGGGTAGGCGGCGTAATCATCCAGTGCCCGCCTTCCACTGCGCGTTGGAGCAGGTGGGCAATCCTCTCCGCGTCCATATGGGAGGCAGCTTCGGGCAAATCGGGTAGGCGAGCGGTGATGTAATCGATATACTCACGCAGCCACTGCCAGATGCCCATCAGCTTGAGGTCCTCCGGATGCAGGTAACTGCTAAGCGGCACGACAGACTGCGTGCCCTTTGGTAAGGAAACAGTCAACACTCGCCCGGCGGGGTCCCAGACAGGCGGCTGGTTGCCATCTGCTAGCGCCAGGCGGAATGGCTGCAGCTTTTGCCAGTCCCCGTTGCCGCCAAAGCTGACCAATACTGCCGATCCATCCCGCGGGTTTGCGGCGTCCAGCGGTGCATATGGAACTGGCGCTCCGGCGCCCGCGCCAGGGGTCACCCGCGCCTGGGTGTAATCAGGCGCACCGGGTAAATCTCTCAAGGCTGCTCCGCGAGAAAGCACGTCAGGCAGATATGGCAGTTCGTCGATTGTTTCGCCGCTTTCCAGTGGGAAGCTCTGCTGCTGGCCCGCGATTTCAGTCTCAACATAGTTCAACTTGCCCTGATCGCGCTTGCCAATCAATTCGTACATGCTGGGGCTGGCATCCAGCTTGCCGTCCTTATCAAACATGCCCAACCGCTCACCAATTTCCACACTCGTTGGCGGTGGGGTGATAAAGCGGTCGCTGGCGGTCAGATCGGCCGGGTCCGCGTCTTTGCTGGGGTCGCTGTTATAAGTGTGGATGACCAGCCGGTTGAGTTGAGACCCTGGATCGGTGATGCCGTGCTTATCGCGCAGCACGACCAGAGGAGCCGCGACCGGCTCGTAGCGCAGGTACGGTGTGCCTTCGGGATCGCGGGGCAAGCCCGCCAGTAGGCTAAGAACCGACGCTAACGGATCTTCGACTTTCAGGCTGTTGCCGGAGATATCAACGGCGCGCATGCGCACACGATAGCGCCGTCCAAAGCGTAGCGCGGGCAGAGATTTTTCTGCGGCGCGAAACAGGGTGGACATCTTGAACGGAGTCGCCGGCTCATTCGCCGGATGATCTGGATCCTCTTTGAGCGCGTTATCCGGATCAGGGTCCCTCGAGAGCACCTTGCCAGGGAAGGGAACGCTCAGGGACCAGCCCATCCAGCGGGCAATTGATTCATTCAAGTAGAGGTCATTTGGCGTGGGGTTGTGTGGGTCGGGCGCTGCCTGTGCCGCGGCGAGCTGCAGAAATCCTTCGACCGGTTCGGGAGGGGTGTAAGACTCTTCGCCAATCTTATAATCCGCATTCCGCAGGTGGAGCGAATGCCAGGTGTTAGTGAAGGAATCCCAGATGTCCAACCGGTAGCCGTGAACCAAATCCTCCGCATAGAACGGCCGCTTCATGGATGTGCCGTTGGTTAAGGCCGTGTTGAAATCCTTGTTATCCGTGAAGGATTGCAGTAGGTGCAGCGAGCGATTGTCAGCATAAACCGAAAGACCGCCAGACCGCAGCGAGGAGAGCGTGGTCGTTTCGTCAAACACATCCGGATGGTCAGGGAACGATGGCTGGAGGTGACCATCCTGCCAGATTTCCGCCAGCATGATAGTTTTATGCATACCGCTTTCCACATCCACCTGCGCCAGGCCATAGCGAGTTGGGTCCAGGTTCACCAGCCCGAAGATCTCAAGCTCCTGGCGGGGCAGTTCTTTATCCAGAATCCCGGGGGCTGTCGTGAAGATCTTCGACTCGTTTGCTCCGCTACCGACGGTAAAATAGAGATAAGCCGTTTCCAGCGGCGGCTTCTGGTCCGGTACGGCCAGGGTGTCGATTTGCCACTTTTTCTCGGGCAGATCAACGACTGAAATTAGTCCAGTCTCCCCGTCGCCCGTTGGGAGGACAAAATTGACCGGCAAGTCGAAGTCTAGCACCAGGCCCAGCGCATGCAATAGCTCAGGGTAGGAGTTTAACGAGGAGAGCGCCTGGTGAAAATCAATTAACTTGTCAAAATTAGGTGGATTATCATGGATGGGAGCGCCTTGCGGCATATGGGAATAGACGGAAAACCGCTGTGCTACAAACTGACGCAGGTCACGTTGGGTAGCTTTGGACTGGTCGTGGAGAATGCTCAAGGTGCCATCGGGAGCTAACCATTCCGGCTCGTATCCGCTCATTTGGTGGGAGATGCCAAACATTTTCCTGTAATCGTCGCGCAGGTCGTTGCCAGTCCGCTCGTCCCAGTTGACCTCCATGCCCTCGAGCAGCCCTTTGAGTGCTTGTCGCCGGGGATAGCGATCCTTCTCGCCTGCCTGTCCCCCCCGGTCGGGGAGGCCTAGCGTCAGCCCAGCCTCCTGGTAAATGGCTTTAATCGTGCTCAACGCCAGCCGCACTGGGTACGAGAAAATTGTCCGGTCGGTATAGTCCTGGAAGGTATGTGAGCGCACGAATGTGCTCTCATTGAACATAGCTTTCCACAGACGCGGCTCGAGCACTTTCTGCTGGATGGGCATGGTGATCGTCTTGGACCCGATGCGGAAGGTCAATCGGAGGCCCTGATCTTTAAGGATCCCCGTCCAATTCAGCCAGTCGGGAAAGGCATCCAGGGTTGAAGCGCCCTCCAATCGAGGCGAAACGAACACTGATACGCCCGGCCTGACGGGATTCACCTGCACCCCGCGTGGCATCACTGTAAAAAGAACGGTCTGTTGAGCCATGGAATTCTCCTTTACGCAAAAGCCCCGGCATACTCATCCCAGACCTCCTGAGTGGTAAAGCCATCCAGGAAGGACGGGTCGCCGCCTGAGCCACCAAATCGTTTTTCAACTGTGATTTCAACTGAAGTACTGAAGAACAGCACCTCCACCTTGACCGTCAACGTGGCGCGGCCATACGCCGCATTCTTACTAAACTCGTAAGAGAAGCCTAGATAAAATTCCAGCGAGAGCGAGATCAATCCCAGGACTGACAGCTCGCCGCCCATGCGGAAGTATCCTGTCAGGGTCGCCGCGTCCACCTCGTTGCCCTCGATGGTCTTGCGTTCCATCTTGAAGTAAATACCGGCTGCCATGTGCACGCCGCCGCTGGCGACCCCCAGGTCTACTGAGGCGCTTGCGCCGAATTCAAGCGCGGCTTCGAGCATCTTGACACCCAACGTATCGACCTGGAGGTGGAAGAAGCCCCCGCCGCCAAAGAACATCACAGTCAGGTTGAAGGGGTGCTCGCGGCTGGAGAAACCAAAGTCAAAGGTTGGGCGGCCATCCAGGAAGGGCAACTCCAGGAACGCAGAGAGCGTCACTTCACTCAGTGAAAATACAGCCACCGATATCGACGGCAGGCCGATATTGAACCCGGCCTTCACCCTGGTGAGATTGATATCTAGGCTGGGGCCATCTCCGAACAGCTTTGGCGGGATCACTTTGCGCAGCTCTTCGACGAACTGCAAGTCGTCGATAAAACGGACGGGCGTGTCGTGATCAAGATCGACATTGACATCGAGCTTTTTGCTGGTCTCGGTGTGGAAACTGAACTCGTTGAACAACACCTCAACCACGTGCAGCAACTCGATGGTGAAATTCGTTAGCGAGCCATCCAGCTTCATAAAGCCGGGGTCCGCAACTGCCGGCGGTGGAAGCTCGATAATTTTCTCCATGCGGCCATGGACAACCAGTTTTCCATCCACACCTTTTTTCTTGGGGTGGAAACTGACGATCACCAGGCTAAAGCCCTCCGGTTTGAGCTCAGGTGTCCAATCCAGGGTAGCGATCAGTTTTAGTTTTTGAGCCGGCGGGGGAACAGGCACCTCTTCTTTTTTCAGCTGAATCTTGGGCGCTCCAGCGCTCATCGTCGATGACCAGAGCAAGTCGCCCAGGCTCAAGGTACCAAATAATTTGGCCGCGTCTTTTACCAGCGCGTCGCCAAAGAAATCGGAAGGGTCGAAGATATCATTAGCCGCAGACGCCAGGTCCCCGGCCAGCGGGCCGAGCGTGCTGGTCAATCCCGAAATTGCCAGGTTAGGCGTGGCAAATCCGCCCGCCTGGTCCGCACTAAAAGCGGAGAGTAGCTTATCCGGGCCAATCTGTCCCGGCAGGACCTCTTTGACAATGGTGGCGAACAGGTCGGTAGTGTTGTTGGCCGCCTGTTTTAGGTAAGGCTCGTAATAGCCGATGGTTGTTTCAGCCGGCCGCCCTAGCATAGCTTCCACGGCGGGGAGTTTTACGCTGGCTTTCAACAGCTTGGGCAGGAAACCGCCGAATTTCTTTCCGGGTGGCGCGTCATGCGTCTGGAAGTACAGAGCGTTGGTCGTCAGGGTGGTGTTCTCATTACTAGCCTCGGCGGGGGCATAGCTAACTTTCTGGCCTAACACCAGGCAGGCGCGTTCTTCGCCACTCTTCTGGTAACGGTCATATACTGCTGCGCGCCCAGTCTTGGGCCCCGGATCGCTGGCATTGGTGAATTCTTCGCCAAAGGGGATGAAAATCAGTGAGGTTGTGAAATTGACCAAATTTCCGGCGATATCTTCGGCAATGCAATGGAATTTGAAGTCATCCTCTGGGTCGGCGCCGGTGCCCAGACGGACCCAGAAAGAATAGGCGGATCCAGGGATGAGGGCACCATTTTTCGGGTCGGCGATGTCTGGGGTCACCAGGTCGGTCAGGCGGATGCTGCGTAACGGCAGGCCGCGCCCGCCATCTTCCAACTGTTGGTGCACTTCGGGCGTCATGTAATCCCGCAGCGGCTGCCGGACGACAATAAACTGGCGTTGGATCAGGTAAGCCAGCGGAGCCGTGGTGCCATCCGGCATCGGCACATCGCGAATCTTACGTTCAGTGACCTTGATCAACGCTGCACGGTGACCAAACGGGTACAGGTGACCTTCATAGACAATGCGCACGTAGTGGTCGCGGCCCAGGGTGGCGATATGCGTCCATTCCGAGAGGTTCAGCAGGCTACCTTTTTCCCCACGCGGTTGGGGCCAGATGATGCTGCCGATGACGTTGGTATAGAGCGGTAAGGTGTCTTCCAACCCGTCAGTTAAAGGCGATAGGATTTTACCTTCTGCGAAATTGGCAGTATCTTCTCCAGGCTTGAAAAGGTTTTCGGGCAGCGGAAGGAAATTCGGTGGAACATCGGCGCGTTTGGCTCGCCGTTGTTGGCCAACCCTCGGAGCTTGCTGAAGGAGAGTCAGGTCATGCAAGTAACTGCTCCAGAGTGTCCGGTAGATCGGTGTGACAAAAGGAAAGGGGCGGAAGGGCACAGGCGGGTCCCACTCGCCGCGCGATTTTAACCAACCTCCCAGCGGCGAGAGCATCAGCTTCTCTGCCCAGAATGGGCGCGGCTCGTAGCTGCGGTAATCCTCGATATCCCGGATATATCCATGAAAGCCAGAAGTCAACACCACGATCTCATGGCGGTCGCTGGCGGTCATCGGTGTGAGCACACCGGGCCAGTCCTGATCAGGAGCGGCAAAGACCGGCGGATCAGTCATTTTTAGCTTATCAAAATTGAAGTCAGGGGACCAGATGGCGCGTAATGGCGCCGGATTGGAGCGAGTCAGCTCGCTAACCTTACCATCAGTTGCCCGCTTGACCAAGCGAGTGTGCCATAGCTCCGCGAACCCGCGATGCGTCACCGGGTTAAGCGCATTGCGCCAGGCAACGTTCTGGTTCGGTGATATCACCAGGCGGTAAGGCAGTTCAATCGCGGTTTCCGTCGGGAGAGGCTCCTGGATACTCGGCGCCTGTTGGGCTTCCTGGGAGCTTGGCTCCGGTGGAACCCCTGCCAGCGGCGAAACCACCAGGTCTAGGTCTTCCCAGTCGAGCAGCCCGGCCGTGGTATACGGAATACGCTGGTCCGAATCTTCAGGAATACGAAAAACCAACCGCGAAGGGCCGCCAATTCGAGCTTGCGCGGGGAGACTCGGAGGCGTTTCTGGCGGAACCTCGGTGTTGTAGGGTTTACCTTCATCCCCGGTCTTTATCGAAGGTGAAGATTCATACACAGCCTGTTCCACGACCGTCTGAGGTGGAAAATGAACAATCAGGTATCCAGGCTTTTTGGGATTATCCAGGATAAGTGCCGGATCGTTGTGTCGCGAGATATCCAAGCGCAGGTTATCCGTTTCGATCTGCAAATTTAGCAAATCGTCTGGACGCAGCAGGTTACGAGTTAGCTTCATGAGTGAACCTCCTCGAGGACGCAGGGCTGGTAGAGCCAGGAAAATATTCAAATAATATTAATTATTATTGATATTTTATATTATAGCACGCGCGGGGAGAATGTCAATAGGCAAAATTTGCCGATTAATGGAAGGATTGTGGAAGGCGCCTCAAACTTCCACGACTGCCACTTGCCCCTGGTCATCAAGGAAGCATAGCTTAGCTCGCACGGGCTGCTTCATTTGCAATTGGGCAACCTGCGCGTAACGTTGTACCTGATCCGTGTAGTATTGCGCTAGCTTTGCTTTTTCCGCAAGCGACCCGATCGAATCGGTTTTGAAGTCCAAAAGGTGCCAACCGCCGGCATTCCTGTAAAGTAGGTCGATAACCCTATTTTCCAGCTTGCCCCCAAGGTTGATTGTATATGGCAACTCTGAGTAGCGCTCTAGGGCGCCATTAATCTCCTCCCACAGCGGATGCTGGCGCAGGCGTGCCAATAATTCAGTTGCACGAGTAATCACGGCCTGCCGTAGTTCATCGCTTACCAAACCGGCGCGGTAGATTTCCATCTCAAGAAGCGCTGTTAAACCTGGATCTCCAGGGAAGAGCCAGCGTTGAATAGCTTTGTGCACGATGCTGCCGAGTATATCTCCAGAGAGCTTTTCATCCATTTGAAAGACTTGCCAGGATTGCCTCTCGGCCAATAAGTCTAGCTCGTCCTCGGGCTCAGCTTGCCCAAAACCTTCAATTGGGTGGTAAAGAGGTGATAATTCGGTTCCTATTTGAGCTTCTGGCACCAAAGTTTGATTGGAGTCGTAAACCAAAGGAGGCACGGTTTGCGTAAACCAGACGCGCAATGGGTAATTATGCAATGTAGAAGTCACGAAGGGTTGATCAAAGTTTCTCAAGTATTTCCGCGATGGGTTGCCGGCAGCTTCATCTAAAGCTTTAGCCCAACCTCCCAATGTAAGTTCACCTTTATCTTTAATAGTGGCATGACCGCTTATTATCAATTTATGCTGTGCACGCGTGAGCGCGACATAAAGCAGGCGTAGTTCCTCTGAGCTGTTCTGGTCTTTATCAAGCTCCTTTGCCATGGTATAAAGCATCGGCGCAGGGTCGAGTTTAAAAGTCACTCCAAGTTCATTCGAGAGATAGACCAGCTCACTTGACGACCGCACCTCCCTACCGGAGTCCGCAAGGACAACAATGGGAAATTCCAACCCCTTGGCTTTATGGATAGTCATCAGGCGGATAGAGCCATCGGCTTCCGCAGGCGCTTCGCCTTCCCGTGCGCCGACGTCGTTTAGAGTCGTCAACATTTCCAAGAAATCCCGCACGTTGACTGCTTGGCTCGTCTGGGTATCGATCAATAACTTGTCCACATTGCGCCAGAGGCGGCCGCCAGTGGCGCTGGCTTTCTTCTCCTTAGCTTCCACATCAGCAGTGGCAAGGATAGCGCGATAGTCCGTCTCATCCACAACCTTCTGGAGCAGCTCTGCAACGGGGATCCGATCCACCATAGGCAAAAGTGCATTGAGAATCTCCAAAGTGCGTCTTGCTCGGGCTTGGTCTTCTCCAGATAGTGCAGAAAGGTCGCCTTGCAAAGCTTCCCAATAAGGCAATCCGGAAAGGCGCAGTAGGTAGAGCGCCCCGTCACTGAGCCCAAAAGCTGGCGAGCGCAGCAACCCTGCAAATGAGAGGTCATCCAATGGATCTGAGAGCGTGCGCAAAATGTTGATCAGGTCACGGATTTCGGGGCGGTCATAAAAGCCCCGTCCAGCCACGGTGACAAATGGAATGCCGGCTTCTTCTAGAGCTTCTTCGTAAGGCGGGAAACCAGTATAGGCACGGAAAAGCAGCACCACATCGTCCCATTTGGTGATCTGCCCATCTTTTTTCAGTTCCAGCAAACGTGACACCAGCGCACGAGCTGCAATCTGCCGAGCAATTCGTGCGTCCGTATCCCCACCAATGATGAATTCCACATAAGGCGGCTGAATGTGTTCCGGCTGCTCTTTTGTATAAGCTACCATGGGTGTGAAGGGCACATAGTACTTACGCGCGGGGTTCTCCTCTGTGCCGATGGCATTGGCCAATAGATCAGCCATTGCGTTGAGGAGCGGCTCGTGCTGCCGGTAGGTGACATCCAGATCAACCAACAGGCCGTTTTCCCTTGCAATTCGCTCTTGTTCTTCTCTAAAAACAGTCACATTCGCCCTGCGGAAACGGTAAATAGACTGGCGCATATCACCAACTAAAAAGAGACATCCACGCTTGCCAGCCAGGGCATTGACAATATCCCGTTGGCGCTGATTGGTGTCTTGGTACTCATCGACCATAACGGCATCCAATTCTTGCTGCCAATGCTGGCGGATATCTTCACGCTTGAGGAGCTGTTGAGCATAATATTCCAGGGCGTCAAAATCCAATGCTTGACGCTTTTGCAACATGTCCTGGTAAGCTTGATGGACGAGGTTAAAGGTATCGCGCAAGAGCGGCAAAAGACTTTCAAAAAGCTCTTCAGCTGCTACCGATGGCTGCGGATCTTTAGGTTCTTTACCTCGTGTCAGAGGATTAATATGTAAATCGAAAAAATCTTGTAAATCATAGATGATCTCTTTTGCAGAGCTCGCCTTTCCAATTTTCTTAAGATAAAAACGTCGTACATTATAAAGATGAGTGGCACAGGCAGCTGGGTTATTTTCTTCTAAAGCAGTTTCTGCCTCGGACCAACAGCGCAGCAATTCAGTTACATTTTCTGCAAGTTTATCCCCAGCGGAACATAATAGTTCACTTGGAGAAATTTCCCGCAACTCGTTGATCAGATCCTGAATAGGAGGTCTGTTCATTCGCTCCTTCAATTCACTTGTTAAGCGAGTGCGATTGTCGATTTCTACGGTTAAAATCTCCTGAGCATCAAAGCGCTTATTCAATAATTCGCTGAACAGCTGCTTAAGATCTTTTATTTGGATGTTGGCCAGGAGCGGCATGAACTTTTCATCTTCCACAAGTTGATTGAGCGTATCCTCCACAGCCTGCTGTCTCAGCGCTGCCGAGGGTCCTTCATCAAGCACTTCAAAACGCGGATCCAGCCCTGCTTCAGCGGGATGGTTACGCAGGATTTCAGCGCATAAGCTGTGAATGGTGCCAATGCGGGCTGAATTAATTTGCGCGGAAAGTTCACTCCATTTTTGGCGTTCGTCTGGGTCTTGAGCTTGGCGTTCCAGCTCTGCTAAGCTTTCGCGCACCTTGGAGCGCATCTGCATGGCAGCCTTATCAGTGAATGTGACGGCGGCAATCCTTCTTGGTTCCACTCCCTCAGCAAGCAGGCAGGTATAGCGCGCGACCAACGTGCGGGTTTTGCCGCTGCCGGCGCCCGCCGTAACGGCCACGTCTTGGCCGCGCGCTTGGGCAGCAGTGCGCTGAGGACCTTTCAAAGAGAAGAAATTCAAAACTCGTTCAGCTATGGATTCATTCATTTTTGTACCCCGCTCGATATCTCCAGCACCATTGGCTGGCTGGGCAATATGATGGGCATACAGTATTATGCGGTTCAGGCATAAAAGAGCCCTCCTGTATTCTAGCGACATACTTAGAAATATAATCTTTTGTCACTTGATAGGCTTTTTCAATGCCTTTGCCGTGTTCGGATTCAAAATTGGACAATTGGAGAGAACTAGCGCAAGCATCATTGATCTTCCAATAGAACCCATCCACGACCTCTCCGAGCTGCAGGGCGTCTTGCGCTGCCATCCCGTAAATCGGCAACTGCAGGCGTAAACCTTTTTGGAGATCGGGCCTTCCGAGATGAGAGCTGCCTGTCTTGTAATCGATGACGCGGATCTCACCATTCGGGTTCCTGTCAACTCGGTCGATGACACCGTGCAGGCGAATTTTTCCTCCGCTAAGCTTAAGTTCCAGGTGGGGAGTGCCCTGAATGCCGAATTTCTTTTCGAACGCGATGGGTTGCCAAGCGCCGCGCTCTGCTTCTAATGCTTGCAAACTCTTCCGCAATTTTTCAAGACGCTGGCTCTTCTCAACTTCCCATAAAGCCGAAGGCCGAAAACCAAACATCTCAGGCGCAGATTCGAAGACCCTTGCAGCTACACTATCCAGGATTTCCAGCGGATCGGTATGGTTTATCATTGATTCGGAATAGACTAACTCCAGGATGCGGTGATAGAGACTCCCGACTTGAGCCGGGTCTAAGCCTGGTTCAAGCGGTTTTGAAATTTCGAGGTTGAGGGCCGAATTGACGAAAAAAAGGAAAGGGCAATTGCCGTAAGCTTCCAACCTCGAAGCGCTCCAGGAATGGCCCGCCGAATAACGTTGGGCGAGACTGGAAGCCTGTTCGAAAAGATCCCCTTCATAAACACCTTCAGCATGCTTGGCCCTGCGTGCATCCAGGATGCGGTGAGCGTTGGCTAGGTTTTGCCAGCGCTGCTGTAGCTCATCATCTTCGGCGTAGATTAGCTGCCTTTGCTGGACTCCCCAAAAAAGGAGCTCTTGGGGCGAGGCTGCCTCTGCTTGAGGACGGCCTTCGAACGACTGAATTTTGATGATAGCTTGCCCTGTAAAAAGCGCCTTTGCCGCTTGCCAATATGGTGAAGGCTCCCAGGCCTCTCCATCTTCTGAGAGGTACGGACGCGTGATGAGCAGGTGGGTATTGGCGCGTGTGAAGGCTTGGTAGAAAGTGCTGGCTTGTTCTCGTTTCAGGCGCGGCTCCAAGCCCAGGTCTTTGCGCAAATCCTCATCCAAAAATGGATCAGGGTTCTCGACGATGGGGAAAAGCCCCTCCGAAAAGCCCAGCAGAGCCACGGCTTGATACCGAGAACCGCGTGCTTCTACCAACTTTCCGATAAACACTGCGTTCTTGCGGGCTTCTGTGGGTTCTTCCAAGTTCACACTATTGAGTGCGCTTTGCAAGTCGGTAATAAACTGGCCGTAATCTACTTCTCTCTCTCCAACAACCTTTTCACTGACAACCAAGGCTCTGAGAGCTTCTCCAAGAGAACTGCAGGCCGCTCGATCGCGTTCAGTGGAGATCAGGTCGTAAAAGCTCATGTTGCTGAGCAAGGTCTCTAGCCATTCCACCCATCTAGCTTGTGAGCGAGGAGATTCAATCCGAGCAAACAAATCCCAAAAACGCTCAAGCCGTTGCTTCAATGCTAAGAGATCAACATTCGCAGTGAGGTCCGGCCTGTAGCGTTCCTCATCCAATGCCTCTGCATAGTCTTGGCGCTTTCTGGCCAGCATTTTCCAGGCTGCGTCCCATTGTTCCTTCCCCGTGACAATGATGGCTTGCCGGCAAACCTTCTCCAGGTTTTCAACATCTTGGTTCTCCAAACCAAATTGGAAGTAAGGAGAGTGCAAAGCGTTGAGTAAGGTTCGGGTAGGATAGTTTTCCAAAGGTAGGGTGAGCAGGTTTAACACCGAAAGGATAGCTGGGGATTCGGATAAGGGATCGCGCTGGGAAAAACGAAGGTTGAGCCCAAACTCGTCCGCAGCTGCTCGCAATAGGGGTTGATAAGTATTCAGATCGGCTGTGTAGATTGCGCATCTATTGAGAGGAATGCTCTGGCGCACGTGGAGCTGCTTAATCCAGCGCAAAGCTTCGCGCGCCTCCTCCGATTGGGAACGCGCCTCGAGCATTATCGGCTCTTGCAGCTCGCATTCCTCCACTGCCTCTGGATTTAGTACGTATTTTTCCATATGTAGGTTAGGCGTCCCCAAGAGTGCAGGATGATTTACCGTCATAATTTTTGGAGAAAGATCGGCGTCCAGTTCCTGCAGAACTTTTTGCGCGCGGCGATGCACCATGCGTGCGCTCTCGGGCTCTCCTGTGAGGGTGATGATCATTTCATCTGCCTGCTGGCCGAGGAGCTTGAGAAATCTTCTCTGAGCAGCGGTGAATGCTGTGAACCCATCGACGACCACCAGGCTCACATGCGAAGCTGTAGCGGAATTATTTTCCAAAGCCTCAATGGCCAACCAAACCTGACCCTCGCTATCTATCCAGCCGAGGGTGCCAAGGTGGGCGAGAAAACGCTCGTACAAAATGGCTAGCTCATGCCGAGCTGGCGTGGAACCACGCGTGTAGTCCAAAAAGGCCTCGGGCGAGACCAGCGCGCTGCGCAATTCTGCAAAAGAATCTTTGAGAACCGAGAAAAAGCCAAGCTTATCCTTGATGGCATCATAATGCGTAAGGTCGCCCGAGGTAGAAACTTCCCGCACTGTCTCTTGAATCAGACGGTGCGAAAGCGCCTGGGAAATCACGGGTACAAAACGCCCGTTTTCCTCCAGGATTTCCTGGTAAAAATGGTGGAAAAACCCAATCCTGACGCCCATCCCGCCGCCAGACTCGGCTAACCTGGCTCGGAATTGCGCTGCGGTTTGCTGATTGGGCACAAGAACCCACACCTGGGCTAAGGGGTTCTCTTTTTGTGCTGCTCGGATCTGATCAATACAGGTCGCTGTTTTTCCAGTGGCAGCCGGGGCGATGAGCAGTTCAATGGTCATAGAGGGCTCCTTGAGATTTACCAGCTAATATTGTATTTGAGAAATATCGTTTCGACGGCATAATCTTAAAGTAGTAGAAAAGAGGAAATCGGCAAGTGAACATCCCCAAGCATTAATTTAGCAGCCCGTGTAATCTTGCATTTCCAAACTCATGGAATGTTCAGAACAAGATTATACCTCTATATGGACAATTGTGGGGAGGATGAGGAAACGCTTTGGCCTAAAACCGGCGTAGACCAAGTATAGCAAACTAGGTACAACGATAAGCCGTGCCCCTCACCCTCGTAGAACTGGTACAGATGCGGAACTCTCAGCAAAGCGAAAAAAACTCTAGCGAAAGCCCGTAAATCATACTGTTTCCCTGTCCTCAAGCTTACGGAAATGTTTATGTCAGGCAAGCTCATGAGCCGCTGATCAAGTTTGCAGATGTTCGCGCAAATAAGCGCCTACCTTTTCAAAATAAGTATTACTTAATTTCCCAGCATTTGGATGCTTGATTATGAGATAAACTGTATGGGAAGTGATACCTGACAAAAAGCCATCCTGATTCTGGAATTCGACTTCTTTTCCGGCAATAGCTTGCCAAAATGTGCGATATCCTATCCCGTAAAAAATCCCCACTTTAGGTCGGTTCTTTTGGATTCGCTCGCGAATATGCGCGCTACGCTGATGGTAGAATTGCTGGTAATATGTTTCCCGCTTAGCTAAAAAGGGGAGCGTTGACCAATGCGCATAAGCCCACGAACTTGTGCGCGGGGAGGGCAGCGGCAGCAATTCCATCAAGCAAGATTCTTCATTTTTGTGTCCCAAGTAATCCTTTTGATAAGTTCGTAGCTCTTCCAGTCCGTGAGGCTGACCTTTTGCTACCAGTACGATCCTGGCCATCTGCATCCACGTGCGCTGCAGTTTTACTTGCGGGGTGAAGAATTCTGGCATCCCGAGCAACAGGTGGAAATCCCGCAAGTCGGCAAGTTCTGGTTTGCCGAGCTGTTCCCAAGCTATAAGCCTGGCCCGTATTTCTTTCAGGCTGTTTCCACCCCCTTCTTCCATACCAATAAACCAGAACCTGCTCGCCAAATTTCCATATCCGTAAAAGGTTTTTATGAATTGGCGAAGGTTATCATCATTCAACGTTTCCATAAAAATAAGCCTGTTTTTTGGTTTACAGCTGTTATAATCCTTATTTAGGAAAACACCTTACGCAGAGATGGTGTAAACTTGGCGGATGAAAAAGGGCAAAATACTTGATATATACAGCGACCACCTGATTAGCGCCTTTAGGCAAACCACAGCGACTGGGCTGGCGTCATTGCTGGAATGTGAAATCAGCCACGACCAAACCCAGCATTGGCTGGCAGGCGAAAAACAAACCTCGGCCGACCTGTGGAGGGTTGCGAAGCCACATGTTCGCAAAATCGAAGATGAAAACGGTGTCATGATTGTGGATGACAGCATTGCCGAAAAGCCATACACCGATGAAAACGACATCATTTGCTGGCACTACGATCATTTCCAACAGCGGAATGTCAAAAGCATCAACTTTGTCACCTGTCTGTATCACAATCATGGTATCTCGCTGCCCGTTGGCGTTGAATTGGTTCAGAAGACATAGCAGTATCTTGACCCGAAGAGCGGGAAGGAAAAACGTCGTTCAACCAAAACCAAGGACCAGATGTACCGTGATTTGATGCAACAGGTAGTGAATAACCGGATTCCGTTCAAATATGCGCTCAATGACATCTGGTTTGCCTCGGCAGAAAACATGGATTTTGTCAAAGGCACACTCAAGAAGGAGTTTATGATGCCGCTCAAAGGCAATCGCAAAGTTGCCACGAGTGCGGAAGCCAAGCAACAAGGATATTATCAGAGAGTGGACGCGCTCGAACTGAAAGCACTGAAACCTGTCACGATATACCTCGAAGGTGTGGAGTTTGCACTCCTTCTGGTCCAACAAGTCTACACAAACGACGATGGTTCGACAGGCATTCTGTACCTGGTGACCAGCGATACCGCCTTGGATGGTAATGGGATGACCGCAATCTATCAAAAACGATGGAACGTGGAACCCTACCACAAATCGCTCAAGAAAGATGCTTCCATGGAGAAATCACCGACCCAAACGGTGACGACTCAGACGAACCATTTCTTTGCAGCGTTGTGCGGTTACATCAAACTTGAACTGCTCAAAAACGAAACCAAACTCAACCACTTTGCTCTCAAATCAAAACTGTATTTGCATGCTCTCGATGCTGCTTACACCAAATTGCAGGAGTTCAACCCTGTCAGCTTGACTGCGTAAGGTGAGTTATGAAACTTCAATTTACAAATGGTTACCGTCCTCGCTTTGACCATATATCACGGATTCTTCAATATCTTCTCACTCAAGGTGACAAGAAAAAAATCTCTCGGCAGGAGATTGTCTCAGCTTTAGGCATTCCCGAAAATCAAGTTGAGAACTTAACCAGCATGATGACCGGTTTTGGGCTAGTGCGTCCCAGAATAACTACTCTTACTCCTTTCGGGAGAGCTGTCATAAAATCCGATCCGTACTTTGAAAAAATCGAAACCCTTTGGATTCTTCACTTCGTCGTATCCAGTAATCCAGAATGGGTCGTTTGGTATCGCGTCATTAACACGGTGCTTTCATCCCAGGATCATTATTCAGTAGAGCAAGTTAGCAATCGATACTTTTCTGATCTTGCCATTCATTTTTCTGAGAGGACGATTTCCGAAAAACTACCCAAAGAAGTTGGAGCAGTTTTCGCTGCTTATTCACGTAGCGAGTTGTTACATTTGGGAATTCTTGAGGTAGAAGGTACTGGCAATTTTATAAAATCCAACCCTGTCGAGATTCCAGACCTAGCGTTTCTTTTCTGTTTATTATATTATCGGGATGAGTATTCACCTGGATCTTCAGCCATCAATACAGAGGATGCTTGCCTGGCAGAATACAGTCCGGGTAGGGTACTTAATTTACCGGAACACCAAGTCAGAACCATTTTGGGTAATTTACATAATGCGGGATTAGTTCGGTTAGAAAAACTAGCTAATCTCGATCAAGTGCGTATATCTGATTCGATGACGCAAGAATCTGTTTTAGAACGGATTTATGGGGGGAATAATGCCAATTAATGTATTTGATGCCTTAACCAGTCTTGAACAAGAACGCTACCGGGCTGTAATTTTACATGCAGTTCCAGAAAAAAGCCCATCTATGACCCACTTTTGCCAAAAGGTTTGTAAACAAACTAATGGGAAATATTTGGATTTATTGGTATTTTTTATCCAGTCTCCAAATCTTAGCGAGAATATTGACAGTTTCAGTCCGGAAAAATTAAGAGGGCTGTTAATTGATCAGAGTAAAGGCCAATCATTACTTGTGATTGATCGCGTTGACTTTCTTCTGGATACTTGGCGCAAATCAGAGCGGCAGGACTTTTTCAGATTCATTGACAATCAATGGGATAGTTACAAAGATGGTATGAAAGCCAAACTCGTGGTTGTGTTACAGACATCGCAAGAAATTGAGTTGTTAAAAATACTTGATTCGCAAGGCCAATGCCGCATATTCCGGTTGAATGATTTCAGCGACATTGGATAAGGGAGTTACTTTGCTATGACAAAAATTCGAGACATCGTCCAAATTAACAGCGGTTATACAAGCTATGTCGATCTATATGAAGAGTACTACGATTTTGTAAAAAATCGCGGAAGGATGGAACGATACAAACCCATCGCAGCTCATCGGCAGGTCTTTGAAAAAATCGCGAACGCACTCAATCCTTTGGATCGTCGGTTCTATTTTCTGTCTGGCAGCTATGGCACGGGTAAATCACATTTATTGTTAATGATGGCAAATTACTTTGCCAGTCCAAGCGATCTACCAGAGATTGAAGCTTTTTTCAAGAATTATGAGATTGCGCAAAGTGAGGTCCTTTTAAAACCAGATGAATCTCTCAAGGAAAGAAAAGCGGCATCATTGAGGGAAGCTCGCAAATCCGGTCGATTCTTGGTAGCAATTTGTCGCTACAGTCTCAATCTGGATTTTGAAGGTGCGTTACTTAGAGCCCTGGAAGAAGCGTTACAAAAAGACGAATCAAATATTCTTCTAGATAGTCATTATCGTGAGGCTTTGCGTCGGATCAAGGATTGGGAAGCACGAAGAAACGAATCACGATTTTACACAGATCTTGAAGCAGCCATCAGCAGGCTTTATCCCGATTGGACAATCAATGACTTGGTCTATGGGTTGGAGAAGTGCAATGAACAGACCCTCAAAGCCTTCAAGAGCTGTTTTAAGATAGTAACGGATTCGGAATTTTCATATAAGAAAGACAATCTTCGTGACATTATTTCGGATTTTTTAAAAAATCCTGAATTCAAGGAACGTTATAAAGGTATCGTTTTTCTATATGATGAATTCGGCGCGGCTATTGACGCAAACCTGGTAAATTACACAACGTTGCTTGATTTTGCTCAATACTGCGCTAATTCCACACTCGAAAAAGGTGGAACGGTTGTTTTCATTGGCACCGGGCACAAAGCATTTCGAAATCACGGCCAAATCGGAGACCTGAATGCAGAAACTTTAGAAGCTCGAGTTTCTGAAATTGGCCTGCAAACACAGGGTATGGAAGATATTATTGCAGCGATCGTCCAACCCAAAAAGGATTCTCCCGAGTGGAAGCAGCAAGTTGAACCACAATCTGGGAAATTTACCTGGTTCTCTAGTGAGTGCAATCGGTTACATTTGTTCAATTGGCTGCCAGCGCCAAAGATCAAGAACAACATCATACAAAATATATATCCAATGCACCCGCTGGCAACCTTTGCTCTTCTACGCCTTGCTGGGGAAGCTGGTTCGGATAACCGATCTGTATTTAAATTTTTTGCTCCGGAATTTGAAACTGGAGAAGAGGGTTGGATGAATGTACAACCCTACTCTTATCCTTGGTTCATTGAAAATAATGATATAGCTCATCAAAACAAGCTAACTCTTTACACTGCAGACTTGCTGGTTGATTATTTCAAGGATAGCCTTAAAGCCACCAACAGCCGTCTAGTTGACCGTGTAAAGAATGCTGTGATCAATTACGAAGCGACTCTGCGTGAATTAAACTCATACTTAGCCCGAAAATCACAACAACAGTTGTTTGAAGAAGCGGATGAACTAATGCTCCGCATCATTAAGGTACTACTCGTAAACGAGATTGCCAGTGCACAGGATGTGGCCATCGCTAATACTGTTCAGAATATTGAATTCGCCTTGGAGTTTGTTGCACCTGATGAGAAGACCCAGGTAGAAGATCGCCTGAAGTTATTATGTGAAGCTGGTATTTTATTCAACAACCACGGGGTGTATGAATTAGTCCGTGGCGACCGAAAAGATGTTCAACGGCTTGTGGATCAATTCAAAGCCAATCCAGATAATCGTCCGACCAACCTGCTTCAAAACTATTTAGACCTGAGTCCACTCCGAGGAGATGAAGCATACCTCGAAGCAAAAGATTACAATGCCTCATTCAGTGAGGATAAACGGTTAAAAGTTCTTTTTGCTACCCCATCTATGCTTATAGAGAAACGTAGTGTAAACGGTAATTCTGTACCCTTCTTCACTGCGCTTGAGCATGAACGCCTCCAAACAGCCGGGGTGACGAATGGTTATGAGGGGGTAGCTGTCTATGTCTTCTGTGAAAATGAAAACGACATTGATGCTGCAAAAAAAGCCGTTGCTCAGAATAATCAATCGCGTGTGAGTGTTGCTATCCCACGGAATCCGATTAGCACATATGATGCGATTTTTACTCTCAAAGCACTCGAAAGCGACTGGTTCAAAAAACAATCTCAGAGCTTTAGCCCATACGAAAAAGCGGAGGAGAAGAAGATCCGCGATGAGGCGAATAAAGTACTGACCGATGCAAGAACCGACTATTTTTCCAATGCAAAAATGTATTGGTTTGGAATAAATGGCGTTGAAATTCCTGTCCAGGAAAGCAAACGCCATGATGCCGCTAATAGAATGATCCAGGAGTTGTATGGGAGTAAACGTAATACTTTTGGCCATAACGAGTTCAATAAGGCGCACATCAATTTGTCCGGTCAAGTCCGTGCCATTTTCAAAGAGGCTGGGGATATTCTCTGTGATCTCTCGCAGCCCATCCGGGTGAATTGGTCATGGCCAGATAACCGCGGGGGGACCAAATATCTGAGGAAGTGTTTTGTGGATCACCAGGCTCTACGTGTGTTAACCGTTGAGGGAGATACTCGCTATTTAGAGGCTGAAAAAGATATTAATAAATTTCGGACTGCTCTACCAGCATATGCCAAACTTCTAGAAGGTTTAGCTACGCTGGAAGGAAAAGGGCAGACAAATTTACTTCAATTTATCAAACCGTTTTTCGAGGAATACGGTCAAGGTGAAATTGCAGTTACTTTGTTCCTGTTATTAGCCCGACGGTTTTATGGCGACAGCTTACGGTTTAAACGTGAGCCCAATAACCTGACAGATATTCAATTTACCAGTACCGACGACATGCTTGCCCTGGTTCAGGGGCAATATTCCTCCGCGGTGATTATTTTTGAACCAGTGAGCACCGAGGATCAGACTTATTTTGCGAAAATCACGCAAATTTTCACCAATCAACCCGCACCAGCAGGTAAGGTTTACACGATTGGTGAAGCCTATCAAGCAGCAGTCAATTGGTGGGATAACCTTCCGATTATTGCCCGTTCCCTCGGTTTTTACTCTGGAGATGACAAATCCCTGGCAGAGATATTCAGCCAGGCAAAAACCAAAGATCCCTTCCGTTTCATCAAGTATGATTTGATTGAAATGCTTGGTCAAGTGCCAGGTGAAACCCTAACGCCGGCAAAAATCACTCACATCGAGGTTTGCCTGAAAGCTTTCAAGGCGACTGCGGAAGCCATTCAAGCCAGTGTTGAAGACCAGATATTAGCCCAGGTAGCGGATATCTTTGGAGCGCCTTCCCACCTTGACATTGATATCCAGGAGGCGTTTAAAAATTGGTACAACGGATTGAGCAGCACGCAAAAAGACCCGCTCGGTACGTACCACAACAATGACAGCAAGCCGTTAGTGAAGTTTACCGCGTATGCCAACATCCGCGAGTTGTTATTTAAAACATTACCGGAGGCTTATTCCTTAGGGAGCGTTGACACTTGGGTGTCTAATTTTGTGCCGACAATGGTTCAACGCATTCAAAGTGGAAAGAACCATATCGAAACCAATGCGCCGCAAATCAGCCAGCTGAAAGTGGAGTTTACAAACGACCTATCCCAACATGGCAACCAGGTCACCTATCAGGGTGAACTCCTACTGCACGCCGACACCGAGGACGGCCAGGGAATTATTTATTACACAGAAGATGGCTCCGATCCCACAACCAGCAAGCAGCGGCAAAAATTGACCCCTGGAGACACTTTAACCATCAAAGGCAATCGTAAAGTCAGGTTGGTGGTTGCCGATGAAAAGGGGAATTACAGCGCGGTCAAACTTATCGAAGCCATTGATGAGCTTGAGAAGTTTAAGATTGTTCGGCCCGCTCAGAAGACAGCCTTTGATGAGACGATCACCTTCGTTTTCCCAAAGAATAAGGATGCAGCCAGGATTACTCTCCTATCTCTGCTTTCGGAATTAGCAGAATCTGGTCTTTATTCGGACAACGAATTTCGCCAGATAATTCTGAATGCTCTAGAAGAAATCGAAAAATAAGGGACGTTCACAAAGAACCGTGCAGGAATTCAACTGAGGACGACACGATATGCCAACATATTATCACAACGAAATTCTCTTCTCTGAAATTTACCTTGAAGATATCACTCGCCAGGCTGAGAATTCAGATGTCTTAGCCTCTCTGAAAGTCCTGGGTGAATACAGGGAATATGCCGACACCCACAACTTGAAAGCTTGGAAAGAGTCCTATGTCCACGAGGTGCTTTCAGCGTTGGGATTTTTCGCCCAATCGAAGAGTGATCATTTGACA
>Ga0209605_1001973_pt1 | contig 21056 bp, 9 predicted proteins | sample AD_UKC035_MetaG_FD_184408 | JGI IMG/M metagenome (GOLD analysis project Ga0209605, IMG submission 184408) | Active sludge microbial communities of municipal wastewater-treating anaerobic digesters from USA - AD_UKC035_MetaG (SPAdes) (version 2) | ecosystem: Engineered > Bioreactor > Anaerobic >...
CCCCCTCGGCCATGATGGACGGACAGGTGGGCGCCATCCGCCGGGCCCTCGATGCCGCCGGGCACCCGGACACGCCCATTCTGAGCTACGCCGCGAAGTTCGCCAGCGCCTTCTACGGCCCCTTCAGGGAGGCGGCGGAGTCGGCGCCGTCCTTCGGCGACCGGCGCGCGTACCAGATGCCCCCTCCCAACGCGCGCGAGGCCATGCGCGAGATCGAGCTCGACATCCGCGAGGGCGCCGACCTTATCATGGTGAAGCCCGCCCTGGCGTATCTGGACATTATCCGCGCCGCCCGCGAACGCTTCGACGCCCCGCTCCTGGCCTACAACGTGAGCGGCGAATACGCCCTCGTCAAGGCGGCCGCGAAGGAGGGCTGGATCGACGAGGGGCGCATCGTCAGGGAGATCTTGACGGCGATCCGCCGCGCGGGCGCGGATGCCATTATCACGTACTTCGCCAAGGAGTACGCAGCGGAGGCAGCGGCATGGTGAACGTTGAATTCGAGCGCGGCAAGAAGGTGATCCCGGGGGGCGTCAACTCGCCGGTCAGAGCCTTTCGCTCCGTCGGCGGCGACCCCATCCTCATGGCGCGCGGCGAGGGCGCGCATCTGATCGATGTCCACGCGAACGCGTACATCGACTATGTCATGGCGTGGGGCCCCCACCTCCTCGGGCATTCCCACCCCGAGATCGTCAAGGCCGCGGCCGCGACCCTCGAGCGGGGCCAGATCTTCGGCGCCGCCACCGTCGACGAGATCGAATTCGCCAAGGAGATCGTGCGCCTGGTTCCGACTATCGAGAAGGTCAGGCTGGTCAACTCGGGCACCGAAGCCGCCATGAGCGCCGTCAGGGTCGCGCGCGCCTTCACGAAACGCGCCAAGCTTGTCAAGTTCTCCGGCTGCTACCACGGACACGCGGACGGCTTCCTGATCGACGCCGGCTCCGGCGCGCTCAGCCTGGGCGTCCCGTCCAGCCCCGGCGTTCCCGCCGAAATCGCCGCCCTGACGCTCAACGCGGAATACAATGACATGGCGTCGGTCGCGGAGCTCTTCGCCGCCCACGGGCGCGACATCGCCGCGGTCATCGTCGAGCCCGTCGCCGGCAACATGGGCTGCGTGCTCCCGCAAGGCGGGTTCCTGTCAGGCCTCAGGGACATCACCAGGCAGCACGGCGCGCTCCTCATCTTCGACGAAGTCATCACCGGTTTCAGGCTCGGCCCGGGCGGCGCGCAGCAGTATTTCGGAATCAAACCCGACCTGACGTGCCTCGGCAAGATCCTCGGCGGCGGGTTTCCAATCGGCGCCTACGGCGGGCGGGCGGACATCATGGCGCTCGTGGCGCCCGAAGGCCCCGTTTACCAAGCCGGCACCCTCGCCGGCGGCTGCCTCGTCGTCGCCGCGGGACTCGCGATGCTGAAGCTCATCGGCGAGCCGGGCCTGTACGAGAAACTTGAGGCGCGCACGAACCGCCTCGTCGAGGGCCTGGCCGAGGGCGCGGCGGCGGCCGGCGTTCCGGTCACCATCAACCATATCGCGTCCATGCTCACGGTGTTCTTCACGGCCGGCCCCGTCTTCAACCACGCCGATGCCCGCCGGTGCGACGTGCGACGCTTCGCCACGTTTTTCCACGCGATGCTGGCCGGCGGCGTTTACCTCCCGCCCTCGGCGTTCGAGTGCTGGTTCGTCTCGGCCGCCCACACCGACGCGGTGCTGGACCGGACGATCGCGGCGGCGGGGGAGGCGTTTCGCGCCGTCGCGGAGGCGCACGGAGACTAGGCTCGCGCGGCGCGCCGCCGCCGCCGGGCCTTCGAGAAGGAGCTGGCAATGGCGATCTACCTGGGCCTGGACTCCAGCACGCAGAGCCTCACCGCCGTGGCAATTGAGATCCCCGCGCGGAAGATCCTCGGCGCTTGGTCGGTCAACTTCGCCGCGCGCCTGCCCGCCTACGGAACCGAGAACGGCGTCCTGCGCGGGGCAGATCCGCGCGTCGCGCATTCCCCGCCGCTCATGTGGGTCGAGGCGCTCGATCTGCTCCTGGCCGACATGGCGGCGGCGAAGTTCCCCTTCGCGGAGGTCGCCGCGATCGCCGGATCGGGCCAGCAGCACGGCAGCGTGTACCTCCTGCCCGAGGCCGAGCGGCTCCTTGCCGGCCTGGGAACGGCGCCGAGCCTCGCCGAGGGCTTCGCGGGCGCCTTCGCGCGCCCCACGTCGCCGATTTGGATGGACTCCAGCACCGCCGCGGAATGCGCGGCGATCACCGCGGCGCTGGGCGGCGCGGCGGCGGTCGCCGAACTCACCGGCTCGGCGGCGTTCGAACGCTTCACGGGGCCGCAAATACGGAAGTTCCATGCCACCGAGCCCGAGCGCTACGAGCGCACGTGGCGAATCCACCTGGTGAGCTCCTTCATGGCCTCGGTGCTCGCCGGCAAATCGGCGCCGATCGACCCGGGCGACGGCGCCGGCATGAATCTCATGAACATCCGGACGCGCGCCTGGGCGCCCGCGGCCCTGGAGGCCGCGGCGCCGGGCCTGGCCGCCAAGCTGCCGCCCATCGCGCCCTCCGACGAGGTCTTCGGCGCCATCGCGCCGTACTTCGCCGCGCGCTACGGGTTCGCGCCCGGCGCCAAGCTCCTGCCCTGGTCGGGCGACAATCCCTGCAGCCTCATCGGCGTCGGCTTGGTCCAAACCGGCAAGGTGGCCGTCAGCCTGGGAACGAGCGACACCTATTTCGGCTTCATGCCAGAGGCGCGCGTCGATCCGCGGGCCGAGGGCCACGTCTTCGGCTCGCCGACGGGACACTACATGAGCCTGATCTGCTTCAAGAACGGGTCCCTCGCCCGGGAGGCGGTGCGCGATGGCTTCGGCATGGACTGGGCGGCCTTTTCGGCGCAGATCGAGGCGGCGCCGCCGGGCAATCTCGGCCGCGTAATGCTCCCCTATTTCGACCCCGAAATCACGCCCAAGGCGCTCGACCCGGGCGTCAGGCGCTACCGCCTCGCCCCCGGCGACCGCGCCGCCGCGCGCGCGGTGGTCGAGGCGCAGGCCCTTAGCATGGCCGTCCACTCCGAGTGGATGGGCGCCGAGACCGCCAGCATCTACGCCACGGGCGGCGCGAGCCGCAATCGGACGATCCTCCAGATCTTCGCCGATGTCCACGGCGCCGACGTCTACCAGTTCGAGGTGTCGGCCTCCGCGGCGCTCGGCGCGGCGCTCAGGGCGTTCCACGGCGAGCGCAAGGCGGCGGGCGCGCCGCTGCCGTGGCCCGAGGTCGTCCAGGGCTTCACCGCGCCCGTGCCCGCCTCGCGGATCGCGCCGCGCCGCGAGTACCGGGAGCGCTATGCCGAGCTCAAGCGGCTCTACCGCATGTGCGAGGAGCACACCCTGGCGGGCGGCCCGGATCCCAGCGCCGCGCTGGCCGCCTTCGGAAAAAAGTATCCCGCTTGACGGCCTTCCGCGGAGCGAAGATTCCAAGACGCCTGCGCCGCCCTTACAATCAATGGAAGCGCGAGAGGCGGCCTTCGCGGCCGCCCCGCCGGTCTGGAAACGGACGCGAACCACGGTCGAGACGAAGCTCATGACAAGAACTGCTCTGATGTTGCGCGCGATGTTCTGCCTGGCCTGCGCCGCGGCGGCCGGACGCTGCGCCGCGGCGATCCCCGTGAGCGGCATCGCCGACAAGAAGGTCTACGCCGATCGGGCCGTTTTCACCGTCTCTTCCGAAGAAGGGTACGAGTACACGCAGCTCAGCCTCACGAGCGAGCCGGTCGCGACGGATCTTCCCGTCCTTCTCGACCAGCCCGTGCGCGTGACGTATCCCCAGTACTACGAGCTCAACGTGCGCCGCCGGCCGGCGGGCCCTGGCGCCGAGGAGAGCGCGCGCATTCGCTTCATCGTCCGATCCAGCGAGCGCAAGAACGCGGAGTGGGGCCTGCCGCCGTGGACGCCCTACCCCCTGATCAACTCGGCGGCGGCGGAGTTCGCGGGCGGCCGCCTCACGATCGTCGCTCCCGCCGCGTATCCGCGGGACATGGAGATCCCGGTCATCGCCCTGGTCCGGACCGCGGAAGGCAAGCGCGTCGGCGTCAACGGCCCCGTCGCCGCCGCCGCCTACCCGGGCCGCGCGATCCAACTCCTGCGCGGCCAAGGCTCGGCGTTCCTTCCGGCCGCGGGCGCGGCAGGCACCATCGCTTACGATGCCTCGGTGCAGACGCTCGCGGCCGCCGCGCGCATCGCCATCGACGCCGCGACGACCTGGCAGACCGCGCCCGCCGTGATCGGCGCTCCCGCCACCTGGCCCCGGAACGCGCGGGTGAGCGTGGACTCCGATCTCACCATCGACGCGGGCGCCGCCCTGGCGATCGAGGCGGGCGCCGTCGTCAGGCTGGGGCCGGGCGTCGAGATCTTCGTCAACGGCGAGCTGACCGTCAACGGAACCTATGAGGAGCCGGTCGTCTTCGCGCCGGCCGACAGGGCCGCGCCCTGGGGCGGCCTGGTCTTCAAGGGCGGCGCGTCCCGCGGGGCCATCACCGGCGCCATCATGACGGCGAGCGGCGCCGATCCGGACTGGTTCCACAACAATCCCGGAAGCGGCGCGACGCACCTGGACAACGAATGCCTCTTCTATCTTTCCGGCGGCGCGCGCGTCGCTTTCACGGACTGCTGGCTCATCGATCATCGCGGCCAGGCCGGCCACGGCGAATCCTCGTACCTGACCATGACGCGCTGCCTGGTCCAGAAATTCCTGACCTTCGGCGAGTACAACGGCGGCGAAGTCCGCCTCGACGACTCGGCGCTCATCGAGTTTCCCGACAAGGATGCGCCCTTCGCCGACAACGACAGCGACGGGGTCTACCTGACGGGCGGCAACCACCGCATCGCCGACTGCGTCATCGGCTTCCTGCACGACGACGGCGTGGATGCGGGCTCCGGCGCGGGCGGTCCCGTCGAGATCACGCGCTGCTGGATCGAGGCCTGCTACCACGAGGCGCTGGCCTGGTCCTGCTCCTCCGGCACCAGGCTGCCCATCGTCACCGACACGGTCATCATCAACTGCGGCCAGGGCATCGAGGCCGGCTGGGGCAACCCGCGCGTCGAGGCCGATCGCTGCCTGTGCGTCGGCAACGGGGTCGGCGCGCGCTTCGGCGACAACTACGACTGGAGCTACAACGGGTTTCTGCGCGTCACGAACTCGCTCCTCCTCCACAACCTGCGCGACGTCTGGGGCCGCGCTTGGGACACCTGGGAGGAGCACCCGTTGCAGATGGAGGTGTCGCAGAACCTCCTGACCGCCGCCGACCCTCGGCACCCGGCCAACGGCGTGTGGGATCCCGGCGCCGATGCCGAACGCCTCGCGCCCTTCCTGCCGGCGCCGGACGACGCGGTCGGAATCGGCATCGCCGCCGGCGCGGCGCGCCTCGAAGCCTCCCGGATCGGCGCGGGCGTGCCCGTCGCCCTGAGCACCTTCAGCCGCAAGACGGTCGCGGTGGATTACGAAGCGGCATCGGACGCCGGCATCCTCGCGACAGGGACGCTCAGGTTCGAGCCGGGCCGCACCGTGCGGTTCCTGCCCATCGATGCGGCCGAGATCCAGGACCAGGGCTCCCTGCGCGTGACGCTTCGCAATCCCGTGCATGCCGAGCTCAGCGATCGGAGGGAACTCCTGATCGTCCCCGACGCCTGGGCGACGATCATTCCCGCGGGTTCGGTCTGGAAGTACTGGGACAAGAATGTCGATCAGGGAACGGCGTGGCGGGAACCGGCCTTCGACGATTCCGCCTGGGCCTCCGGCCCGGCCGAGCTCGGCTACGGCGATGGCGACGAGGCCACCGTCATCGACGGCGGCCCCTCCAACAACCGCAACCCGACGGCCTACTTCCGCCGCGAGTTCCGGATCGAGGATCCGAGCCGTTTCCTCGCCCTCAGGATCGGCCTGAAGCGCGACGACGGCGCCGTCGTGTACCTCAACGGCACGGAGGTCTTCCGGTCGAACATGCCGGCGGGGACGATCGGCTACAAGACCTGGGCCTCGTCGTCGGGAACGAGCGAGAGCACTTTCTTCACCCAGGAAGCGGAAGCCTCGCTCCTGGCCGCCGGCGAGAATCTCATCGCCTGCGAAGTGCACCAGGCGAACGCAACCTCGTCGGACCTGAGCTTCGATTTGACCTTGCAGGCCGAGCGCGCCGCGGCGCCGCCCGCGCCGAGTTTCATCCGCGGCGATGCCAACGGCGACGGTCGGATCGATCTTTCCGACGCCGTGACGATCCTGCGCTTCCTGTTCGCCGCGGCGCCGACCGACTGCGGAGACGCCCTCGACGCGAACGACAGCGGCCGGGTGGATGTCGCCGACGCCGTCTACGTTCTCGCCTACCTCTTCGGCGCGGGCCCGCCGCCGCCGGCGCCCTTTCCCCGGCACGGCCCCGATCCCACCGCCGACGATCTGGCCTGCGAGCGGCGGTAGCGGCGGCGCGCGCCCCGATCCGGCGGACATCAGCCGGCGCAACGTCTTGACCGCGAGCCTTCGGATGGGCGAAGATGCCGCGCTGCCGCTTTGGTCCGCGGCCTCCGCTCCCGGGAGCCGCGGCGCAAGCGTATGAAAGGACGACACCCGTGAGAGATGACGATTCCGCCCCGGAATCCCCGAATTCCGCCGCCGGCGCCGAGCGCCTGGTCGAGCCCGAGGACGCGCTGCCTCCCATCGACATGGAGCGGCTTCCGCCGCACTTGCGCGAGGCGGCGGCGCGCGCCGGTTGGACGGAGCTCATGCCGGTCCAGGCCCGCGCCATCCCCTACCTGCGCGCCGGCCGGGATCTCATGGTCCAGTCGCGCACGGGGAGCGGCAAGACCGGCGCCTTCATGCTGCCGATCCTCGAGCTCATCGACCGCGGTTCCAAGGCCTGCCAGGCCTTGATCCTCGTGCCGACGCGGGAGTTGGCCCAACAGGTCGCGCGCGAGGCGGAGCTTCTTGGCGGCGCCCTCGGCATCCGCACGGCGGCGGTCTACGGCGGCGTGCCCTACGGGGGGCAATTCGAGGCTTTCCGGCGCGGCGCGCACATCGTGGTCGGCACGCCGGGCCGCATCCTCGACCACCTTTTGAAGCGCACGCTCGCCTTCGACGCGGTTCAAATCCTGATTCTCGATGAGGCCGACCGCATGCTGTCGATGGGCTTCTATCCCGACATGTGCGACATCAAACGCCATCTGCGGCCGCGGCCGGCGGGCAGCTACATGTTCTCGGCGACCTTCCCGCCCTACGTCATGAGCCTGGCGGGCCAGTTCCTGCGGGCGCCCGAGCTCCTGAGCCTGAGCCGCGACCGGATTCACGTCATGGAGGTCGAGCACGTCCTCTACAAGACCCCCGCCCTGGACAAGGACCGCGCCCTGGTGCGCATCATCGAGATCGAGAACCCGGATTCGGCCCTGATCTTCTGCAACACGCGTTCGCGGGTGCACTACGTGTCGGTGGTGCTCCAGCGGTTCGGCTACGATGCGGACGAGCTCAGCTCGGATCTCTCCCAGGCGGTGCGCGACAAGGTGCTCGGCCGCCTGCGGGCGGGAACGCTCAAGTTCCTGGTGGCGACCGATGTGGCCGGCCGCGGCATCGACCTGCCCGAGCTATCGCACGTCATTCAGTACGACTTTCCCGAGGATCCCGAGGCCTATATCCACCGCGCGGGACGCACGGGACGCGCCGGCGCGGCGGGCGTGGCCATCTCGCTCGTGTCCGATGTGGAGCGTATCGGCCTCCTATCCCTCGCGAAGCGCTTCGGCATCGACCTTGACGAGCGGCCCGTCCCCACCGATGAAGAGGTGGCGGCGATCGTCTCCGAGCGGCTCACCGCCCTCCTGGAAGCCCGGCTGAGGACCCGCGACAAGCTGCAGATCGAACGCATGAAGCGCTTCGCGCCCCTGGCGCGGACCCTCGCCCAAAGCGAGGACGTGGCCGCGCTGCTCGTCATGGTGCTCGACGACCGCTACCAGGAGCTGCTTCACGCGCCCGCCCCGCAACCCGAGCCCGGGGGCGGACCCGAGCCGCGGGGCGAGCCGCGGACCCGCAGCTCCCGCGGCGGCGGGAGCCGGCGCGGGGGCCGCCGCGGCCGCGGGGGACGCGGCGGCGCTCGACGGGGCTGAGATCGCGTCACGGCGCCGCGCAGGCCCTGGACGCGCACGCCGGCAGCGTGTCCTCCGTCGGATCGACCCCGCATGCTTGCGCGCCCGGCGGCGGCAGCGAAGCGCCCGCGAAGAGATACGCGAGAATTCGAACGGCATCGGCGATATCGAGCCTGCCGTCGTCGTTGGCATCGGCCGCATCCGGGCACACGGGCGCCGGCGCTTCCGCGAACAGGTAGCCCAGCACGAAGATGGCGTCGGCGATATCCACGCGTCCGCTGTCATTGGCATCGCCGCGGCGGAAAAGCGGCGGCGGCGGCTCGGCGAAAGCGACCAGCGCGATGGCGCCGTTCTCCACGGCCGCCGCCTCCCACGCGCCGCTCGGCGCCATGAAGCTCACGGGGAAGGATGCGCCGCCGACATCGGAAGCGAGCGCAAGCTCGGCGCGATATCCCAGGGCATCCGCGGAGATGTCCGGCGCCGCGCGATACCTCAGGTTGCAGAGCACGATCTCCTCGCCTTCGGGCCAGCTTGACTCCGCCCCCTCGGGCAGCGTGGCGCGCACGTTCACGCCGTCGGCCTCGCGTTCGACCTCGAGCACCGCGCCCTCGAATGCCGTTCCCGCCGTCGCGGCGCCCAGAAACGCGACGAGGGCGGGATCGTGCCGGATGCCCGCCGCGAATCCGCGGATTTGGAGATCGCGCGCGAGCCGCGCGCGCAGCGGGACTTGGACGCCGGCCGCATCGCCGATGCGCGCCGCCGCGGAGCCGAGCTCCATGGTGCAGCGCAGGCCGACGACCTCCGCGCGGCATTCGGCCGGCAGCGATCGGCTTCCTTGGTCTCGGGCCGTGAGGGTCCATAGGTGGGCTCCGGGAAGCACGTCGCAATCGAGGTATTCGCTCGCCCCGGCCGGCACGACGGCGACCGGGACGCCATCGCGGACGATAGCGATTTCAATTCCCTCCGTTTGGGCCTCCCAGGAAATGAGCACATCGCGCCGGCCGCTTTCGACCTGGGCGCACCGGACCTGCGCGGGCCGCCACAGACCGACGGTCTCCTCGACCACGTTGTTCTCCACCACCGCTTCGCCCGGCGCGACGCCGATGGCGGCCCTGAAACGGTCCGCGCCGGTGCGGAGGCGCACGCGCTGTTCGAAACCAACCCAGGCATCGGGCTCCAGCACCGCGCCGCCGAGCGCCTCGGCGTGCAGCACCTCCCAGAGGTCCCGCGGCGCGTCCACGGCGCCGTCGCGGGCGAGTTCGAGCACGAGACCTTCCACGGAGGCCGGCGCGGCGCCGCGGTTGACGACCTGCGCCGTGATCACGACTTCCTGGCCGGGCTTTCCGTGAGGCGGCGCGATGGACAGGGCGACATGAAGATCCGGCCGCGCCGTGATGCGCAGGCGGCGCAGGCCCGCGCGCTCGCCGCGCCCCTTCTTCTGGATGACGCCGGGCCGGGACACGCCCACAACTTCGATATTCTTGATATTCGGCCCCACCATGAGCCCCGTGGGCACAAAGAAATCCATCGATTCCTCAACCAACTGGTTGTCGGTGACGAGAGTCACCGTCGCGGGCCCGCCGGCAGCCGGAATTCGCGCCACGGCCAGCTCGCCGTCGCCGTCGCGCACAGCGCCTGCGCCATGGTAGATCATGCCGAGCAACAGGCTGCCGTCGGGACCCACGAACGCTTTCAGGTTCTTGCCGTAGAGTCGTCCGGCGGCATCCACCGGCCCGCCGTCCGTACCACGGACGAGCAAGCCCCAGAGATCGTGCAGTACCTCGCCCTCGCGGCCGAGGATGAGACCGGCGTTGACGCGCTTTAGGATCAGCCCCTCGTCAACAACGTCGAAGCGATTGATCCCGCGGCTATCCAGGCAATCCATGCCGACCGCGATGATAGTCACCTGCTCGGAATTATCAGCGGGCACCGCTTCGTTGGCGCCGGGCGCGGAGCAGGAACGCTGGAAGGTAAACGCCTGATCGCCGGGACCGCATTCCCAGATCTCGATGGTACGATCGAACACGGTCGTGAGATCGGCGTCAGCATCCTTGATGAATGACAGTATGGCCGCGGTGCCCTCCCCCACGGGTCTCCTGGCAAGTCGCACCATGTGCTTGAGCGCGCCGTCGCCGGCGCCGATGAGCTGCGGTTCGGGCGCGACGGCGGCGAGCGGAGCCACCTGTACGACGCACGCCGCGACCGCCGAAGCCCGGGGATCCGTGCTGTCCTCCTGCGTGCAACGTACCCAGGCGACCGCAACCCTGGCTCCGTAGCCGCAGGCGCACACCTGGGGGAACGCATCGGCCTTGTGGGCGTGGTCGTGGTCGGAGAGCCGGAGCGGACGCGACCAGCCCGATCCGGGCGTCCAGACGGCAAGATACACGTCCTGCATGGTTTGGAACGCGGCGTATTCGTTGACATCCAAGTCGCCGTCCTGCATGAACGCCTGGTTGAACTGCACGAGGGGGAGCTGGTTCTCGCTCCAGACGAGCACTGCCTGCCCCGGCTCGCCCGGATTCGCACCGGGAACCCATGCCAGCACGGGATCCGAGGGCATGCGGCCCGCGGCGTCAGGCCAGATCGCCGCCGGCGCCGAGGGTTCGCCATCGCCCTCGCGCAGACTCCAGAAGAGCTGCGGCGCCGCGCGCGCCGGATCGGGATCCGTGTCCTGAACCCACACGGTGAGCGCATACCAATCGTCGCCGCATACCGCCGGCAGGACTTCCTCGGGATCGGGATCTTCGTCAGGACCTTTGAATGCGAAGGCCGGTCGGTCCGCCGCCGCTCCGCTCGACAGGCCGCAGTCGTCGGGATCGACCCAGCACCAGCGGCATAAATCGCAGGGCGGCGTCAGGCAGCCGCTCGCATTGAGCAGCGTCACCGTCCCGAACTTGCAGACGCGGATGCCGCACACCTTGCCGTAGAAGCTCACCCAGAGGTAGAACCTCCAGCAGAGATCCGCGTCGAGTCCGAAGCAATCCATGAGACCTCCGCCGCCGTCCAGAAGCGGCAGGGAATCGACTTGCAGTTCGATCGGAACGCCAAGACGGGCTTCGGCAGTGGCGGACACGCCCGCGCCGACAAGGAACGCGATATCGGCGTCGAGCCAGGTTTCGATGCTCGGCTCGATATGGGGGCAGACGGCGGCATAGGCCTTGGGCGCGAGGTCGCGCTCGGTGTTCAAGGCGAGTTCGGCGCCGAGATCCAAGCCGTAGCTCATACCGATCCGCATGCCCCACGTGATCGTTATGAACCACGCCTGCGCGATGGGCACCGTCTTCTTGAAGATCGTCATGTTGCCACCGAAGACATTCGGCTTGCAAGCGCGGAAACAGAGATGGCTGCCGCGGTCGCCGGCATGCAGGCATTCGACGCCCTGCAGGCGGAAGTTCTTGTCGATAAGCTTCTTGTTTAAGAACTGGACGAGAACCTCGGCGCCCACCGCCGAGCGTCGCATGTGGTACTTCTCGGTCATCGAAAAGGGGATGTCAGCCGTGAGCGCCGCTTTGACGCGGTTGTCGAGCTTGAGCTCCGGGAGACAGGCGCTGCCCACGCATAAACGGTACGGCCCGATGGGCTTGTCCCATTCGACGATCCCGAGCCCGCTCGGCCAGCCCGGCACGCGGGGCGTGAAACCGTTCGGAAGCCGCAGGTGGAAAGCGTACGACCGCGTCTTCGAGTCGACGGAGATCTTCGACTCCAAAGCCTCGGCAAGGGGCCACTCATCACGCCAGGGCAACGGTACGCGCCAGGCGGTGGCGCGGGCGATGTCATGCTCGGCCAGAAATAAACCACCCCATGCGAAGCACCAAACCTCGACGGGCAGGCCGGCCTCGATGCCATCGACAGCAGGCAACAGCGAAAAATCGATCTCGCCGCGCCACCAGCAGGGCCTCGTCATGGCCTCTTCGCGTGTCATGTCCACGGGCTCGGCGGGTACCCACGGCCAAGACTCCGGAGGGTGGTTCTTGTATCCGAACTGATAGTACACGGGCAAGCGGGGCTCGTCCGGGTAGTCCCACAGACCCTGCCATCCGGGCCGCACGTAAGTGTAGTACTCGAGCTTGAAGGGGGTCACCGCCTGGTGCGGGTAAGGCGTCTCTTCGTCGACCTGGCGCCTAGCCTTGGCGGCATCCGGACCGACGAACACGTTCGGGTTGGTCAGCCCGAACTCGTTGTAGATCTGGTCGACTTCCAAGATATCGGTTGCGCTGCCCGGCGTGCGGACGTTGAGCAGCATCGCGCGGGACCTGAGGCGGGCCTCGTCGCAGTTGGCGCCCCTCGCCGTCACCGTGACCCGGTAGAGCGCGCTGCGCACATACATGTGCGCGACGGTCGTGCCCGACGAGATAGCGCTGCCTCCGTCCCCGAAGTCCCAGCGATACTCGGCGACGGGAGCCGAGCCGGCCTTGGGGCTCACGGTGAAGAGAAAGCTCCGCATGCCCTCGATGGCTTGCATTACAGGCGACCCGCCGGCGCCGCGGGAGGCACCTTCCTTGGCCTGGTTGAAATCCAACGTTTGGAAGCTCGGAAGGCCGGTTTCCACCCAGGTGATCTCATTGAGTGCGATCTTGCCGTCGCGCTCCGTGAGAGGCGTCACTCGGATCATCGGATTGGGCGCCGTGATCTCCGCAAGCTCAAAAAGTTCCACGATTTCGCACTCCCAGCATCGTTTGCAGGTCTCGCCGAGCTCGTGGATCACATCGCCGTCATAAAGCCGGGGATTGAGGTACGCCGGGCTATCATCGAAGTGCAGGAAGACCGCCGCGGACGAGTCTTCGGGCGCATCGAGGTAAAGGGTGAAGAAGTACCGATGCATGTTCCCGTCGCCGGTGAGGCTCATCTGACCGAAGCCAGGCTCGTTCTGCTTGAGTCCCTCTGCCTCTGGGTCCACCACCACTGTCGTCGTGATCCATTCCGGCCGGCCGGCTTCCGCGGGGAAGCTCACGGGCTGCCAACGCAGCTTCTTCAGGGTGTACCGGCCCGCGTCGTCCGACTCGAATTCTTTTCTGGACCGAATTAGAAGCTGGAGCTCCGCGCCCTCGGGAAAGGCCCCTCTCCGCGAAAGCAGCAGGCGCACCACGAGGTATCGCACCGGCGACCCGTCGATGGAGGACGGGAACTCGATGAGGCCCCCGAACTCGCACCCCGCCGCAAGTTTCTTCACGCCGGTCCCGGGACGGCCGGCGGAGCCGCCCACCCAGGCATCGTTCGAACAGTACGTCTCCGCCCCGATGTCCACGGTCGTGACACCACCGTCGATCCCGGCGTCGGGATCGCCGTTTGCCTTAATGGTCACCTCGCCCGCCGAGGCCGCCTGCTCCGGATCGAGGTGCACCATCGTGCTCTCCCCCGGCAGCACGTGCACCTCGCCGTCGCTGGTCACGACCTCGAGCGAAGGGTACGATCCGGCCGTGTCCCACTCTAGATCGCAGCTTCCGTCGGCATTCCACGTGACGTTGACGTTCTGCACGGGGTTCTGCATTCGCCGCCCCAGGAAGAAGCCGTCTTTCAGGCGCAGCTTCCCGGCCGAGTCCCACACGTGAATGTCGACCGTGCCGGTGTTCCCCGCCTTGGCGGCCGGCGTGCGCACGGTGATGCTCGTCGCCGTGGCGTTCAGGACCGCTGCCTTGTAGACGCCCAGATACACCGCGAGCCCCGGCCCCGGTACGAACCCGTTGCCCTTGACCACAACCTCGGCGCCGCCTTCGATCGGGGCCCAATTCGGATTCGCGCCGGTGATCTCGCGCCGGTCGGCCACATAGCGGAAGCCCCGCGCGAGCACGGCATCGCCGGCGCGCACATCCACATAGCAGCCGCCGGGACACGCGACAGCCGGCGTCGTCGCGCGTAAGCACCGCGCGCTTACGAACCGGACGTCCGGCGCCGGCGCCTGCCCGAAGCGCACCGCCAGCCCGGGCCGAAAGTTGCGGCCGTGGATTTCGACGACGGTGCCGCCCGCCAGCGGGCCGGCCCACGGCTCCACCCGTTCGATGACCGTGCCGGGCGAGACTTTCCCGGGATTGAGCAGGGTGAACAGGTAAGGGGACGTCGACACCCCGACAAGCTCCGGCAGGCCGTTCCGATCCAAATCCACCGCGTGCACGTCGTCCAGCGAGGAGTACCTGTAAGTGAACGCGGTTTCGACCTCGGCGAAAGTCCCGTCGCCGCGATTCCAGAGCACGGTGATCCCCCAATTGACGCTCTGACCGGGGACCGGATCGTGCACGGAGCAAGCCAAATCGACAACGCCGTCGCCGTCAAGGTCGGCGGCGGCAAGCCCCTTGGGCAGGTGACCCGCGGTGATGGCGAAGGGGTCATGGAAAGCCCTGCCTCCGCGTCCCAGCCAGACATACACTCGCCCCAACTGCCTGTCGGTCTTGGCCGCGTCGATGATGCCGTCCCCGTTGAAATCCGCCGCCGCCAGGCCGTCGCCCTCGGCGGTCGCCCCCAGGAGGAGACGCGGCAGATACCGGGCCGCTTGCAGCGTGCCGTTGCCGTTGCCGTAGAATACGGCGAGCGGCCGCTCGCCTCCCACATCGACCAGGCAGTCAAGGCGCGAATCGCCGTCGAGATCGATGATCTTAAGGTTGCGGCTCGCCGCGAAGCTTGGCAGCCCCTCGTAGGCCGCGTAGGGTTCGAAGCCGTGATCGGCGCGCCCCAGAAAAACGTAGACGCCGGAGGAGGAGCTCACCGGCGTGCGCCGGCCGGCGACCACGATATCCGGAAACGCGTCGTCGTTCAGGCGCCCCGCCGCGACGCCCTGGGCGCCCAGGCTTTCCCCGAGGGTCCCGGCATACTCCAGACCGTTCTGGCCGTCGCCGTGATAAACCTCCACCCCGCGCCCATAGCACGCCAGGAGGACATCGGCGGCGCCATCGCCGTTGACGTCGGCACAGGCCAAGTCGCGGATGCCGGCGCCCTCGGCCATGGGCCACGCCGCTTCTTCGCGCAGCGAGCCGTCAGCACGCGCCGACAGGATCACGATCTCGCGCGCACCGCCGTCGGCGATCACGATTTCGGGCCTGCCATCGCCGTTCAGGTCGCCGACCGCGGTCGCATCGATCCGGTGGCCCGCGCCGAGATCGTAGCAACGTTCGCCGGAAATGCCGTGCGGCAGGCCGCCCAAGCCGATGAAAGCTTGCCCCTTGTTGGAGAGCAACCCCACGAGATCGTCGACCCCGTCGCCGTTCAAATCGCACGCCAGCCCCCCCGCGAAAGGCTCGTGGAGCGCGTAAGTGCCGGCGGTTCCGAACCGCCGGTTGCCTAGCCCGGTGAAGATCGCCCCGTGCTGGCCGATCGGCGCGGAGCTCGCGCTCGCGAAGATGTCCTTAAGGCCGTCTCCGGTCAGATCGCCCACCGCCAGCCAGGAAGGCCCGGGCGGCGTATCCAGGAAGAGCGGCGTCGCGGCGAAGGTGCCATCGCCGAAGCCGAAACGGACCGCGAGACGGTTGGAGTTTCTCAGCGCGATCACCAGATCCTGGCGCTTATCGCCGTCGAGGTCGGCCGCCACGATCCAGGCGCCGCCCACGCCGCCCGTGTCGACGAGCGGCGTTCGGATCGAGAAGCCGCCTTTCCCATCGCCGAGGGCGATCTGAACCTTGTCGCCGCTTCGGAGCACCGCGAGATCGATGTTCCCATCGCCGTCGAAATCCGCGGCCGCCGCTCCCAAGATGAGGCCGCTGTCCGGAATGGCGCTCTCCAGGCGTTTGAAGTTGCCGTTGCCCTCGTTGACGAGCGTCATGACGGGGTCCGGGGCGCTGAACTCGTAGGCCAGGCAGATGAGGTCGGGGCGCCCATCGCGATTCAGATCGCAGACGAAGAGCCGCGGCTCTTTGGCGGGCGGGAGCGGCTTGCGTCCGGGGAGATTGAAAAACGCGCTCGCCCGCGGAAACCGACCCCGGCCGTCGCCGAAGAAGACGCGCACGGCCTCCTCCTCCACGACGGAGGTCGCCTGCCGGTTGCCGCTCGCCACGGCGCAATCCAGGTTGCCGTCGCCGTCGAAGTCCGCCACGGCGACGGTGTACGGACCGCCCTTCGGCCACTCGATCGGAACCGCGCTGGTGACGAAGCGCCCCTCGCCGGCGCCGAACAGAATCGAAACCTCGGGCGAGGACGTCGAGTGGCACGCGATGGCGAGATCCACGAGCCCGTCGTTGTCGAAGTCGCCGGCAGCTACATCATTCGGAGACGGACCCGTCGCGTAATGCATGGGGAAGGGAGGCGCCGCGGAAAGCAGCGGCGCCAGGCACAGAACCGCCGGCCAGAGGTGCCGCCAAAAGGGGACGCTGCGACGATGGACGACAACCAAAGAGGGGCTCCATGAACACATGACCCACCTCCTGAGGAGGTTCGCCGCCCCGGCGCGCCGGGAGGACGTCCCCCGTCGCCGGTTGGGACGCTTCGACCGTATTCGCAGGTCTGATTTCTATATGCTAACTCAAAGAAAGGGATAGTTCAAGCTACAGGGCGGAGCCCCAAACCGCCGCGGGCGGGCCCGGCGCGCACTCCGCGCGGGGAGCGCGGCGGGCTCGCCCGCGGCTCCGGCCCGCCTGACCGGCCCGAACGCCTCCCGAACCCTTCGCGCCCCGCGTTTCGCCCTCAACGCCGCGCGCACCCTCTCCGCCGCCGGCCCTGCGCTCCCGCATGGCCGGCCTGCGCGCTCGTTCGCGCCCCCGCCTCGCCGCCCTCACGCACCCCAGTCCCACTCCCTCGGGGGGCGCGGGCCCCGCCGCTTGCGCCCCTCCCTCACCGAGCCTCCCCTTCCTCCCCCCGCGCCGTATCGTCGAGGACGCCGCTCCGTAGTACCGAAGCCGGATCTCCCGTGGCTCGGCCAGATGCGCCAGCGCCGGGAACTCCAGCGGGTCGTACACGACCGTCCCGCGCCCAGGCGCACCCTCGTTCTTTCCATGGTAGATCACATTCGAAGCCCCGGGCGCGTACTCCATGCGTCCGAGCGACAGCACCGGCTTGCAGGGATAGCTCACCAGCCGCTTGCGCCCCTCCCGGTCGCCCTGCCGACGGAACGATCTCGACCATGGCGGTGCGCCGCGACGTCACCGATCTCAGGCGCGCCGAGGAGGACCGGCGCCGCCTGGAGGCGCACCTCGAACGTACCCAGAGAATCGAGAGCCTGGGCATGCTCGCGGGCGGGATCGCTCACGACTTCAACAACCTCCTGACGGCGATCGTCGGCCACATCAATCTGAGCCGCGGACATCTCCCGCCCGGCTCGCCCGCGCACGATAACCTGCATGCCGCCGACACGGCCGCCCAGCGCGCCGCGGATCTGCACACGCAGATGCTCGCCTACTCGGGGAAAGGCCGGTTCGCCATCGAGGCGTTCGACCTCAACGAGGTCGTCGCGCACATGGTCCGCATGCTCGAAGTCCTGATCCCGAGGCGGACGGCGATCAAGTACCGGTTCACCCCCGGTCTTCCCGCCGTCGAGGCCGATGCGGGGCAGATCCACCAGGTCATCATAATCTCATCGTCAATACCGTTGAGGCGATCGGCGATCGCGAGGGCGAGATCGTCCTCTCGACGGGCCTTCGGGTCTGCGATCGCGCCTTCCTCGCCGGGATGTACCTCGACGAGCGCCTGCCGGAAGGATCCTACGTGCATCTCGATGTCGCCGACAACGGGTGCGGAATGGATGGCGAAACGGCGCGCAGGATCTTCGACCCGTTCTTCTCGACGAAGTTCACCGGGCGGGGCCTGGGGCTTCCGGTCGTCCTCGGCATCGTTCGGGGTCACAGGGGCGCAATCAGGGTGGCGAGCGAGCCCGGCAAGGGATCGACGTTCACGGTGCTGCTGCCGGCGGCGGCGCGGCCGGTCGCAGCCGGCGCGCGGCGCGACCGCCCGGCGTCCGGCTGGCGCGGGCACGGAGCGGTGCTCGTCGTCGACGACGATGAGATGATCCTGGGAGTCGCCAAGCCCATGCTCGAACGCCTGGGGCTCTCCATGCTGGCGGCCTCGGGCGGTGACGAGGCGATGGAGATCTTCCGGGCCCGCCGGAACGAGATCCGCTGCGTCATCCTGGACCTCATGATGCCGCGGAAGGACGGCGGCGAGACCTTCGCCGAGCTCCGCGAGATCAAAGGCGATGTACGAGTGATCCTCTCGAGCGGCTACGACGAGGAGGAAATGACCGCACGGTTCGCGCAGGGGGACCTCGCCGCCTTCCTCCAGAAGCCGTACACGCTCAAGGCCCTCGAGACGGCGATTCGCAGCGCCCTCGAGGCGTGAGGGCTGGATCTCCGCCGCCGCGAGAGCGCCGCCCGCGGACCGGCCGCCGGTTTCGCCGGACGATCCGGCGCGCCATCGGAAACGACGAGGGTCAACGGATCTCGTCGAAGCTGCCGAGCGGCGCCGACGTCCAGTAGTACGGATCGTCGCCCGGCGCGAGCCGGAGGCCGTTCATGTCCATGGTGTCCCGTATCGGCTCGTAGACATCCTCGTACCAGCCGGCCGGGACCTTGTAGACCGTGCCCGTGTCCGGATCGTAGACCCGATCGAACCCGAGCATGGCATCGCTCCTCTTCTGGGCGAGAATATCGTCGGCGGCGGACCGCTGGGCCCAGGCGTCGTAGATGATGTCCGATGCCTCGCTGAGCGTCCGCCCGATCTCGGCGACGCCCTCCCAAATCTGATGCTGCTGGACGAAACACCAGTTGATGTACGCATCGGTCAATGTGAAGCTCTCCAGGCACGCAACCAAGGTGGGCAGGAGCATCGGGAACTCCTCCTTGGGCGCCGTGACGCCAAAGACGATGTAGGCCTGCGCAAGGTCCGAGAACGGCAGCGGGACCATCGTGCCGAAGAACTGTCCCTCTCCCGTCGCGCCTCCCTCGGCGAAGATCCCTCGCACGAGCGAGCTGTCGGCGCCGGGCAAGGGCAGATAGCCCGGCTGCGGCGCGACGGAGATGATCTCCAGGCCCTCGATGTGCGGGAACCGGGGCATGAACGCCTCCGCGGCCTTCATCGCGGCCACCTCGGGCCAGTGGGCGAAGAAGTTCTCCGCGGTCGCGGGGGAGACCACCGGCGCATCGACGTAGGGGATCTCCAGGTACCCCTGGCTCGTGTACCAGGCATCGAAGTCCTTCTTGGACTGATCGGTGTACACGGGCCCGATCTGGCCGAAGTAGAACATTCTCCGGAGGGGCCGGCTCGGGTCCTGAATCAGGAACGCGAAGGTCGAGCAGTAGCCGGCGGTGAACACCTCCCATCCCTTCGGCTTCCGGATCGAGAAGAAACCGACGTTGTACGACTCGATCTTCAGCGCCGGCGGCGGCACGAAGCGCAACACGCGCGTCCGGGTCGTCCGCCGCAAGGCATCCAGCGACTCCACGCACCAGCAGACCCCGGCGTCTCCCGCGCCGGCCAGCTTCCCGATCGCGGCCCACGTCGAGGCTTTCAAGGAAATGCGCTTCCTCGTCTCGATCAAGGGATTCTTGACGGCGGCCGCGACCGCCTTCTTCCTCGTGAAGTTGCGGTCGCTCCCGAACCACACCTTGAACGTCTGATTGCAGCGAGTTTCCCAGGCGATCTGCGGGGAGGCGCCCGCCTCCGGAATCTCGATGGCGGCGTTCGCGGCCGGTTCGGGCTCCTCCAGCTCCAGGGAGAAGACGCCGCTCGGAATCCTGGTCTTGTCCGCCTTCGTCCCCACGACCTTCCACTGGAGGATCCCGCCCCTGACGCGGTGGAGCAGCAGGATCTTCCGCCACGTGGATGGCTTGACGGCGGCCATCCCGAGCTCCGGCTTGACACGGAGCCTCGCGAGGAGCTTCACGAAGTCGTTCGTGGAGAACTGGACCTCGACCGCCTTGAACGCCGTGGACGTCTCCCACCGGAACACGGGGGGATCGTAGCACGAGCACACGCCGAAGGACGCGCCATCCGGCGGAGACAGGAGCCGGATTCCCTCCTCGCTATCCTGGCCGAAGGATCGATTCGAAAGCGGCGCGAGAATCGCCAGCGCCAGCGCGGACCATCCACTTCGTCTCATGCACTCCTCCTACCCATAGGACTTCTCGTTGGCGTTTTCATCATCGACGATGCTAATTGGAAACGCCCCGGCGTCAAGCAACAAATGGCATTGGGAGGGATGCAAGGTCCGGTTTTGCCGGAAAAGGGGGGGCCCGAAGAAGGCGTCGAGGGCTTTCGCACGCACGTTGAGGGCGCCGGAGGTCACGTGTTTCGGGCGGGAGGCGTACCGCGAGCCGGAGGGCTGGCGAGACCTCGGCGTGTCGCAGCCATTCCGGAGCGGAGAGTTTACGGGCCGGGGAGAGAAAGCGTGATTGCCCAGACGCAGGCGGGCCCGAGAGTGCCCAGGCCGATGCGGAGCTCATCGGTTAACCCGATCACGGTAAACCGCGCCCGCAACGAGGGTTTCAGGTTCCGGTGGTGGAAGGTCTGGACGAGCAGGAACGCCAAGAAGAGCGTCAGGATGAAGTTCAGGATGGCCGCCGGTTCATGGGCGTAGCAGTGGTCGAGCGACCAGTGCGTGGACATGTTGTGGAACAGATCGTTCTCGATCTCCCATCGGGCGTGAGCAGCTTCCCAAAGGGCCTCGACGGGCAACCGCGATGGGGAGATCGTGGTTGCCCAGTACCATTGGCGGGCCTCTTCGCGCGCCTGCCGACTGCCATTGCGGTACTGCCGCTTTGTGATGCATTCTCGGGTGTGCGATAGCAGACGACGCCCGCGTGGTAATACTCGATCACCTCCTCGCCATTGACGGTAAGGCGGCGCTGGCAGCACTGCGGGCAGCAACGCTTTCGTGAGGGAAAAAAACTCATGCCCATCGAGGGCCGCGAAACGCAAAGGCCGCTTGAGCGGGAGCAGCTTGTTACGCTTGAGCTGGTGGTTGACCGCACGCAGCATGCCACGAAGCACTGCGGCATCCATGCGGGCAAACACCCGTGCGATGGTGTCCGCGCTGGGTTTC
>Ga0209605_1001986_pt1 | contig 20978 bp, 10 predicted proteins | sample AD_UKC035_MetaG_FD_184408 | JGI IMG/M metagenome (GOLD analysis project Ga0209605, IMG submission 184408) | Active sludge microbial communities of municipal wastewater-treating anaerobic digesters from USA - AD_UKC035_MetaG (SPAdes) (version 2) | ecosystem: Engineered > Bioreactor > Anaerobic >...
CGACGATCAGGTACCAACGGCAGTGGCCAACTACCTATCGGTACCCATATACCAAATGACCCAATCGCCAAACCGCCTTGTGGCCACCGGTGGCAATTTCATGGCCGACGGCGATGGCAAAGGCTTCTCTTCGAAGCTGATACTGCAGGAGAACAGTTCCCTGTCGGAGAGCCAAATCGATACCTTACAGAAGAAGTATATGGGTATTCAGCCTTATGTGAAAATGGAAACGCTGCCATTCGATGGTATCCACCACATCGATATGCACATTAAATTACTGGATGAGGAGACCCTGCTTGTGGGTCAATACCCAACCGGTGTGGCCGATGGGCCACAGATTGAGGCCAACCTCAACTACATTCTAAACAATTTTCAAACCCCATACGGTCGCCCTTACCGCGTGGTTCGCATACCCATGCCACCAGACGAGTATGGACAGTATCCCAACCAGTGGTCGGATTACCTCACCTACACCAACTCGCTAATACTAAACAACCTAGTTCTTGTTCCCATTTACGGATTGGCACAGGATAGCGAGGCTCTCAGCATTTATCAGGAGGCCATGCCGGGGTATAACATTGTGGGAATCAACATGCGCAACGTGATACCTGCCAGTGGAGCTATCCACTGCATTACCAAGGAGATTGCCGCCAATGACCCCATATTCATCAGCCATGCTCCCATCCACGATGAGGTGGAATACTCGTACACGGGTTACACATTTACTGCCAATATCTCATCGGCTTCGGGTATTCAGGAGGCATCGCTATACTGGAGCCTGAACCCATCAGAAGGGTTCAATCAAGTGCCAATGACTGCCGACGGGGAAGAATACACAGCCACTCTTTCGTACCTGCCACCCGCCTCGAAGGTGCATTACTACATAAGTGCCACCAACAACAACGAGAAAACCATAACCAAACCCCTGGTTGCGCCTCAGGGAACATATACCTTTGAAGTGGGCGAACAAGACCTCGGATTCGATTTTTCGGCCAACCAAACCGAGCTTGAAATAGGCGATGAGGTTGTGTTTACCTATATCAATCAAGGTGTTACGGCCAACTCATTCCTGTGGAACTTTGGCGAAGGGGCCAACCCCTCCACTGCCGATACCGAAGGTCCGCACACTGTTACATACGATTCGGAAGGGCAGAAGGATATTTCTCTAACCATTAATGGAGATTTAGTGCTAACCAAGACCGGCTACATCAATGTAACTTACACTGAACCCACCTACTTTAACCTAACCATTGAGGTAGAAGGGAATGGTACCACTTCGCCCGAAATTGGCACTCACCAATATGAAGAAGGCTCTTCGGTAACGCTCATTGCCACTCCAGATGAGGGATGGTCATTCACCCGATGGGTAGTCAACTCGCAGGAGTATAGTGAGCCTGAAGTGCAGATTGAGGTAGTTGAAGATATTCAAGCCAAGGCCTACTTTACTGATGAAGGTTCCGGGGTGGGCAGCATTGCCGCAGGCAAGCTACTGATTTCGCCCAATCCCGCCAGCCATACCATAACCGTTTCATTTTCTGAGCAAATCGAAAAGGCAGAAATAGCCATAATGGATATTGCCGGAAATACCGCCCTGGTTTTGCAGAATGCCAACGGCGTGAGCCAATACAAAATTGATATATCGGCGCTTACGCAAGGTATCTACGTGGTGGTTGTTAAAACCTCACGCGGAGTATGGACTTCAAAGTTTGTTAAAAATTAACAATCAATGGAATAGATCTGAGGAGCGATACCTAATCGTTGGAAGTAATGATTATGGTACTCCCCTTTGTATCGATTATAAACTTTAGTCCCAGAGGATTGCAAACGCAATGCAGAGCTTGTTTTAAATCGGTTTTAGCGAAATGCCCCGAGAATAAACATTGATCAATGTTTACGCCCTCGGTTTGGATTTCGATGCAGAACTGCCTTTCCAGCTCGTCCAAAACCATCCTCAGGGGAGCCTCTACATAGTAATAACTACCCCTTATCCACGATACGGCTTCCATGGTATTGATGCCAAAAAGCTGGATGTTGCCTGCCGACTGGTGAATGGCAAATCCGTAGCCGGACTTAACTTTGCCTTCGGGAAACCTTTGGGTTGAAACCAGAATCTCACCTGTAAGGCATTCCACCATAAACATTTCCGAGCGGCTGTAAACGTTGAAACGAGCTTCCTTTACGCAGAGGGTATCCATCCCGGCCACCAGACGAAAGGGGAGTTCACCCTTTTTCACATCAAAAAAGGCTTCGCCATTCAACGCAACCAGCCTCCTTGTGGCAAAGCCAAACTTGCGATGGCTGATTGACGTTCCGGCATTCAGCACAACCACCGTTGAATCGGGTAGCCGTCCGTAGGCATTCTTTCCGCAGGGAGCCTCAATGGTTGCAAAGGCAAACTGCCAATCGTATATCACCGAAACTACGGCAATCAGAAGCAGTAAAATAGCCCCCATATTCATCAACCGATGCCTTAACCTAAGGTTTCTATTCATATCGGCAATGCCTTGCGAAAGCATTTCCCAGGCCGTGGCTTCGGGAAGGGAGTAAGGAACCCTAAGGCGTTGCATAATCGCGTGAAGGCGGGAGGGGCAATCCTCCAACTTCTCTATCTGATAGCCGGTTTTGGTCGTTGACGCCTTTGCATACAGCTGTTTACAAAGACTTTCAGCTATTTCTTTAATAAAATTTTCTACCGCCGTAATCCTCAGGTTAAGCCTGTTGGATATTTCCACGGGCGACATTCCCTCTATTTGGTTCATGAGGAATGCCGTCCTACGCAGGCGTGGTATTTCTGCCAGATTATCCTGCAACAACTTGTAATCCTCGTCGTCGATGAATGGGGAGTCGACCCTGCCAAGCTTTTCGTCCCAAACAAATTCTCTCACAAAATGGAATTCGGGCTTAAGGTCAACAAATCCCTTTCTCACAATACGGTTGACAATGGCATAGAGTATGGTTTTTATGGCATGTTGTCGGACTTTTCGTCGCAGCACCCACAGTTTGATAAAGACATCCTGTGTGAAGGCGTCGGCCATATCGGCATCGCCGGTTGCAAAGTAGCAGTAATTCCTGATACTGTGGTAGTATTGCTCAAAGGTATCTTTAAACCACGGGCTCTCGGTATGTGACGAGGGTATTTCCTTCACGGCTTATTCATCTTAATAATGGAAAAAGTCGTTCAGGTCTTGCTCTATGTGTTGGTATGCCTGATTACGAAGCTGCGCTTCGAAGCCGGCATCGGCTATTGCCCTCTGCATGTCGTATGCGCTAACCTTATGCTTTGCCCCGGCCGAAGACACAACGTTTTCTTCGATCATAATCGATCCCAAATCGTCGGCACCGGCATGGAGGCAGATCTGTGCGATATCCATCCCCACCGTTAGCCACGAAGCCTGTATGTGTCTGATATTGGGAAGCATAATCCTGCTTAAGGCCACCATGCGTACGTACTCATCGGGAGTAACCGTACTTTTCACACCCATTCTGCTCATCTCCGTATCCTTGTCCTGAAAAGGCCAGCAGATAAAGGCCGAGAATCCAACCGATGCTTTAGGTTTTCTCTCCTGCAGGTCGCGTATTTTGACGAGATGCTCCATTCGCTCCGCAAGGGTTTCCACATGTCCAAACATCATGGTGGCAGTGGTAAGCAGCCCCATATTGTGAGCCTCGGCCATCACGTCCAGCCATGCCTGCGAATTGGGCTTACCGGGCGATATCAGTTTTCTAACCCTATCCACCAGTATTTCGGCCCCGCCACCGGGCAGGCTGTTTAAGCCGGCTTCCACCAGCTGCTCCAACACTTCGCGGTAGGTCGTTTTCTCAAGCCGTGCTATGTGGGCTATTTCGGGTGGGCTCAACGCATGCAGTTTCAACTGCGGGAACCTCTCCTTAAGCTGCTGAAAAAGATCGATGTAAAAAGCAAGGCCCAGCTTGGGATGCAATCCCCCCTGTAAAAGGATTTGGTCGCCACCATAGCGGAGCATCTCTTTGATTTTGACTACATATTCGTAAGTGGAAGTAATAAAGGCACTACCATCGCCGGGTTTGCAGTGGAAATTACAAAACTTGCACCCCGAAATGCATACGTTGGTAATATTGATATTCCTGTCGATTTGCCAGGTTACCCTGTTCCCAGGGACAATGGATTGCCGCATCTGATGGGCAATGAACATCAGCTCCGTCAGGGAGGCATTGTTGAAAAGGAATAAACCCTCGTCGAGGGTTAGGAACTCGTGCCTAAGAGCCTTGGTAAATATTTCACCGGTGTTCATACTTTGCATTTGAAATAATTCAGGGCAAAGCCAATGGATTATTTTTAAACGTCAGAAAATCATTTTAGTTGTTACAATTATTGAAAAGTGTGGTCGTATTCAGGGAATTACATGGTCACTTTATTTACATCCTGTATTCGGTCCACAATCCCTTCAGTCCGTTATATGTACTACAAAAATTGATTTTCTATCCTGCTTTTAAAGTTAGCAATGTCTATAAAATTACAATTATTGTCATTATCTTTTTGGACAAGTTGATTTTTTCAGTGGCAATAGGATTATCATTTATTCCGTAAAAAAATAATGATTTTATTCCCAGTATTTTAAGTTTTAATGTTCAACAAGTATGATTATTTCTTAACTATTATTCCCTTCTCGGAACTTGTTTGGACAACGGATTTATCAAACTCTTTAAAGTAACCAGGTACTATAATCCAAAGAAAGCGAACTTTCAATACCATTTATGATGAACCTATAAGCCAAATTCAGTTCAATATAGGCATAAGGTTTAAAAATGCAATGATTTATATGATTTTCAAAGGCAAATTCTTTGAGAATATCATTTTATCAAGCAGCATAAATACTGCTACCTATTGATTTGCTTTTCTTTCTGCAATACGCTTATTCGCTGCATCGCGATCCACTCCTGATACATGCTGACCACCATCAGCATCCTTGAATGTCATTGTGGGCATTGAAGATTCCCTAGAAAGTGATCCGCCAGTCATTTCGTCAGTTTTCCCCATCATCATTATTGCTAACAGGGCTATGACACCCGGAATTATGAAATAGATTAACCATCCTGCTACCATAACCAAACCAACTACCAGCATCCCCAAAGCAACTTTACCCGGATAGTAGATGACCAACCACCAAGTTCCAAACTTCGCAATCATCTCCCAAAGCATGCCTATTCCGGAAATCAGCCATATCCCCAAAACAAAAGGTACAAATTTCAGGAACAAGGGATACTCTGACCAATGGGAGAAAAAGTTTACATTGAATCTCAACGAAATGGTTAAAGCATCATTAAGTTGTATCAAAAAAAGGAGAATGGCCAGTGCAGCCGATGAAATTAAAAAGATGTACTGGGTAGCAATTGAGGCTCTCTTCCAGAAAACTTCTGATTTGACAAAAAATTTTATTACCAACTTGTAAACCAGTTGCCAAATCAGTGTAAGTATCACGAAAAATAGTGAAACAATAATCGTTGATGCTATTAGGTCGGCTGATGCTACATTGAAAACATACAACCACCATTCAGGTGTTTTCGGTGCTTTTAATTTACACAAATCATGTTGCCCAACAACCCAACCTGTTGCATTCACCTTTCCATTACTAATACGTTCAATCTGAACAAAACCACGGTATTTGGTTGCTGATGTTTTTTTTGCATTATCAAAAACCTGATGTTTGTACCCACCGACAACCAGTAAAGTATCACCCGTAAAGATCTGCGCCCCACGATATTCATCCACAGGATATTCATAATCATCACCAGGGCGAATCTCTTTTTTACCCTTAAACTCTGATTTTGCCTGTGTGTTGATATAAAAATTATCAGTGACTATCAGCAAATTTCCTTTTTGTAAACCCGTAAAGTAGTACAAAGCAGCAGAGTCTCTTTGTGCGCCATTCTGCATTGCATTTATTTCATCTACGGAAATGCCTCTTTTGCATGATTCCAAAGACAACATAAAAAAAGCACTAAGAATGAGTAAAATAAACAATCTTGTTTGTCTCATAATTTTTATGAATTTATTTTTAAGTTAACGCTGCTAAGTTAGCACATTGTTTAAACAGGGAGAAAAACAAAAAATATTAATTATTCTCAAAAAAACAGATTCATTTTATTTGACTATAAATTATATTTATGATTAGAATTTAAATTCAGCATTAGAATAAGCAATTTAATTGATTGGCTTAAAAATGAGATTATTGGAAATAGCATGAATATTTCCTTCCATTTTATTTATTGCAATTATCTCCGAATAAGAGAGCAGTTACAAGTTCAAAGGTCGTTGTACAAAGACTTAAAGCAGTGCTGCCCAGCTACTGTCAGAATGTACTAAATCTATTACTTTCTTCTTTGAGTACTTACGCAATACATACATGGAATTGCACTGCAAGTACAACGTTAACTCTTCTTTTACTTTCGTTATCCAATACGGTAATAAACATAAAGGTTACTATTAGCCTTTTACAACTGTAATTCAATGTGAATTGATAGATGCCGAAGTATGGAAAAAGCAACTATTTGTTTTTTAATATTTTGTATAATTTATCTCAGTCCAACTATATTTAAGTTTTACCCGTTTTACTATCTTTGTCTGTTTTTTAAATTCGTCTTACACCATTTTTACAAGGGCAAGGCTTTCAATTATAATACTTCAATTGCAATGATTAACGACAAGATAGTAGTAGGCATAACCCAGGGCGACATCAACGGCATAGGCTACGAGGTGATAATCAAAACTCTATCCGATAGCCGTATTAACGAACTTTGCGTTCCGGTTTTATATGGCTCTCCCAAGGTTGCCGCATACCACAGGAAGGCACTGAACGTGGAGAATTTCAGCTTCAATCAGGCGAAAGATATTGATGACATTAATCCCAAGCGTTCGAATATTATCAACTGCATGAACGAGAATGTGAGGGTGGAGTTGGGCAAATCGAACGAATACTGTGGCGAGGGTTCTGTAAAGGCGCTGGAGTGTGCCGTAAACGACCTTAAAAAAGGGAAAATTGACGTACTGCTCACCGCTCCAATCAATAAGCATAACGTTCAGGGAAAGAACTTTAACTTCCCCGGACACACCGAATTTTTGGCCAAAAGTTTCGGTGTTGACGAGGTCCTCATGCTGATGGTCAGCAACACCATGCGGGTTGGAGTTGTAACCGGCCACGTGGCTCTGTCCGAAGTTCCCGGGCTGATAACCGTTGACGCCATTCTTACCAAGCTGCGCATCCTCAACCATACGCTGATCACCGATTTCGATATCCGAAAACCCCGTATAGCCGTGCTGGGGCTAAACCCCCATTCGGGCGACGGAGGGGTTTTGGGCAATGAGGAGCAAACCGTTATTATTCCGGCCATTGAAAAAGCCAATGCCGAGAATATCCATGCCATGGGCCCATACTCAACCGACGGGCTTTTTGGATCGGAGGGATTCTCCAAATTCGATGGGATATTGGCCATGTACCACGACCAGGGCTTAACGCCCTTTAAGGCACTGGCGTTTGATACCGGAGTTAACTATACTGCCGGATTGCCCGTAATACGTACTTCGCCTGCCCACGGAACGGCTTACGCCATAGCCGGGCAGGGTGTGGCTTCGGAAAACTCGTTCAGGGAGGCACTTTACCTTGCTCTGGATATTTTCAAAAAGCGCCAGATGTACAACGAAATCAATAAAAATCCTTTACGAATATCGCATCAGGAAACGCAAGAATAAATCCATACTCACATATCATTCAGCAGCCATGTACGAATACATCAGAGGAGAGCTTGTGGAGCTCAATCCAACCTTTGCCGTAGTTGAAAACAACGGGATAGGCTACTTCATCAATATCTCGTTACAATCCTACGCATTGTTAGAGGGGAAAAAGGACGTAACCCTGTTTCTCCATCAAGTGGTTCGCGAGGATGCCATTCTGCTTTACGGCTTTGCACAGGCAGAGGAGCGCGAATTGTTCCGCCACCTCATCAGCGTATCGGGCATTGGCCCCAATACCGGCAGGGTAATCCTTTCGTCGCTATCGCCCGCCGAAGTGATGGAAGCCATTCTGCAAAGCGATGTGAATACGCTTAAGCAGGTGAAGGGTATCGGGCTAAAAACTGCACAACGGATTATCATTGACCTAAAAGACAAGCTGGGTAAAGCTAAGGCAGACCAAGAAATTTTTGTATCCATGGACAATAGCATAAGGCAAGAAGCGTTATCAGCATTAGTTATGCTTGGCTTTGCAAAGGGTACTGCTGAAAAAACAATAGCTCATATCCTGAAGCAAAACCCCAATCAAACGGTGGAAAATCTCATTAAAGAGGCTTTAAAGGGACTGTAAAACAATAACTTTCGGCAAGATTTGAAGGATTTCTGTAAGCATATTTTTTTAGGGATTGCCATTTTTGCCCTGAAAACTGTTTCGGAACAACCCATGCTTTTTGCATCGGTTTACCCAGACTACTCTTACAGTTACAGCCACCTCACTGAGCCCTCGTCCCTATTCCAAACACCTGACAGTGTAGTTCTCCCCTTCCCCATCCCCTCGGGTGACGGGCAGGGCGACGGTGATGCACCCTCATCGCCCCTTTTCTTACAGCCGCCCCAAAACATCACCACCACCGTGGTTTACGATCCGGTTGCAAAGACATACACCGTTTACTACAAGGTGGGCGATATCAACATCAGGCCACCACAGGCAATGAGCGAGGATGAGTACCGCAGGTTCCAGTTTGAACAATCCATGCGCGAGTATTGGCAACAGCGGCAGAAAGGCGAAACCAGTGCCCGTGGTTCGGGCATCCTGCCAAGGCTACAGGTGGGCGGTGAAACGTTCGACAGGGTATTCGGCAGCAACGTCATAGAAATCATCCCGCAGGGAACTGCTGAGCTGATTTTCGGTGTAACCCATACGAAAACAGACAACCCCAACATAGCCGAAGATTTAAGAAGTAACGTAACCTTCGATTTCAAATCGAAGATACAGATGAATGTGGACGGAACCGTGGGCGAAAAGCTGAAAATGAGCGTTAACTACAATACCGAAGCCACTTTCGACTTCGAACAAAATGTGAAGGTTGAATACACGGGTTTTGAGGACGAGATAATACAGAAGATTGAGGCAGGAAACGTATCGCTCCCTCTTCCCGGATCGCTTATAACGGGAAGCCACAGCCTGTTTGGTTTAAAAACCCAGCTCAAATTTGGCAAGCTGACCGTAACCAGCATCTTCTCGAAACAGGATGGGCAAACACAGGTTATGGAAGTACGTGGTGGTGCTCAAATCAAGGATTTCGAGATTCAGGCCGATGAGTACGAGGCAAATAAGCACTTCTTCCTGTCGCACTACTTCCACGATACCTACAACCAATCGCTTCGGCATTTGCCCATCGTCAACAGCGGAATCAACATCACCCGTATTGAGGTGTGGATTACCAATAAGCAGAGCAATTTCGAAAACTCCAGGGATATCGTTGCTTTTCACGATATTGGTGAGAACCAGCAGAACATTTTTGCCAACCAGATCTTCACCCAAACGACAGGGGGTGACAACCCCACCAACAACAGGAACAACCTGTATGAGTGGATGACCACAACATACCAGGGGGTGAGGGATGTATCCAACATTGGCAACGTACTTTCGCCTCTTACCTCGCAGGGGTTTCTTGGCGGGAGGGATTACGAAACGCTGGAAAATGCCAGAAAACTATCGCAATCGGAATACACGCTCAACCCACAGCTGGGCTACATCTCGCTCAACTTTTCGCTCAATGCCGATGAGGTGCTTGCCGTAGCCTATGAATACACCATGGGCGGCCAAATATTCAAGGTGGGCGAGTTCTCCACCGATGGGGTTACCGCTCCCGATGCGCTGATTGCCAAACTTATAAAGGGCACTAACCTTTCGCCGCAGCAACCCACCTGGAACCAGATGATGAAGAACATCTACTCCATTGATGCCTGGCAAATCGATCGAAAGGAGTTCTATTTGAACATACTTTACCAAAACGACCTGACCGGAACCACCGTGAATTACCTTCCCGAAGGGAATATAGCCAACGAGCCGTTGCTGTCGGTGCTTAATCTCGACAACCTCAACAGCAACAACGATCCCGGAGCCGATGGGGTGTTCGACTTCATAGAGGGGATAACCGTGAGGGCAGCCACAGGGCGTATTATATTTCCTGTTGTGGAGCCATTCGGGAAGGATTTGGCCCGGAAGATCGGAGATCCCGACATAGCCAAAAAGTATGTTTACCAGGAGCTATACGACTCTACGCTCACGCGGGCACGGCAGATGGCCGAGAAAAATAAGTTCCAGCTGGCCGGTTCGTATAAATCGTCATTGGGTTCGGAAATCGCCCTCAATGCAGCCAACATACCGCGCGGGTCGGTGGTAGTAACAGCCGGAGGCGCAAAGCTAACCGAGGGGTTAGATTACACGGTGGACTATGTAATGGGATCGGTAAAAATTATCAACCCCGCCCTTCTGGAATCGGGGACACCCATTAAAATATCGCTGGAGAATCAGGCACTTTTCGATTTTCAGGTGAAAACGCTTATCGGCTCCCATTTCGACTACAAAATTTCCGACAACTTCAACATTGGGGCTACGGTACTAAACCTCACCGAGCGCCCTTTTACCCACAAGGTAACATTTGGGAATGAGGCCATCAGCAATACCATCTGGGGGCTTAACACATCGTACCGCACCGAATCGCCATTCCTGACCAAGCTGGTTGACCTGCTGCCATTCATCGAAACAAAGGAAAAGTCAACCATAAACATCGATGCGGAATTTGCCCAGTTTCTGCCCGGCCATTCGCGAGCCATTGGCAAAGCGGGCACGGTGTATATTGACGATTTTGAGGGGGCAAAAATCTCGATCGATATGCGCCAGTGGTCGTCGTGGAACTTGTCCGGTGCACCCGAGCACCAGCCCGACCTCTTCCCCGAGGCGGAATTGCTGAACGATCTGCGCTATGGCTATAACCGCGCCAAGCTGGCCTGGTATAGCATCGACCCGTTGTTCCTGCGAGGGACATCGCTTACTCCCGGGCACATAAGGAATAATCCCGATACCCGCAGCAGCCACTTCGTGCGCGAAATTTTTGAACGCGAAATATTTCCCAACAGGAATACACCTCAAGGCTTACCAACCAATATCCCTGTGCTAAACATTGCCTTTTACCCATCCGAGAAAGGGCCCTACAATTTCAATACCGACGGGATTGACGAGGATGGCAAGCTCACTAACCCCACTAACTCCTGGGGCGGAATCACGAGGGAGGTACCCTCGGCTATCTCCGATTTCGAAATGGCCAACATAGAGTACATCGAGTTCTGGTTAATGGACCCTTTCGTTGAAGACTCGTTGCATACCGGTGGCGATTTATATTTTAATCTGGGTGAAATTTCTGAGGATGTGCTGAAGGATGGGAAGAAATCGTTTGAGAATGGCCTGCCCAAAACCAGTGAGGTAACCAATGTGGATACCACCGCTTGGGGAAGGGTGCCCACCGTTCAGTCACTGGTCAACGCTTTTGACAACAACCCTGAAACCCGAATGTATCAAGATGTTGGCCTTGATGGGTTGACCTCTGAGGATGAACGCTCGTTCTTTAGCGATTATCTGAACGAGATTAGATCCCAATTTGGTGAAGGTTCACAGGCCTATCAGGATGCATGGCGGGACCCGTCGAACGATAACTACCGATATTTCCGTTCCAGCATTTACGATGCACAGGAAACAGGCATTCTCGATCGGTACAAGAAGTTTAACAACCCCGAGGGAAACTCGCCGGCCACCAACCAACCCAATCCCGACGGGATTGTTGAGCCATACCCAACTTCTGCGTCAATCCTGCCCAATTCCGAGGACATTGACCGCGATAACAACCTGAATAAAAATGAGAGCTACTACCAGTACAGAATATCGCTTCGCCCACAGGACATGGAAGTTGGGTATAACTTTATTACCGACAAGGTGTCATACAATGCCAAGTTTGACAATGGCGAACGATCGACGGTAAACTGGTACCAATTTAAGATACCCGTTGAAGAGTTTGAAAAATCAGTGAACGGGATGCAGGATTTCAAATCCATCCGTTTCATAAGGCTATTCCTGCGGGGATTTGAGAAAGAGGTCATTCTGCGTTTTGCAACGCTGGAATTGGTGAGGGGCGAATGGCGAAAGTATAACCGTGCGCTGATTGAAGGGCAGGAGAATGTTCCCATCAACGATCTGCCAAGGGGGACGCTGGATATTTCGACGGTAAACATTGAAGAGAACAATACGCGTACACCGGTGAACTACGTACTCCCGCCGGGAGTAACAAGGGTTCAGGATGTTGCACAACCCCAAATCAGGGAGCTCAACGAGCAGGCCATGGAGCTTAAAGTACTCGATTTGGGGGATGGCGATGCCAGGGCAACCTACCGGAACCTCAGGCTGGATATCAGGCAGTACAAAAAGCTTATGCTGGACGTACACGCCGAGGAAATACCCGGAATGTCGCTTGCGGATAACGATTTAAACCTTTTCGTAAGGCTTGGTACAGATTATTCCAACAACTACTACGAATACGAGTTGCCACTCGTGTTAACGCCCCCCGGAAGATACAACAACAATTCCGACCGCGATAGGGAGAGGGTATGGCCCAGAGAGAATCTGGTGGACATTGTACTTGAGAGGCTTACCGATGTGAAAATGCAAAGGAATGAGCAGATGCAGGCACCCGGATCGCTGATAAACTACACAACTATTTACACCGTAACCGAGGGCGACCGAAAGATTAAAGTTGTGGGTAATCCGAGCCTGAGCAACGTCAGGGTGCTCATGGTCGGGATTCGCAATCCGAGCCGCTCCGATAATCCCGATGATGACGGAATGCCCAAATCGGGCATTGTGTGGATAAACGAGCTGAGACTTACCCAGTTTAACGACAAGGGCGGTTGGGCAGCCAACACAAGGCTTTCGGCAAAACTTGCCGATTTGGCACAGGTTAACGTTTCGGGATCAACCATAAAGCCCGGGTTTGGATCCATTGAGAAGAAGGTTAACGAACGCAGCCTTGATGATTTCTACCAGTACGACCTGAACAGCACCGTTCAGCTGGGGCGGTTCTTCCCCAAGGAATCGGGTGTCAGCATTCCGCTTTACGTAGGGTTCACCGAATCGTTTGCCAATCCCGAATTCAATCCTATCGACCAGGACGTGCCCCTGAAAAAGGCATTGAATAATGCCGCCAACAGGGCCGAACGCGATTCTATCAAAAAAATATCACAGGATTACAATCGGAGGAAAAGCATTACCCTTACCAATGTCAGGATTAACAAGACGGGGAAGAATCCAAGAATCTACGATATTGCAAACTTCGCAGTGAGCTATTCATTCTCCGAACAGCTCTCGAGGAACATCAACACCGAAGAACGTTTGCAGCAGAATACACGGGGGGGCCTGACGTACAGCTACAACACCAAGGCAAAAAGCGTTACTCCGTTTAAGAATGCCAAGTGGCTGTCGCACCCATATCTCCGAATCATTAAGGATTTCAACTTCACCTATATTCCCTCCCAGCTTTCGTTCCGAACCGAGCTCAACCGCACCTATTTCGAACAGCAGCTGCGCAACATCAATAATCCCAACATACGATTGATGCCAACCTATTCCAAGGATTTCACATGGAACAGGCTGTACACGCTGAATTGGGACATCACTCAAGCGCTGCGCTTCGATTTCAATGCCACCAATCAGGCACGGATTGACGAACCCATGGGCATGGTGAATCGGTTGAAAGACCCCGATGGCTACGAACAATGGAAAGATTCGGTATGGACAAACCTTAAGAATTTTGGAAGGAACACCAACTATAACCACCAGTTCAACCTAACCTATAATGTTCCGATCAACAAGATCCCACTTTTCAATTGGGTTACAGCATCGGCAAGGTACACAGGCAACTACAGTTGGACAGCTGGTCCAATCCTCCCCGACACCAGCCGCTTTGATCCGGGCAATACGATACAGAATTCGAATACCGTTCAGCTAACCGGACAGCTCAACTTCACATCGCTATACGGCAAGGTAAAATACCTGAAGGACATAAACCAAAAATTTGACCAGCTGGCCCGTGGCGGTACGCAGCAGAAGAAGCAAAACATGAAAACGGTTACTGAAACGCAGGAAAACATTAGGTTTCGCAAAGACCGATTCCGAACCATAGACCACAGGCTGAAAACCGAGAGCATAACGGCCAAGGTTTTCGACGAAGAAGGCAACGAGGTGACAGCCGAAGTGGATGTCCGATCCGAATCAAAAATTCGTATCAAAGTGGATAAGGACATAAGCAAAGGTAAGGTAACCCTTGAGGGGAAAGTCCCCGAGCGTGAGAACATTGCCCTGTTGCTGTTCCAGGGATCAATACGCGTACTTATGGGGGTGAAAAATCTGGCCATAACCTATTCGCAAACCAATGGAACGCTGCTGCCCGGCTATAAACCCAATACCCAATACGTAGGAATGGAGAAATACAACGATGTGTATGCTCCGGGGTTGCCATTCGTTGCCGGGTGGCAAGACCCTGACTTTGCCTGGAATGCCGTCCGCAACCATTGGTTGAGTACCGACAGTACGCTCAACGCTCCGTTTGTGCTAACCAACAACGAAAACCTGAACATTAGGAGTTCTGTTGAACCGATACCCGGAATGCGTATTGAAGTGAGCGGAATCCGTAGCATGTCTAAAAACAGAAATGAGTACTACATCCCCGATGAGTTTGGCAGGTTCAATGCATACAATCCCATGACTACAGGGAATTTCAGCATCAGCCTGATTACCCTTGGATCGGCCTTCGAGCAATCCAACTCGAAGAACAACTACATGAGTAAAAGCTTCACGCTCTTCAGCGAATACCGCAAAAGGTTAGCGGAAAGATTGGCCGATGTTAGGGCGGAATCGGGTAACTATATCCCCTACCCCATAACACCCGGGGAACCGAATAATGATTTCCCGTCCGGTTACGGCAAACTCAATCAGGAGGTGCTGATATACTCATTCTTAGCAGCATATACAGGCACTTCGCCCGATGTAATCGGATTAACCACCTTCCCGCTTATCCCCATGCCCAACTGGCAATTCACCTACGATGGGCTGGCCAAGCTGAAACCCTTCCAAAAATATCTTCGCACTTTCACCCTGCGTCACGGATACAGATCAACATACACCATAGGTTCGTATGCAACCAATTTAAACTACCAGCTGGAGGATGACGGATTCAGCTATGTGAGGGATCAGCAGGGGAACTTTATCCCCGAATACGATATTACCAACGTTGCCATAAGCGAGCAGTTCAACCCGCTCATCGGGCTCGATGCAACATGGAACAACAGCCTGACCAACAGGGTTGAAGTAAAAAATACGAGATCGTTGGCCATGAGCTTTTCCAACAACCAGCTGAGCGAAGTAACGGCATGGGAATACATTGTCGGCTTGGGTTACCGTTTCGAAAATTTGCCGCTTAAATTCAGATCGGCGGGGGGAGACCAGAAAACCCTGAAAAGCGACCTGAGGGTCAACCTCGATGTTAGCCTTAGGAACAACCTGACCATACTGAGGAGACTGGTGGAGGAGACCAACGAGGCGTCGGTGGGGCAAAGGGCTTTGACCATAAAAACTGCCGGAGAATATGTGGTAAGCGAACAGGTAACCATCAGAGTATTCTTCGACAGGGTGGTGAACACGCCGCTGGTTGGCACTTTTGCCACCGCCAATACCAGCTTTGGCTTCAGCGTTAGGTTTACATTAGCTCAATAGCAGTTTGGCTGCACAAACTTTTTCCTCTGTCTATTGCTTGGCAATAAGTAAAAATAAGTGTACTTTTGGGAAGTTAATTACCATTTAGTCTAACCCTCAAAAGTTGAAAAGATACCATGAACATTCCATCAGATCTTAAGTACTCGAAAGACCACGAGTGGGTTCGCGTAAACGGAAGCGATGCCGTTATTGGCATTACCGATTTTGCTCAAAGCCAGCTGGGCGATGTTGTATTTGTCGAAATTGAAACCCTGGGCGAAAACCTTGACAAAGAAGAAGTTTTTGGCACCGTTGAAGCGGTTAAAACGGTTTCCGACCTCTTTATGCCCGTGTCGGGAGAGATCACTGCCGTTAACGAAAAACTTGCCGATACTCCCGAAGTCGTTAACAAAGATCCCTACGGCGAGGGTTGGATGATTAAAATTAAACTGAGCGACCCTGCACAGCTGAACGACCTACTCACTGCCGATCAGTACAAGGGAATTATCAACGAGTAAAAATAACTGCCATAATATGTAAATGGGGCTGATTCCGACGGATTCAGCCCCATTTGCATTGTGATAAACGCAATACTATCTATGGAAGAGCGATGATATCCGATACGCTTTGCACAAACTTGCGATGCTCAAGGCCCATTGGGATAAAAACCAACGATGTTTCAAACTGTTCAAAAACCTTTACCAACTGCCGATTCCACCTTTCCCGGATGTCATTCATGCTTATGATCGGATTAACCCCTTTGGCATAGCAGTAAAACTCGTGCCATAGGATATGATTGAAAAATTCGGAATACTCGGTTTTAACAATGGCAATGGTCATTCGGGCTGCCGTTGGGGCATTTATTTTCGAAATCATGATATCCTCACGCTTTTCCTTTATAAGGATGAAGTATTTCGAGATCTTTTTCTTTTCGTTGGCGTAGCCACCAAACAGTTCCCAGGGTGAGACCTTCCGTCGCACCGAGTTGGCCCCGAAGAAAAAATACTTAAAATGCCAGGCCAACCTATCGTCAACCGAGCATTTGTTCAATACTTTTTTCTTTAAAGCGGGATTGCCCTTAACGTTGTACGAATATATTTTTGGGAAAGTCAGGTTGGGATGTACAAAACCATCAGTGTCAACAACCGAAATGTCATCAGCCATAAAAGCATAGCCCCTATTCATGCAAAGTTCTAATTCCAGTGAGGTTTTCCCCACTCCACCGGTTCCACCTATCAGGATCGCCCTGCCATCGGGGGCAACCATAGAGGAGGAGTGAACCGGAAACAGGTTGGGATCAAAAAACAACGACGGTATCAGCACCTGCTCGAAGAGGAGCTGCGATAGCCTTTGCGTGATGGTGGCGTAATCCATGCTGTAAAGCCGGCTTAGATACTCAATTAAGGGATTACGCTTTCTTCTCGATAGTAAAACGGTAAAACTCAACTTGTCACCGGTTTTTTTAACGGCTATTTCGTATTTAGGGTAGCGTAATGTAAAGCCATGGGCCATTTCCGAATGGTTCGAAGGGTTAGTTGCGAGTACCTCATGACTACCCGTTGCATCGGCAAATTCCACCTCCAAATCGGCCTCCTCAGGATTAGCCGCTTCAGGATACAGGGTTAGCGGGCCCAAAAGCTCTTCAACCTGCTTTTTTGTTAGCGCAGCCGAAAGGGTAATGCGAACAACCCTGTTGAATATCCGATACTTAAATACTCTTTGCATGGCTACTACTATTAATTAACTTAAGTATCTTTTCCCTTCTCAAATCGTAATGAAAATTCTCGATGATGTGCTGCCTCCCCCTCTCACCCAACTTTTCGTCCTGTTGGAGGGCCAAACGTATCATGTTTACGGCTTCGTTTACATCCTTCTTTTGCAATACAAAGCCCGCACTGCCAATGCCCTTCGGAATACCGTTTACCGCCGAGCCCACGGGAATGCAGCCGCAGAGCATAGCCTCGCAAAGCGAGTTGGGTAGTCCCTCGCAAAGCGAGAATTGGGCAAAAACCTTGTGTTCTCCCACCAGAGCAGGCAGTTTGACGTAATCGATATATCCCAAAAAATGCACATTTTTAGTGGCTTCCTGTTTTGCCTTTTCTTCCATTACACCGTGTAAACCCGCTATATAAAAAGGTATATCGGGCATCCGTTTTGCTATCTCCATGAGAAAATCCAGTCCCTTCCTACGGAAGGTAACCTCATAGTTTGCCCCGGCAATGGTAATCACCGATTGCCGCTTAACCTTGCTCTCGTCATACGTCCAAAAATCAGGGTGGTAACCCGTGGGGACTACTTCAATTTTTTCATCAATCCCTCTGACAAAGTGTGTTACTCCCACAATAAATCCCTCCTCATTGGGGTCGGCATAGTAATTCACGCTATGAACCAAGCTTTCATCCACAGGGATTATTAAATCCACATTGCGGAATGCATACCTAACACTTCGGGCACGAATGGAATTCTCCCGCTTAAATACCCCGTAATCGATTACGGGGATATACATGGCATCGTATCCTCCAACAACTATAACGGTTTGCTTACGGAACAACTTTCCGAAAAATACGGGGAGTATGGCGTGGTAATCGGCAAACCAAATATAGATAACGCTATAGCGCCAAAGCATGAAAATGCAAAAGAGCAGCTGTTTTATTATGGAGTACACGAATGGCAAGACCGCTTTCGATGCCATAAAGTGGTATTTAAACACGCTGTATTCCGCTGAGAGAATGCCGTAATCCTCCCTCACAAAGGTAGAGTATGCGGTATAGACAAGTAATGCTCTTTTTCTCCTCATGCTATCGAAGCCATTTTTTTAACACTCCATCAACGGTGTCGTTGATATCCTTTGAAAGATTCAAAACGTAAACCCCCAGACCGAATGCCACCGCCATGACGGAGCTGCGTACAGCGATATCCAGCACAAAATTATGCAATACGGGAATGAGTACCGAGAGCAAGTAAACAGCCAGTGCAAGTAGCAATGTGTAAATATGCTGAAGGGCAAAGGGGCTCATCTTAAACAGCCTGTAAATGATGATATACCGAATGGCATTGTAAATCAGGTATGACGAGGTGGATGCTATGGCAGCACCCGTCAACCCAAACAGGTTAATGAAAACAATGTTGAACCCTACGACCATTACCACAAGCAGAAGGTTGAGAAAGGCTGTGGTTCTGTAGTATTTCGATGTGGCCAAAAGGGAGTTCCCAACTCCCGACGTCATTTCAATCAGGTTGGTAATGCCCAGAAAGAAGATGACATACTTTCCCGCCTCATACTCCTGTGGCAGTATTTTGAACACGTTATGGATGTTACCCCAAAGGCCAATGAAAATGAGCACCCCAAAAATCAGCTGGTTGATGCTGCTTTTTCGGTAAACATCACCTATGGTCTTCATATCACCATTTTTCCATGCATCGGCCATTATGGTGCCCGATATTTTCTTCAGCGAACGCGATGGGATAATTATCAGCGTGCTGAAAAAGAAGGTTATGGCATAGATGCCCGTAGCCTCGATACCCAGCATTCTGCTGACAATGATGCTGTCAACATTCAGCACCATGATATTTGAGAAACCCACGATGATACCGAAAAAACTCATGCTTGCCAACGCCCTAATCATGGGTTTGTCCATCAGGCTCCAGTCGGGCTTGGGGTTGAATTCTCCCCTTGCAATGAGTGCCAGTACGAGTATCAGGCCGGGCAGGCAGTTGGAAATGACATAGGCGGCCACAAAGCCGCTAAAGGTTAAGTACCCGAAATAAAATGCTGCTATGGAGCCCAGTATAAGGATTCGCTGAATAAATTCCTTGTAAAAAGTTCCGATAACCGATTGGAAAAGCATCACCAGATAGGTGTCAAATATCAGGAACAGAATGGTGAAGAAAATAAGGGGTATCAGAAAATCGATGTAGGTGGTAAAGAGCTCGGCATTCTCCAAATTCCTCTCGATGATTCTATCCTTTAAAAGGTAGTAAATAGTCATGGTGAGGGCAAAGCCAACCAAAACCACCAAAACGGTGAGCAGCAGAAAACCATTGTGATTCTTTGACTTATCACGAAAGAATGCAAACAAACGTCCTGTTGCATTGGTAAAACCCAGCGTTCCGAATTGGGCAAAAAGGGCAGAGTATGAAATGAGCAGTTTTAAAAGGCCATTCTCCCCTGTGGTGAGCAATCGCGGAAGGAACAATCCCGAGATGAGAAACCCCAGCCCTACGCCAATGTAGGAGTAAATGGAACCTTTAATGGTTTGTTCTTTTATATGTCCCAAAGCGTTGTTTTTTCAATTCTACTCTTTCCTGTACGCATTCCACCCCTGAGCCGTGAGGGCAATTTCACTCCCCTCAGGGGTGATTAACATCGCCCCCGCGCTGTCTTTCGACATATGGCCAATCACGCTAATGCCCTCAATGGCCAATATCTGCTCGTGCATGCCAAGTGGCACAGTGAATAGCAATTCGTAGTCCTCTCCCCCATTCAGGGCTGCAACATATGGGTCAATATACATCTCCTCTCCCATTTGTAATGTTTCGTCATCAATGGGGATTTTGTCAAGGTAAAGGCGGCATCCCAAATTGGAATGCTTGCAAATATGCAGCATTTCGCTGGAAAGGCCGTCGGAAATATCAATCATGGCATTGGGCTTAATCCCCATCGCTACCATTCGCTTCAGCTCGGCCAATGGGATTTCGGGCTTCAGAAACCGCTCCAGAAGGTAGGCATTGTCCTTAAATTTGGGCTTCATGTCGGGATTGCCCAAGAATACTTTTTTCTCCCTTTCGAGCAGCTGAAGACCCATATACGCAGCACCAAGATTGCCCGTTACGCAAATCAAATCGTTCTCTTTCGCTCCGCTCCTGTAGCACAACTCGTCCTTGTGTGCCAATCCAATGGCGGTAACGCTGATGGTCATCCCCGTAACAGATGTCGAAGTATCGCCACCCACCACGTCAACACCGTACCGTTGGCAGGCAAGGTATATACCTTTATATAATTCCTCTACATCCTCAAAGCAGAAGCGTTTCGACAATCCAAGTGACACGGTAACCTGTTGCGGTACGGCATTCATGGCGTATATATCGCTAAGGTTGACAACAATAGCTTTATACCCAAGATGTTTCAAAGGGAAGTAGGTTAAATCGAAATGGATGCCCTCCAGCAGAAGGTCGGTAGAAACCACTACC
>Ga0209605_1001987_pt1 | contig 20977 bp, 15 predicted proteins | sample AD_UKC035_MetaG_FD_184408 | JGI IMG/M metagenome (GOLD analysis project Ga0209605, IMG submission 184408) | Active sludge microbial communities of municipal wastewater-treating anaerobic digesters from USA - AD_UKC035_MetaG (SPAdes) (version 2) | ecosystem: Engineered > Bioreactor > Anaerobic >...
TTGATCCTGGTCCATAAGAACGATTCCGGCCTGCAAAACCTGGCCAGGGCAACCCAGAATCATTACCAGCAAGCCTTGAAGTTGCCTGGCGCCCGGGGGATCCAGGTATTCACGGTGTCCAGCCTCACGCAAAAAGGATTTGACCGGGTTTGGGAACAGATTCTGAAACTGGCCGCAGAACGCAAAGCATCGGGCGAATGGAAAAAAAACCGGACACGGCAGAGAATCCGCTGGTTCCATTCCCTTATAAAACGTCAATGGGCCGCTGAACTGAACCGCTATCATGCCGGAAAACCCCTGCAAGCCGTAGAAAAAAAAATCGGATCGACCACAGGCTATATCGGAGCCCTGGCCCAGGCTTATTACAGGGCCTTGAAAAAAAAGGCCTTGAAGCCTTGAAGACCGGGCATCACGCATCAATGCCTCATGAACCAAGGAATTTTATTTTAATTTTACAGGCAACCCCAGGAATGTTAAAAACACATTAAAAATATTTATAATATATCTTTGCCCTCTCGAGGGATTTAAATATGGCGAATTTTATTCTCATCTGGTGGTTTGTCCGGCTGTTCGGACCTTCAACAACGGAATTTGAATATCGCGCCCCCCTGCGTGTGGTCGGTCCTCCCCTGGAACCGGCTGCCTTATTCAATTCGCCGGTCCATCGTCAAATCGCTCTCTCCGGAACTTTTGGCGAACTGAGGCCTAATCATTTTCACACCGGCCTGGACATCAAGTCGCAGAATGGATCCACGGGGGAACCGGTGTATGCTGCCTCCAAAGGATTTGTCAGCCGCATCAAGATTTCTGCTTATGGTTATGGAAGGGCGCTGTACATCCAGCATCCGAATGGCCATTCCAGTGTGTATGCCCACCTGGACCGTTTTATCCCCTCCATTGAAAACTTTATAAAAAAAGAACATTATAGGAGGCAGAGATTTGAGATGGATATCAGCCTCAATGCCACCACTTTTCCGGTGGAAGAGGGCCAGTTGATCGCTTACATGGGCAATTCCGGAAGTTCTACAGGCCCCCATCTCCATTTTGAAATCCGGAACAGCATGACTGAAGAAGCCTTGAATCCTCTGGAGTACGGCATTCGCGTACCGGACCACAATGCCCCTCAATTGTTTGCCGTTAAATTATTCGAGCCGGATCCTTACGTGCCGAAAACCATCCAGACCCTGGCCTTACAAAATAAGGCACCCGGACTGTATATGCCTTCCAGGGATACCATCCAGGTAAACGGCGGATATGCCGGGGTCGCCATCCGGACCCACGACCAGAGCCTCAACAGCAGCAGCCGGCTGGGCGTATACGGGATCAGTTTGTATGTAGACGGGCAGTTGCATTACCAGTTTGACATGAACGGCGTATTCTTCGATGCCCAGCGATATTCCAATGCACACCGGGATTACGAGGAACAGGTCCTCCGGCGCCAATCCTACCATCGCCTTTTCCGGCTGCCGGGCAATAAACTTTCAATCTACAAACAAAAAATAAACGATGGCTGGATCCCGCTTACACAGGGCCAGGGGCGGAACGTGCACATCGACGTTTACGATTATTCGGGCAATAAGTCCCAGGTGAAATTTTACCTCCAAGGCAATGGATCCGCCCCGGAACAAAAAATCAGAGCTTCCCATCCCATAGCCTATGATCAGCCGTTTACCGAAGACCGGGAAGACCTCAAATTGCTGTTTCCCGCTAATTCCCTTTATACGGACATTGACCTGCAATTGGATAGATCGGTAAGGAAAGAGTCCTGGTCGGCGGTTTACCGGGTTCACGACCCGTCCACTCCCCTGCACACCTCTTATGTGATCTCGCTCAAACCGGAGGGCATACCCTCCCGGCTAAAAAACAAATGCGTCATCGGGCTTTTTAACGGCCAGTCGGTGACCAATTGCGGTGGAACCTGGAACGGGGCTTGGTTGGAGACCAAAATCAATGCTTTTGGCCAGTTTGGGGTAGTGGTCGATACTCTTCCTCCGGTGATCACCCCGGTGTCTTTCAAAACCGACATGAAAAGCAGCAGCTTGATGAAATTCAGGATCACCGACAATTTTGAGGTCGCGGGCCAGGCCGACCGCCTCACTTATAATGCAACCATCGATGACCAGTGGATCCTGATGGAACTGGATTCCAAAACCGATATCCTTACGCACCGGTTTGATGAACGGACCGCCAAAGGCACGCACCGGCTGCGCCTACAAGTCAAAGATGACCGTGGAAATGAGCGGAATTTTGTTCAAACCTTCGTAAAATAAAATGGCCCGTTTAAAAAAAGGCCGCCCCCTTCCTGCCTTCCAAAGCCGGTTGCACGATGGCAGCGCCATTTCAAACCGGGACCTTTCTTCCGGTAAGGTCATCCTGTTTTTTTACCCCCAGGACAATACCCCCACCTGCACCGAGGAAGCCTGCAATCTCAGGGATCATTACGAAGACTTTATCAAACAGGGATACCGGGTATTTGGAGTCAGCCCCGACTCCATCCGCAAACACCAGAATTTTATTAAAAAATACCGGCTTCCCTATCCCCTGATCTCAGATCCCGCCCTGGACCTGATTAATAAATTTGGAGTATGGGGGCCTAAAAAACTGTTTGGCCGTGAATACGACGGAGTCTTGCGGACTACCTTTATCCTCCGGGACGGCATCGTGGAAAGGGTGATCGATGAAGTGAAAGCCCGGGAACATTCGGAACAGATCCTCCATTCACCCTTGGAATAATTCAGAGAGCCGGTCTCAATGTTGTTCATCCTGGTGCCTTTCCAGGTTTTGATCTTTGCTGTAGGCTTTGATGATTTCCTTTACCAACCGGTGCCTTACCACATCTTCGGTGGTTAATTCCACTTTTGCTATGCCGTTGATATGGGCGAGCAGGTAAATGGCCTGGGCCAGGCCGGATTTCTGGTTCCGGGGCAAATCAATCTGGGATAAGTCTCCGGTGATGATGCATTTCGCCGTTGGCCCAAGACGGGTGAGAAACATCTTGATCTGCAGGGGGGTGGCATTTTGTGCTTCATCCAGGATGATAAAAGCATTGTCCAGGGTGCGTCCCCGCATATAGGCCAGGGGCGCGATCTCAATGATCCTGCTTTCGATGAATTGGGCAAGCTTGTCCGCCGGGATCATATCGTCGAGGGCATCGTAAAGCGGCCTCAGATAAGGATCGATTTTTTCCTTCAGGTCCCCGGGTAAAAATCCAAGGCTCTCGCCCGCTTCCACCGCCGGCCGGGTGAGCACGATTTTTTTGACCAGCCTGTTTTTGAGAGCGCGAACGGCCAGGGCTACGGCCGTATAGGTTTTGCCCGTCCCGGCAGGCCCGACCGCGAATACGATATCGTGTTGTTCGGAGGCTTCCACGAGTATTTTCTGATTGCGTGTTTTGGCCCGGATGGGGCGGCCTTCCCGTCCATGGAGGATGATGTTTTCCTCGGTATAAGCCTGGATGCGGCTTTCAAAAAGGTTTGATCCCGCCAACAGGTCTTCAACGGTGTGCGCAGTCAGTTCCTGGTGTTCTTTCAGGTACCGGACCATCGATTCAAATTTTGCTTTGACTTCCTGGGTGTTTTTTTTCTCACCGACCAGCTTAAGCACATTTCCTCTCGATGTGATCTGGACATCGGGATAGGCTTTACGAAGAAGATTTAGTTTCAGGTTATTTTCCCCTAAGAGTTCCAGCGGCTCCACTCCCTCAAACGTGAGGTTGATTTCACTTGTTTTGTCCAATAGTTTAATGGATTAAAGATATTAAAGCTTTAAATAATATGTATTTTTGAGGCATTCTTAATTCAAAATTACGTAAAAACAGGCAGGCAAGCCCATGCAGTGGATTACTTTAATTTCTGATTTTGGCCTCGCGGATGCCAGCGCCGGCCGGTTGAAGGGGGCCATGCTGAAGCAAGACCCTAACCTGAAATTTCTGGATATCACTCATGAAATCAAACCCCATGATATCGTCACGGCCGGCTGGGTGTTAAAAAACAGTTACCGGGACGCCCCGGAAGGTTCCATCCATGTCATCAGCGTGCTGAACAATTACAACAACACCCATTCTTACCTGGCTTTTGAATTCCAGGGGTATTATTTTATCGGTCCCAACAACGGCATTTTCAGCCTCGCCTTTGAGAAATTGCCCATGGACATTTTCGAATATACCGACCCGGCCGGAAATTCATTTTCAGTCAAGGAGGTGCTCAGCCATATGGTGGGCCATATCATCTCCGGCAAACCGCTGTCCGAACTGGGTCCGCCCGTCCGGAACCTGATCATGCGGATCCAGTTGCAGCCCGTGATCACCCGGCACATGATCCGCGGTTCGGTGATCTACATCGACCGGTATGGCAATGTGGTGGTGAATATTACCCGCGACCAGTTTGAAAAAACCCGCGCAGGCCGGGAATTCAGCATTTACATGAAACGCAACGACACCATTCACCAGATCAGCGACAATTACCAGGAGGTGGCCGTAGGAGAAACCTTATGCCTTTTTAATTCCGGCAACTACCTGGAAATAGCCATTCATGCCGGAAACGCCGCGGGCATGCTCGGCCTGAGCGTGGATGAAACCATTCAGATTGACTTTTTCGACGACAAGATATGATCACCCGGATTGTAAAAATGGTATTCCACCCCGAACACACCGGCCGTTTCCTGGATTTGTTTGGCAAACACGCCCTGAACATGCAGGAAGTGGCCGGTTGCCTTTCCCTTCAATTGCAGCAAGATGCCAACGATCCCAGGATTTTTTTTACCCTGAGCGCCTGGCAGGACCTCCAATCCCTGGAAGCTTACCGGCAATCCGAACTTTTCAGGAAGATCTGGACATTGGTAAAACCCCTGTTTTCCGAACGGGCCCAAGCCTGGACCACCCACACGATCTACGATGGAAAAAATTGACCTTAAGGAGTATTCCATTTTTTTGGGAAACCCAGCGGAAAGCCTCAGCTCCCTGTTGGCTCAAAATCCGGGAGTCCGCCTTTTTGTCCTGACCGATCACAATACCAAATTCCATTGTCTCCCCCTGGTCGAGCCCCTGTTGAGAGATCGCTCGTGGTCGGTTTTCAGTGTTGCACCGGGAGAATTGAATAAAAACATCCACAGCTGCATTCATATTTGGGAAGCCATGACCCAGGCCGGCCTTGACCGCCAGGCCATCATGATCAACCTCGGAGGAGGCATAATCGGGGATATGGGTGGATTTTGTGCTTCCACTTATAAAAGAGGGATCCGTTTTATCCAATTGCCCACCACCCTCCTGAGCCAGGTGGACGCCTCCATCGGAGGAAAACTCGGAATCGATTTTGAAGGCTATAAAAATCATATTGGGGTGTTCCGGGATCCGCTCGCCGTCCTCATCCATCCGGATTTCCTTCAAACCCTATCCGACCGTGAACTTAAAAGCGGTTACGCCGAAGTGATCAAACATTGCCTTATCGCAGACGGGGGTCACTGGCAGGAACTCTCCGGGATCTTCGATTTGAGGGCGGCGTCCTGGCAGCCCATCATCCGGAGGTCCCTGGAAGTCAAAAGAAAAATCGTTTCGGAAGATCCCTTTGAATCCGGGATGCGCAAACTTCTCAATTTCGGCCACACCATCGGGCACGCCCTCGAAAGCCATTATCTGCGCACCGATCACCCTCTCCTGCATGGTGAAGCCATAGCCGCCGGCATGATTTATGAAACCCTGCTTTCCAACCGGCATACCGGCCTTACTACGGATAAAAAGGAAGCCATCACCGGGTATATTGAATCCCTTTACGGCCCTCCTCCTGCTTTTGACCCGGACCTCCTCCTTCCTTTGATGAAACAGGACAAAAAAAACAAGGAAGGAAAAATCAGTTTCACCCTGCTCCGGGATATCGGGGAAAGTGTGTGGGATGTAATGCTGACGGAGGAAGAAATGAGATTGATCAAGAAATAGCTATCAGCAATCAGCAATCAGCTATCAGCTATCGGCTATCAGCTATCGGCTATCAGCTATCGGCTATCAGCTATCAGCTATCAGCTATCGGCTATCAGCAATCAGCTATAAGCTATAAGCTATAAGAATAAAAGGCTGACGGCTGAATGCTGACCGCTGAATGCTGACGGCTGAATGCTGACCGCTGAATGCTGACCGCTGAATGCTGACGGCCGAATGCTGACGGCTGAATGCTGACCGCTGAATGCTGACCGCTGAATGCTGACCGCTGAATGCTGAAAGCTGACTACTCCAAAACTGATTTCAGGAACCCACGGTTCAGATAAGTGACCGCGATCCCCAACACGACGATCAAGCCGCCCAGGATCTGAGCCAGGCTAAGGATTTCATCAAAGACGACGGTGGCCAGGAGGCTGGCGATCACGATCTGGCCCAGCAATACCATAGACACTTCGGTCGAGGCGAGGTGTCCAAGGGCATGGTTGACGCAAAGCCAGCCCAACAATTGCGGGACCATGGCCAGCAGGACCAACATCAGCCAGGAGCGGGAGGAAAAACCGGAAAGGGGCGCTCCCGCCAGCCAGGCAAATAAAAATGAAAAAAGCAGATAACCCAGCATGGAATAAAACATGAAGGTCATGGTAGAAATTCCGGACCGGGTAAGCCGGGTGATCACGATATAAATTGCATAAAAAAAACTGGCTGCGAGAGCCAGGAGATTTCCTGCCGTCAGGTTAAAGTGAATAATCCTGGACCAGCCAATCATGTAAATCACTCCGCAAAGGGTTATTCCCACCCCAACCCAGTAATAGGCCGAAGGCCGTTGATTTCGGAAGATCAGCAACAAGAGGCCGGTCCATACCGGGGCCAGGTTGCCCAAAACCGTCGCCACCGCCGTATTGGAAATCATCAGCGACATATTCCAACAGGCCAGGTCCATGGCAAAAAATAAACCGCAGAGTAGGGCCATTCCAATTTTTCCCGGGGACAGTTTATAATGCTTTTTATATAAAACCACCGGCAAGAGCACCACCATGGCCAGAGTCACCCGGTAAAAAGCAGAAGTCAATCCCGGCACTTCCGTCAACTTGGTCAAAATCGGCGAAAGGGATATGCAGGCCGCTCCGGTGAGTAAGTAGATCCGGGGAGAAGGGGCAGGAGGCAAGTTGGTAAGTTAGTAATTTGGCAAGTTAGCAAGTTCATTGCCACTGAAAAGCAAAATACGTACAAGGTTTGTCCCCGGTATTCCGGATGGCATGAGGGACCTGGGTGCCGAGAAAATAAACATCCCCCGATCTTCCTTTAAAAAAACGGTCCCCGATCTGCATTTCGGTATCGCCTTCGATCATGAGGACGATTTCTTCGGCCTTATGGGTATGGGGATCATGGCTGCGAAGCCCTCCATTCAGAGTGGTCACATGCATTTCGAACCGTTTGGTCTCCGAGGTCGCCTGGTCAAAATAACGGCGAATGCCCCCCTTGTCGTGGGGATTGAAAATCAGATCCTCCCAAACGCGCACCAGGGAACGGGCCGAATCGGAGGCGGAATTTTTAATTTTAGCCCTGTAACTGAAGAGGTAAAAATCCAGGGCATGGGAGCCATGGTTTTTCAGTTGAAATCTTTCACCGGGCAATACCAGGGCGATGCTCCCGGGGCTGAGCCCGACGACTGGGTCTTTCGAATGGAAATCGCCAGATCCGTTTTTTACAAGCAGAAGGATCTCCCTGTCCGTGCCTCCGCCATCGTACAATTGACCGGCGGGGGTCGACAAGAGTTCAAGCCGGGCATCCTTCAACAGGTCCAATTCTCCCTCAAAAAGCAGACCTGGATTTTGTCCGGAATAGACCGCAGATTTCACCAGGTCTTGAGCATGACTTTCCCGAAAACATAAAAAAAGAAAGAGACAGCCAACCAGGATTTTCATATTATGATTTTTTAAATATAATTCGTGTTCGCGCGTTCAACGCATTTGGTAAAGCCTGACCAGTTGTTTGAGTTCGTCCAAGGACCTGTTGATTTTTGGATAGGACCCCGGGATTGGCAGTTTGCTGAAAGTCTGAAAATACAGGAGGCAGGAATCGCGCCACCACTCCGCTTCCCACCCTTGCCTCTTCAGTTTGCCTTCGATCGCTGAGTAGATTTCCGGGTCGAGTCGGCCTTGAAGGTTTTGCCAGGCTTTCAGGAAACCGGCCGCACGGTCCGCTCCCGAATAATATCGTTTGCAGAGTTCTTCCCACAGCGTATTGCCCGTATTCAGCTTTTTATTCCAATTCACGTGATGGAACCAAAGCAGGTATTTCAGGGGAATCGTTTCGGGATCCTTCCATTGGGCCTGCACCTCCGGGGCATAAAGGCCGATGGCTTTGCTGCCGCCTTCGGTGCGGTCAAAACCCAGTCCTATACTGTCGGCCCGGTGGTAGTAGGTCGAGGTCCAGTCCGCGCGACCGCTCCGGGCCAGCCAGGGCTGGGGGCCGAAGTGAATGCTTTCACCCATGATATGATGCAGTCCAAGGGGGGTCATGTAGTCCACACAGGCTTCGTGGCTGTCCATCATGATCTTTTTGATCACGTCAACATCAGCGGTATTCCGGGTGAGCGTCATACGAATCCAGTCTTCGGCAATAAAGCCGGTCTGCAGATCAGGATCCCAGGCCAGCCTCCCGAAGGCATACCAGTTGGCCTGGTTGCCAATATGCCCGCACCAGTTGCGGTCGGAACCGGTGTTGGCCACTCCGGCGATACCGTTCAACTTGTGCCGGTCCACTGTGCCATCGATGATCCTCGCGACTGTAGATCCAGGTCCTTTGGAATAGGTATCGCTGTCCAATACTTCCTTGAACATATTGGCCAGATAGACCCAATGGGTGGCAAATCCCAGGTACTCCTGGGTGATCTGGAATTCCATCATCAAGGGGGTGCGGGGCATGGCCCCAAACAAAGGATGAAAAGGTTCCCGGGGCTGGAAATCGATGGGCCCGTTTTTCACCTGGACCAGCACATTATCCAGGAACTGACCATCGAGCGGTTTGAATTCATTATAAGATTCTGAAGCGCGGTCGTTATTGGGATTGGCCTTGTAAACAAAAGCCCTCCACATCACGATACCGCCATGGGTCGCCAGGGCCTCCGCAAGCATATTGGCTCCGTCGGCATGGGTGCGGTTATAATCCTGGGGTCCCGGTTCCCCTTCGGAATTGGCTTTTACCAGGAAGCCTCCGAAATCGGGAATAAGGCTGTAGATCTCGCTGGCTTTTTCTTTCCACCATTGGCGCACGGCCGGATCCAGGGGGTCCGCGGTCTTGAATCCGTCCAGGTAGGTAGGGGCCGTAAACCGGATGGATAAATAGGTTTTAATGCCGTATTGCCTGAAAATGGAGGCGAGGGCGGCGACCTTGACCAGGTATTCCCTGCTCAAAAAACGGGCACTGGCATTGACATTATTCACCACGGTGCCGTTGATCCCGATGGATGCATTGGCCCGGGCATAGTCCCTGTACCTGGGATCCGGTTGATCGGGCAGGTCGTACCATTTCCATAAAGAGGAACCGGCGTATCCTCGCTCAATGGTCCCGTTGGGATTGTCCCAGTGATTGAGGAGCCGCAACTTGATCTTTGGGCTCGATTCCAGATGAAGGGCATGGAGGGGCCTCGCCTGTTGAAGGTAGGCCAGCAACGCAAAGCTGCCATACAACAGGCCCCGGTCGGTCAGGGCCTCTATCCGGATATTACTTTTATCCTTCACCACTCGGTATCCCTCTTCATGATTGATCACTCCTCCCGGTGGCGAGAGGCTGAGGATGATTTGAGCTGAACTTGCAGGCTTGTTCGTAGAGTTTATGGCCTTTCCCAATAATCCCATAAGGCCGGTGGTCAGTTCACGGACCGCACTCGCTGTAAGGGCTGTTTCAGCCGCCTGCAACCGGATGGAACGGATCCCGGACCGGTACATTTTTAACAATGCAGGGTCTTCGATCAGATCGTATTTCAACCAAAGGCGGTACCCGTCGTCCGCATAGCCTGCTGCTTGCATGACCAGGGAAAAAATAAAAAAAGACAAATATTTCATGCTGGGATCGTTGAAATTTGGAAAACCTGGATTAGGGCGGGCAAACGAATTTAAAAGGAATCGGCGATATCGGAAAATACGCCGGGGATATTTTGGCAAAAGCTGCCTGCGAAAAAAGGAAGATACGCCGGAAACGAATTCAATCAGCTTTCGGCCACCGGTTCTTTTTCCTTGACCAATCGCCGGAGATTAATGTTTTCAATCGGATGGAAGACGAGAGGGATGCTTTCGATTTCAACATCGCTCTTATCCAGGCCAAAAGCGTTTTCATCCTTCAGGCCGAGGTTTTTAAGGAAGAAAAAGCCGTTCAGCAGGATCCCTTCGCGGAAAGAAAACACGTTTTCCACGGAAATGTATTTCTCAATGACAATGAATTTAAAATCGGGATCGGTATTGTAACGGGTCGATCCGTCGGGCCGGATATGCAGGTTGAGTTCCTGGTTGTTGACCAGGTCACGGACAATTTGTTTGAAATAGAGTTCTGTGAGGGGTTGGATCCTGAATCCGATATTGATATTGATTTTAATCACTTTGTCATCGAGCAGTTCATGAATATCGTATTCAAGGGTATAGGGGCTGGTGGTGCGGTGCAGGTGGAGAAACCAATAGACATCCGCTCTTTTGGGCTTTTTGGCAAAAATCGAATTCATGATCTTCAATTCAATTTCCTGGATCGTATTGGCTTTGGTCAGGTAGATCAGATGGGTGGCAAATTTAGATATGGTGCGGTCCTCGCTCAGGTCTTTCAGGGACTGGTTGTAATCTTCCAGGTTGACCCACCGGGTCAGCTGATTGCTGATCTTTCGGCCGAAATAAATGATGTACATGATCGCAAAAAACACGCTCCCGATGACCACGGTGATAAAACCCCCTTCGGGAAACTTCCTCAGATTGGCCGCGAAAAACGAAAGTTCAATCAGGCCGAAAAACCCGATCACCAGGAATACGGCGATCTTGTTCCATTTAAGCCTGTACAATAAAAAATTGTTGAGCAGGGTGGTGGTCATCATCATGGCTATGGTAATCGCCAGTCCGTAGGCCGCTTCCATCTTGGAAGAAGATTGAAAATACAGCACGACCAGCATGCACCCTATCCAGAGCAAAAGATTGACACTGGGCACATAGATCTGGCCTTTGGTTTCGGAGGGTTGCCGTGTGGCCACACGGGGCCAGAAATTCAGGTTGACCGCTTCACTCACCAGGGTATAAGATCCGCTGATTACCGCCTGGGATGCGATGATGGCAGCTGCTGTAGCGATCACGATGCCCACCATTACGAACCAGGCCGGCATCAACTGGTAAAAGGGATTTCTTCCATCCAGGCCGGTGTCCAGATGTTGCATCGCCCAGGCGGCCTGCCCGAGATAATTGAACACCAGGCAGGTTTTAACGAATACCCAGGTGATCCGGATATTTTTGATGCCGCAATGCCCGAGATCGAAATACAGGGCTTCCGCGCCGGTAGTGGCCAGGAATACAGCACCAAGGATCCAGAAACCGCCTGGATATTTGCTCAGAAGCTGGTAAGCGTACCACGGATGGAGGCTCCTGAGTATATCCGGATGCTGAACGACCTGTGCCAATCCCAGGGTCAGCAACATGGTAAACCAAACCAGCATGACCGGGCCGAACAACGACCCCACTTTCTGCGTGCCAAACCGCTGGAAAAAGAAAAAAACGCTAATCAGGAAAATCACGATCGGGATGATCGGGATATGTTGCAGCCCCGGTATGGCTTCCAGTCCTTCCACTGCGGACATGATCGAGATGGGCGGGGTGATGATGCCGTCGGCAAGCAGGGCCGCCGCTCCGATCATCGTCGGGATCACCAGTTTTTTACCAAAGCGCCGGACCAGGGTATAAAGGGAAAAAATGCCCCCTTCCCCATCGTTATCCGCCCTCAGGGTCAGCCAGATGTATTTAATGGAGGTCTGGATAACCAGGGTCCAGAAAATGCAGGACACCCCTCCGTACACCAGCATTTTTTCTATGACGTGTTCGCCCAGGATGGCTTTAAAAGCATATAAAGGACTGGTCCCGATATCTCCGTAAATGATTCCCAGGGCGATCAGCAGGGTGCCGGCCGTCACCTTATCTTTTGGAATGCGCATGGTAACCAATTAAAGCAGGAAAGTTGAAAAACAGGGGTTCATTTGAATCCAGGGGTCTAAAGATAATGCATGAGAAATAGTTTTCATGTGAAAAACCGGGATAACCGGATCCTAGTGAAAGGATTGACCTCATGGCCGGCGAAAATAATCACTCTGAATAAAATCGCGGAATGATTTCAGGAAATAGAATTCGAAATTAATAAATATCCTGCGGGGTCCTATCTGATCCCCACCGGTCTCCCCGGAGAGCCCGTTGCCCCTTTAAACCGGATAGGAGTAAAAATGAATAAGAACTGGTAGGCTTTGTCTTCGGACATCTCCTTGAAATTCATCCATTCGAGATTGAAGACCCCCTGTTTCATGGTCAGCTCGGTATGAACGTTAAAGACTGTGCCGTCGAGGATGGCATCGGAACCCACCATGCTGGGTTTTTGGTCGATGAGCCACCGGACTACATCCATATTTATTTTCGGCCGTTTGCCGGCATGGGTTGCCTCGGGTCCGGGCCAATGCCTCCACCAGCCGAAATTAAAAAATAGGGCGTCCCCCGGCTGAATCCAGGATTCCGCGATCCCCTGCCGGGCCAGGGCCGACCGGACCTCAGCCAGGCTCAATTCGAGAGAATCGGGCACGGTGGATACCCCTCTCAATCCGGCGATGTCGATCAGGAGTCCCCGGGTGATGATGGGCTTGATGTGTTCGATACCCAGTTTGAGCAGGCCATAAGGATTACGCATATCCTCCTTGGTGAAACCGTTGTAAAAAACCTCCGTGACAGACCCGTCGGATCTTGGCATCTGCATTCCCACGTGGCCCAGGCCGTCAAACTGGGTCCCCACCTGGCCGATTTCGGCTGATAAAAATTCATCGTTAAACACAACTTTTTCTTCCCCGATCGGGCCATGGGTGGGGAAGGAAGGGATCACGAGTTTATAGGTCCGGTTGCCCGTGGGCATGGTGTTTTCATACACCTGCCCCATTTCATAGGTCTTTCCCGTCCGGACCAGGCTAACGGCCTGGAGTATTTTTTCGGGCGTGATCCAGTTGGAAGCCCCTGCCTGGTCACCGGCGCCCCATTGCGGATGCGGCCACCAGGGTTTTACCGCCTGCGCCTGGACGTGGATGGGGATTGTTATACAGTAAACGCCCAGCAGAAGAGATAAAAGAAGGATTGATTGATATTTCATATTCCTCGTATTTAAATATGAATTTAAAATTTTCACCATTCGATTTTCCGGAATCTCCGAATAATGTAAAAATTGGATAAATCGCTATTCCCTGTCGAATGCGTTTTAAAATACCAGTGTGAAGCCAAAGGCAGGGATGAAGTCTTCCTCGACTTTTCCGAAAATCCCAAGCTAAGTGCATGAAACCATTTAACCCGAACGGGCAATAGGCTTTCTATTAGGTGATTTGGGTTTTAACAAGACCATTTACAGACTTGCCCGCACCACCTAGGTTTTGTTCTTTGTGTCTCCTATATAACTAAATGCCAAACAATTGGTAATCTGTAATTTATATAAATAAGACTTTGGTGGAGAAATTTAAATTTCCAATTACGAAGAAGGCTTCTTATACCAGCCATTTACCAAAGTTATCTCTCCTGACGTTGCAGTTCACCCAACTGCCTCAAACTTCGCGGGAGATATAAAGCTTCACCCAAACCTGAGGCAGGCTGTGTCCGGATATTCCATCCCGTAGGGATTTCATACGGGTAGCATAAAATTTTAGATTTTGATATCGTCCCGGATGGGACGAAATGACCTGCCCTTTTGATCTACCCATTTGACGTGCCTAAAGACACAATGTTGGAGGGCAATTTTTGCAAAACGATATCATATATGTCTTCTGGGCTGAAGTCCGAATTGGGGGACCGAAGCTAAGCTACATCCAAGGGGTCTACCGAACGGGTGGGATGGGCCGAAGCCAAGCTTCGTCCGAACAGAAGTGATTTGGGATTTAACACGACTATTTACAGACATGCGCACACAGATTGTGTTCTTTGCGTCGTTGTGGGAAAAACGAATGGCTAAGCTCCGTGGGAACCGGTCAGATCCGGCGAAGCACCTCGGCCCCCATCTTTTCCGTCCCCAGTATTTTCTCCGGTGGCGTGTCCGGCCCGGCAATATCCCGGGTGCGCCAACCTGCCTTTAAAACCTCGTCCACCGCTCGGACCACGGCTTCCGCTTCCGGTTTGAGATTAAAGGATATTTCGAGCATGAGGGCGGCCGATAAGATGGATGCCAGGGGATTGGCCACCCCTTTTCCGGTGATGTCGTGCGCCGAACCATGTATGGGTTCATACACCCCGGTGCCATCCCCGATGGAAGCCGAGGCCAGCATGCCCATGGATCCTGCGATCTGGGAAGCTTCATCCGTAAGAATATCCCCGAAGAGATTGGCGGTCACCACCACATCGTAGCGTCGAGGATCCTTGATCAGCATCATGGCCATGGAATCGACAAACTGGTGTTCCACCTGGATGTCCGGGTATTCCGTCGCGACCTGCTGCACCACTTCCCGCCAAAGCCGGCTGGTCTCCAGTACATTGGCCTTATCCACCGAACAAAGTTTTTTCTTTCGGGCACGGGCTGCATCAAAAGCTTTGCGGGCGATGCGATCCACTTCGTACCGGCTATACTGAGCGAGGTCATAAGCGGTATCCCCGTTGTCCTTTCTTCCTTTTTCACCAAAATAAATATCCCCGGTGAGTTCCCGGAAAAACAAGATGTCGGATCCGCGAAGGATTTCGGGTTTGATGCTGGAAGCGCCCAGGAGGTCATCAAACAGTTTGATCGGGCGTAGATTGGCATAGAGCCCCAGTTCCTTTCGCATCTTCAGCAAGCCCTGTTCCGGCCTGACTTTGGCCGTGGGATCATTGTCATATTTCGGATGGCCGACCGCGCCAAACAACACGGCATCGGAAGCCCGCATTTTAGCCAGGGTTTCATCGGGCAACGGATTGCCGGTGGCTTCAATAGCCGCATGACCCATCAGGGCGGCGTCATAGGTAAACCGGTGGCCAAATTTTTCCGCAATTTTATCCAACACGTTTTTTCCGGCAGTGGTGACTTCCTGGCCAATGCCATCGCCGGGTACAATGAGAATGTGTTTTTCCGCCATGGGGTATTTCTTTCGGTATCGTTTTTAAAGGGCTGCAAAATACAAGGATTTGACCAGCTTTCAAGTCCTGGCCGGTATCCCAGCCCCCCCTTATTCCAGGTGGAAATACCGGGGATTTGTGTCCCCGGAAGGCGTTTTTCCCATTCTTCCTATATTTGCCGCCTTTCAAACCGCTTTTGACATGAGTTTTAACAATTACAAAGTACCCTATACGCCCGGGGCCCTTTATTCCAGCAAAGTGGCTTATTTCTCCATGGAATTTGCCATTCACCAGGCCCTCAAAATTTACAGCGGGGGCCTCGGCTTTTTGGCAGGATCGCATATGCGGAGCGCTTATGAATTAAAACAAAACCTGATCGGCATCGGCATCCTCTGGAAATACGGGTATTATGACCAGGCCCGCAACCAGGACCAGACTCTTCAGCCGGTCTGGTATGAAAAGAACTATTACTTCCTGGAAGACACGAACATCAAATTCCAGATCACCATCCACGGCGCCCCGGTATGGGTCAAAGCCTGGTACCTCTCCCCTTATATTTTCCGGACCGCTCCGGTATTTTTTCTGAGTACAGACCTTCCCGAGAACGACTACATCTCCCAGACCATCTGCCACCGCCTTTATGATGCCAACCCCTCGACCAAACTGGCTCAGTTTATCCTCCTGGGCGTGGGCGGCGCCACCTTGCTGGACCACCTGGGCTTCAATCCGGATTTTTATCACCTCAACGAAGCGCACGCGGCCAGCGCCATATTCCACCTGATGAAAAAGCTGAAGTCAAAAGAAGAAATTAAAAAGAAACTGGTGTTCACCACCCACACTCCTGAAGAAGCCGGCAATGAAAAGCACGATATCTACCTCTGTGAAAGAATGTCTTATTTCGGGGACCTTTCCCTCGACGAGGTGCGGGAACTGACGGGCATTCACGACGAAGTATTTAATCATTCCCTCGTGGCCCTTCGTTTTGCCAAGGTGGCCAATGCCGTAAGCCAGCTCCACGGTAAGGTGAGCCGTAAAATGTGGGCCCCCTACGAGGACATCTGTGAAATCAAATCCATCACCAATGCCCAGAATTACAACTACTGGGCCGATAAAAAACTTTATGCCGCCATGGAGGAAGAAGACCACGGCAGTTTTGACGAACGCAAACGGTATCTTCAAAAGCGGAGCTTCGACAACGTCAGTGACCAGTGCGGAAAACTTTACGACCCGGATGTGCTCACCCTGGTTTGGGCGCGCCGCTTTGCCAATTACAAGCGGCCCGATCTACTGACCCAGGACATGGACCGGTTTGAAGCCCTGATTTCGAGCAAAAAATACCCGATCCAGATCATCTGGGCGGGGAAGCCCTATCCCCAGGATTACGCCGCGATCAGCACCTTCAACAACCTGGTCAACCTGAGTAAAAAATACAAAAACCTGGCCGTCCTCACCGGATATGAACTGAACCTGAGTAAAAGGCTCAAGCAAGCGGCCGACGTGTGGCTCAATACCCCCCGGGTGCCCCGGGAAGCCAGCGGAACCAGCGGCATGACCGCGGCCATGAGCGGCGCGGTGAATTTCAGCACCTTCGACGGGTGGATCTGCGAATTTGCCGAACATGGTAAAAACAGTTTTATTGTTCCGCCCGGTGAATATGAAAATATGAAAGTGCATGAGCAGGATATGTACGACATGGAAAAAATATTTGACATCCTGGAATCGGAGATCCTGCCCGCCTTTTACGACCGGCCCCATGACTGGAGGGCCATTCAATACCAGGGCATGAAAGACGTGCGTTACCGCTTCGAAAGCAAACGCATGGCCGACGAGTATTACCGGATCATGTATCAATAACCGGAGACCGGAAGGCCAGGGGTGTAACTTCTTGGACAACCCCACCGTTTTACCGGAGGATCCCCGAAATATGCGGATCTTTGCCTTACGAATTAATAGGACCTGATTTGATCCAGATTTTATTTATCCTGTTGACCCGGTTCTTCACCGCACCTGCGCAGGATCAGGATTTTGTCCCCCGAAACCTGGACACGATCTATTCCCCGGATATCGCTACGGTACGCTGTCATGTAGCGGGCCTGCCACTCAGTTTGCCCGTTCTCGAACTGGACGGGGGCTCCACCCTGAGTATTTCCTTCGACGACCTGCGCAGCGGTGCCCACCGGTACAAGTACGAGGTCATCCACATGGACATGAACTGGAAGAAGGACGAACTGGAAGAATACGACTACATCGACGGCTTCAACCGGTCTGAGATCCGGAACTATGCCTATTCCACCAACCGGAACCTGGATTATACCCATTATCGTTTCGAATTGCCCAACAACGACCTCCGCCTGAAGATCTCTGGCAACTACCTGCTGCATGTCTATGAAGAATTGCGCAGGGGGCAGCGCACCTACCTGTTTACCCGGCGCATCCTCGTCGTGGAGCCCAAAGTGAAAGTCAATACCTATTTTGTCCGGCCTACCGATGGCCTGAAATACCGGACCCACCAGGAAATGGATTTTGAGATTTCCGTGAAGGGATTCCAGGTTTACAATTCAAGGCAGGAGATCACCTGCGCCGTGATGCAAAACGGCCGCTGGGCCACCGCCATTGAAGGCCTCAAACAGAACCGCGACAAGCCCGAGCATCTCGTTTTTGACTATATCGACAAGGTCAGTTTTCCCGCGGGCAAGGACTTCCGTTTTTTTGATACCCGGTCCCTGGAATTCAGGACCCGCTTCGTAAAAAAGATCACTGAAAACCAAAACGAGATCATCGTCACCCTTTTTGACGACAAGACCCGCGAATTTTTCAATTTTGTAGACGAAAGGGATGCCAATGGAAATTTCCTGATTGACAACCAGGACCGGCCCAATGCCAACCTCTCCGCCGAATACGTTTGGGTGGATTTTACCTTAAAAAGTCCTGAGTTTTTTGACCAGAAAGTTTACCTGATGGGGGCTTTTACCGATTGGCAATGCAAAGAGCCCTATCTCATGAAGTACGATGCGGAAAGCCAGGCCTATCTCGGCTCGGCCCTGCTCAAACAGGGATATTATAATTATGGCTATGTGGTCATGGGCAAAGGAGGGGATTTCAGCGCTTCACCGGTGGACGGGGATTGGTATGAAACCGAAAACGAATACCAGGTCCTGGTATATTACCGGCCCTTCGGGGCAAGGTACGACCGCCTGATCGCCTTTCACACCACACGACCCTAACTGCAGTCCCAGGTGGCTTTCACCTGGCGCTAGCTCGCGCGACAGCGGGTGGAAGCCACCTTGACTTTCATCTGGCACCAGCCCATGCGGAAGCAGGTGGAAGCCATCTTGGCTTTCACCTAGCGCCAGCCCGCGCGACAGCAGGTGGAAGCCAATTAAACTTCCCCTAGCGCCAGCCCGCGCGGCAGCTGCTGGCAGCCGCCCTTGGCTTTCACCTGGCGTCCGCCCGCGCGACAGCAGGTGGAAGCCAATTAAACTTCATCTAGCGCCAGCCCGCGCGGCAGCTGCTGGCAGCCGCCCTTGGCTTTCACCTGGCGTCCGCCCGCGCGGAAGCGGGTGGAAGCCGCCTTGGCTTTCACCTAAGGCTAGCCCCTGCGGAAGAAGGTGGAAGCCAATTAAACTTTCCCCTAGCGCCAGCCCGCGCTGAAGCTGCTGGCAGCCGCCTTGGCTTTCACCTAGCGCCAGCCCGTGTGGAAGCGGGTGGAAGCCAATTAAACCTCACCTGGCGCTAGCTCGTGCGACAGCGGGTGGAAGCTACCTTGGCTTTCACCTAGCGTCAGCCCGTGCGGAAGCGGGTGGAAGCCAATTAAACTTTCAAGTGATTTCAGTACCCCATTACCCAGCCTTCCATTTTACATATTCCAACCGGATATCTTCCGCGGATACGAATGGTTTGTAGATCAGCCTGGCTTTAAAAGAATAGCGTTTCCCGGCCTTTGGCTCCGGGATGATGTACTGAAAGTCCCAGGCCGGATTGGCTGGACCGCCCCCGGTAGGAGACTGGGAAAACCGGATGATTTCTTTTGAATCAAAGAGTTGGGCAAAAACCATTTTCCTGCACAGGCCAAAATAAAACGGTTGAACAAACCGGAATCTGGAAAAATGGCTGGCCAGGGAAGCGTTAAAATTCCCTGCAAAAAAAAGTTGGTGGTCGTCCTTCCGGCCCCGGTGCGTGCTGTTTACCCCATGCGTTTCCGAATAGGTGTTGATCCAGCTTTCACCCTTGGAAAGGCTGCCTGTGGACAGGAAATATATTTTTTTATCCTCCGGTGCCTGTATGTATGATGCCCAGAACAATCCGGCATAGCCATGCCTGAAAAAGGATAGGTCATTCAGCTGGCAGGTAAAACGAATATCAATATAATGAGGAGGCACCAGCTTAAATGCGGTGAGCGATTCCACCCTGGAAATGGGGGTCGGCGTTTGATATAACAAAACTTCCGAATCACTTTTTCGGTACAAAGTCATGGGATGCCTGCGTAGTTCGAACAAGGAGATAAGGCTGTCACCACCAAAAATATGCTCTAAGTTGAAGCCTGCATACTGGGGCACAAAGAAGGTCGAATCGTCCAGCCGGTGCTGCAGGGAGGCCAGTCCGTTGTAACCCGCCCTGTGAAACGGAGGAATTGCCGAATTATCCACAAATCCGGCAGTCAGATCTCCCATGGAAATTTTAAAACTTGAAGCCATTTCAGGTCCTGAAGGATCCAGGGTCCGGCCGTGTTTCAGGCTGCATGAACCTGCAATCCAGAGAGCCAAAAGGCATATATTCCTATGACTCTGAAAGAAACACATATTAAAGAAATTTTCTGATTGAAGATAAGGTACCGGCCTGAAGTACCTGGATTTATTTTAACCATGGCTCCCCGGGCCAGGGAGGCTCCCATCCGAAGCCTGAAATGGGCGTACTTTTGCACCCTGGTAAGAGGGTAAGGTGAGGGAATCAGCCGGCCTGCTCCCGGGTCCAAAATGGATCGGGTCAGGAACAGCCGGTTCATCGATAGTCTGGACGGTTTAATAGAAAAAATGAAACAACTTCCTGATTTTCATATAATCTTGTTTGTTCAATTTTAAAAAGTTTTGGCGTGAAAAATATTCTTTTAATCCTGGTTCTGACCGTGGCTGCAGGATACAGGCTGGTGGCTCAAAACCCCTGGTCTCTGGAGCGCTGCGTCAATCATGCCCGGGACAACAGCATTGCCATCAAACAATCCAGGCTCGGTATCGAGCGGGCCCAGGTGAGCGCTGAACAAGCCCTGCATAACCGGTATCCGCGGTTGAATGCCTCACTCAATTATGGTCTCAATTTCGGCCGCACCATTGACCCGGTCACCAACGATTTTGAAACCCAGTCCATCACGACCAACAGCCTGGGTCTCAATACCGGCATGGTCCTGTTCAACGGCGGTTCGGTGAGAAATACCATCAGCCAGTCCAGAATCAATGTTCAGAGCGCCACCCTGGATGCCCAGCAATTTTCCGATGATCTGGCCCTCAATGTGGTCCAGTATTACCTGGCCATTTTGTTTGCGGAAGACCGGCTGGTCAATGCCCGCCTTCAACTGGAAACCACCACCCAGCAACTCGACCAGATGGACCGGATGATTGCCGTAGGCACCCGGCCGGAGGGAGACCGTTTGGAAATCGTCGCCCAGCAGGCCAGGGATGAACAAAGCATTGCCACCATTGAAAACACCGTCAATACCAATAAGCTTTTACTCAAACAGCTCCTGCGATTGACGATTGACGAACCGTTTGACATC
>Ga0209605_1001995_pt1 | contig 20846 bp, 17 predicted proteins | sample AD_UKC035_MetaG_FD_184408 | JGI IMG/M metagenome (GOLD analysis project Ga0209605, IMG submission 184408) | Active sludge microbial communities of municipal wastewater-treating anaerobic digesters from USA - AD_UKC035_MetaG (SPAdes) (version 2) | ecosystem: Engineered > Bioreactor > Anaerobic >...
AACGAGGAGGGGGCCAACATGCTCATGCTCCAGGTCCGGCAGTCCCTGGGCACGACGGCACTCAGCCTCTCGGCCCAGGCGGCGCAGTCGGTCCTGAGGTTGTTTTAGCAACGGGGACCTGAGCGGGAGCGCCTATCTCCCCTCGAAGCAGGCCCCCATGCAAGACCAGTCTCTCGCATAGGCGGCATGAGGGGGGGCCTCGCGCCCCTCCCCATGCCTGCCGTGCAGGAGGGCATGCTATGGAAGCCATCAAATCAGCCATCGACCGGGCGCTGATCGCCGCCGAGCAGGCGAAATCGTCGATGGACGCGGCGACGAGGCGGATCAGCACGGGCAAGAAGATCAACGCCGCCGCAGACGACCCGGCCCGGTGGGCCTCGACCCGGCAGGCCCGCTCCATCGACGGGCATCTCCAGGCGGTCAACGCCGGCCTCGAGACCGTCGCGATCAGCATCCGCGGCGCCGACCAGGCCATGGCGGCCATCGAGGAGCACATCGACCAGATGATCGAGGTCGTCAAGCTCTTCCCGCCCTATCCCGAGGGCGACAGCTCGGAGGAGCGTATCAAGATGCTCCGGAGCTTCAACGGGATCCGGCAGCTCATCGACCAGCTGACGGTCCCGCCGAAGGACGACCTGGGGCAGGCGATCATGGCCGACCCGGCCTCGAACGACGTGCCGGCTTCCTGGCCGGTCATCGTCAACGAACAGGGCGACGTCAAGACGATCCGCAGGCAGGAGGTTCACACGGGACCCACGGGGCTCGACATCCCCGAGCTCACCGAGGCGGACCTCACCGAGAACGGGCAGGCAGGGGGGCCGCTGAGCCGGCAGAAGCTCGACGGCATCGCGGCCGGTCTCGAGAACGCCAAGGCCGTCCTCAGGCAGCGCAGGGACGCCCTCGGCAGCGATGCGGCGGCCATCGCCCGGGCGAAGTCGTCCAACGCGGAGGCCGCGGCGTTTCACAAGGCCTACGCCGAGAGCCGGGAGGCCGCCGACATCAACGAGGCGGCCGCCCAGGTAACGAGCATCCAGCTCAAGCAGTCCCTGGCCCTCGAGTCGCTGGGCAGCATCACGTCCATGCGCTCGGAGCTGGTGGCACTGCTCGCGTGATCCCATGGCCCTTCGAATCGAACTGAAGCCGCGCGAGCGGTTCATCCTGGGGGGAGCCGTCATCCAAAACGGCGATACCCGCTCGGAATGGATCCTCGAGAACAACGTCCCGATTCTAAGAGGGAAAAACATCATGAGCCTCGAGGAGGCCGACACCCCGTGCAAGCGGGTCTACTTCCTCATCCAGCTCATGTACGTGGAGGGCGGCAATCTCGAGGGGCACCAGGACACCTACTGGGAACTCGTCCGCGACATCGTCCGGGCGGCGCCCAGCCTGCTCGGCCCGATCGACGCCATCAACGAGCACCTTGTGGGAGGGCGTTACTACGAGGCCCTCAAGCTGACCCGGAAACTCATCAACGAAGAGGAGAGGTTGATTCATCATGCAGACGCAGGTTCAGGCCTACCAGAACACCCATAGGATGGTCATGTCGGACCGCGAGGTGGAAGCGGCGGTCCTCACGAAGGCGGCCCTCAAGCTCCGCGACTGCCAGGAAAACTGGTCCCGCGGCGGCAGCAACGGCATGCTCGACGAGGCGCTGCGGTTCAACCAGCTCGTCTGGAGCATCTTCCAGGCGGAGATCACCCGGAAGGACCACCCGATGCCCGTGGACCTGCGGCAGAAGATCCTGACCCTGAGCCGCTTCATCGACCGGCGCATCTTTGAAGTGATGGCCTACCCGAACCCCGGCAAGCTCAACGCCATCATCAACATCAACCTCAACCTCGCGGCCGGGCTGAGGGGCTCCCCCAGCGGAGAGGTCGAAGACTGAGCCCGGCAAGCGGATCGTAAAACGCGGGAAGGCGGCCCGAAATCCATCGGGCCGCCTTTCTTTTTACCTGAATCCAGCGATAAACCACGTCATCGCGAGCGAAGCGTGGCGATCTCGCCGTTGCCATGAGATTGCCGCGCACCCTGCGGGTGCTCGCAATGACCCGTTCTAACGGCGTATCGGTTTCTTATCGCTGGATTCGGGTTTTACTTTCCTGTGTAAGCCTTCCGGAATCGGTGAGCGGTCAGGCGGGTTTCCGCCACACGCTGTCAGGCATCGACGGGACAAGTTCGAATCCGCCGAGCCGAATTCGTCACGCCGTGGGCGAACAGCTTTCGCCGAGCTGACGATCAAGTGCCGGGCCGGAACAGCCCTCCGCCTGCGAGGAATGCCGCCCGATCAGCTCCTGCAGACGATCGGCCTGTTCATCCCTTTCTGCAATCCTGAGCTTTGCAACGGCGGGCAGGAGCTGGGAGCGGGTGTCGAGCCCCCTCTCCTGGAGTCGCTGCATGCACTCCAGACCCCGTTCCTCCTGTCCGGTCAGGGCGAGGGCCATCGCCAGAAGCCCCAGCGCCGGGGGATAGTCCGGGTTCTTCTGCAGGAGCCTCTGTGCCATCGTGGCGGCCTTCCGGAGGTCGCCCGCGAAGAACTCGGCGGCGGCGCAGTTCAGGAGGAGCTCCCTCGTGCCGTTCGCAAGCGTCTCCGCCTTTCGGGCTTCTGAGAGCGCCTCGTCGAACCGGTCTGCGTTCAGGCAGGCATTGATCAAATTGACGTAGGCCCGGACGGCCTCCCGGCCCGGATTGCCGCCGAGGAATCGCCGCCAGAGATCGACGGCGTCGTCCCAGCGGCTCAATTCTCCGGCCTGGACGGCCAGCTCGAGGACCGCCCGGGGCGTGCCGCCCGTCTCTGCGATTTTTTTCATTCCCAGCTCGAAGTACCGCTCGCCCTTCTCCGTGACGCGGGCCCGATCGAGCTTGCCCGTGTGATGGACGGGAATCTCGCAGGTGGCGATCTTCATCCCCGCCCCGAGCATCGACGCCTCGACGAGCTCGTGGACGGCGCCCGAGAACCGGATCCGGGGGTCGTTGCGGAAGAGCCGCACCTTGCGGTTGGCGTACCAGCCCGTCCCGGTCTCCTCGCCCGGGTAGGAGCCGTCATTGGCCGTCCAGCCGGCGGTGTTCGCCTCGATCACGTAGTTGCGGGTCGAGAGATCATAGCCGCCGATCCGTTTCGGGCTCTTCCGGATGAGCTCCCGGAGTTTGCGGTGGTCCGCGGGGGAGAGGGTCTCGTCGGCGTCCAGGACGAGAATCCAATCGCCCTTCGCCTGGGAGAGGGAGACGTTCCTCGCACTGGAAAAATCATCGGTCCAGGCAAAATCGAAGACCCGGGCCCCGAAGACGGCCGCGAGATCCTTCGTGCGGTCCGTCGAGCCCGTATCGACGACGACGATCTCGTCGACGGCGGCCTTGACGCTCGAGAGGCAGCGGACGAGGTTGGACTGCTCGTTTTTGACGATCATACAGAGAGACAGGGCCGGCCTTGGCGTCTTGTCGCCGATCGCCATCGGACCGAGCTGGCGCCTGATCTCAAGAGCGGCATCGATGAATCCCCCGTCCACCTCGAAGGCGGCCATGGCGGCCTCTATTTCCTCCATCGCCTCCGCGTGCTTCTCCTGCGAAATGAGCAGGTCGATCAGCAGGAAGGCGATCGTTCGGCACGCCGGGTGCAGGCAACGGGCCTCGCGAAAAACCTTCTCCGCACGGGCCCGGGCCCCGAGGGATGCCGCCGCGGCGTGATAGCGCTCGGCGAGGTCCGACACGAAGGGGGTCAGGATAAACCCCTTTTCGAGGAGTTCGAGGGCCGCCTCCCGCTGCCCGGCCGCCCATTGCAGGACGCCCAGGTTCGTCACGGGCTCGCCCCAGGAGGGGTCTGCCTCGGCCGCCCTCTCGAAAAATGTCTTCGCCTCCTCGGTTGCGCCCCGCCCGAACGCGAGGACCCCCTTGAGGTTGAATGCGGGGGCGTATGACTCTTCGGCGGCGATCGCGCGGTCGGCAAGAGACGCGGCGGCTTCCGGCTCCTTCATGCCCTCCCTGCAGAGCCCCTCGAGAACGAACCGTTCGGCCCCGGCGGTGCCTGCCGGTGACTGCTCCAGTGCCTCGAGGGCCTCCTCGAAGCGTCCGGCCTGGATCAGGTACCCCGCGAGTTCATGATAGGGGCGAAGATCCTCCGGGCGGTATCGGATCGCCTCGAGACAGAGGTCCACGGCGCCTTTCACGTCACCCCGCAGGAAATGCGCCTTCGCCGTCTCCCGGGCGATCAGGGAGCGGATGGTCCCGCCTTCTTCGGGCTTCTGCTCCAGCGCCCGCCACTTATCCGCGTAGATTCTGCGGTTTCCCGTCAGGGCCATGCCGTAGTCGATGCGGTTCCCGATGAAGCTGCGGCTTCCGAAGTGGTGGATGAAGACGTCACCGGCAATCACGTTCCGATAGCCGGCAAGGGCCGCCCGCGCGCACAGGTCGTCGTCTTCGAAGTTCCCCGTGCCGAAGCTCTCGTCGAGCATTCCGATCCTATTCACGAGGCTGCGCCTGAAGAGCATGCAGAAACCGACGATCCGCCTCGTTTCGATGCGTCGATGTCGGTTCCTTTCTCGGAATGCGCCGGCATAGCCCGCCAGGCCGTCGAGGGATGCGTAGCCAATCTCCTCGACCTTTTGTATCCCGCTAATTTGGTTCGTCATGGGACCGACAATGCCGATGTCCGGGGCGCTGGTCAAGGTTTCCAGCATGCCGGAGAGCCAATCCGGGGTCACCACGGTGTCGTTGTTGAGAAGGAGGACATATTCGCCCGTCGCGGCCTCGACCCCCTGGTTGCAGCCCCTGGCGAAGCCGAGGTTCTCGCGATTCTCGATCAGCTTGTAGTGACCGTTTTCCTCGACGAGCTTTCGCAGCCACTTGACCGTCCCGTCCGTCGACCCGTTGTCCACGAAGATGATCTCGTGGGGCTCCGGCGTGTGCCTCCGGATGCTCTCGACACACCGCTTCGTGTACTCGAGTTCGTTGAACGTGAGGATGACGAGGGACGTGATCTCCCGGGATTTATCACCATTGTCGGAGTGAACCCTGTTTCGGGCATCCGTCAGAGAAGGACATCGGCGTTCATTGCTCATCTGTCCATCCTGGGCTGCGGCTGAGATCCCATGGCATTTTCTTGTTTCAGTGAGCAAACGGGCGTATTCGAGAGCAATTTCCTTATCGCCGGGCGTCAATCGAAAGGCCTCGTCAAAGTAGCGTAAGGCGTGATCATGTCGGCCGGTCAAGAGAGATACTTTTCCGGCAAGCATGACCACCCGTGGATATTCGACACGGCAGCCGTCTCGCAAGCAAGCGTGAAATTTCGACAGAGCCCTTTCAATGGCGATCGCTGAAAGAAGGAACTCCTTCTCACTGATGTGGATCAGAGCCCGTTCGTAACATTCGACAAACTCATCTTTGTTTACGGGATAGACTCTATTTTGGGATGATGACCGATGGGTGTCCCTGAGTGTGACTTCCGGTGCGACCCCCCACTTTTTCCGGTAGGTATCTTGCTCTCTTGCAGAAAGGGCCGAATCCGCTGAACTACTCGGGCAATTCCACTGAAGCGATGCATCGGATAAAATCCGTTCCACGCTGAATCCGGCTAAATCGGCCCTCGCGATAAAATCGGCTGCCGCAAAGCCAAAAGATTCGAAACGTTCGTCAAATCCGCCGATCTGATCGAGCACCTTTTTTCGGACCAGGATTCCGAGGGGGCCGTCCACTTGCTCCTGCCCGGTCAAGGCGAGCACATCCTTCTGAGTCCTTTCGAAAATCGCGACATACCTGTCCATCACAGCTTCTGTAGGAGTGAATGGCAAGCCGAATATGCCGACATAGTCGCCCAGAGAGGTGACGATTGCCCTGTTGATCCGCGAAGCGATGGAAGGCTGATCGGCAACGGCAATCCGCAACGCCCTATGGCGCATTTTGATCTGACCCGTCGTCTCTGCACGATCAGGACCTATGGCGAGGATGATTTCATGGGGTACGCTCGTATGCTTTTTGATCCCCGCAAGGCTCTTGGCGAGATTTGATTCTTCATGTACCGCAGCCAGAACGATACTCAATACCGGGGGAAGCGGATAGCTGAGAGCCCGGTAGGAATGGTAGGAGTTGCGATCCTCAAAACTCATGATGTATTCAATTCGTTTCCGCATCATTGCACTGGAGTACATCGATGAAACGAGTTTTTTCCCGTTTTTCGCGAATTGAGCCCAAAGGACCGGATCCCTGTAAAGCTCAACGCTGCGTTGAGCAAATTCGCAGGGATCGTCGCACACGAAGGCATGTTCTCCTGATATGATGTTCATGCCCTCCGATCCGATGGTAGTCATCACTATGGGAAGACCGTTGGCTAGCGCTTGAGCGACTTTTCCTTTATTCCCGGCACCATAGCGCAGTGGAACCACTTCGATCCGGCAGCGATCGAGGTATGGCTTCATGTCGGGCACCCAACCCGTGACGATCACGCTGTCCGATGCAAGGTTCTTGACCCTCGGCGTCGGGTTATTGCCCACGATGAGCAACTTGACGGAGGGAATCTCTTTCCTGATGAGCGGAAAGATTTCATTGACGAAGTAGACGGCGGCATCCTCATTTGGGTTGTGATTGAAATTACCAACAAACAATAGATTCGAGCGCTCATCAAACGGTATATCGGAATCCCTCGAATCGTGCACGTCGGTCATTATGAAAATCGCTTTGTCGGGAAGACTCTTTTTGAGGAGTGACCTGTCGTTTTCGGTGACGGTGGTTACACAATCGGCTTTAGAATAAACCGCCAACTCGTTTTTTCTGGTCATCATCGCCCGCTTCTTGAGATCGGGATCATTTTTTATTTCGGCCTCACGCAGTTCCCTGAGGTAATGTACATCCATCGAGTCAATGATGATCGGCAGGTTGGGAGCGAGGGTTCTGATGATGTCGATAAAGAAGGTAGCAATATGCCAAAAACAGATGTAGACAGCATCAAAGCTCCTCTGTTCGAAATCGAGGGACCTCATGAGTTTTTCTAATTTCGGCTTTACCTCCTTGCTGTTTCTCATGTGCCACCACGATTCGTATTGGAGATGGATCAACTCGACCCCGAGCATCCTGAAGTGGCCGAGGTGGCCGAGGGCGGCAGGATCGAGATTGGCACCTATGAGGTGGGCATAGGTCACCTGATAGCCCAGATGGATCATTTCCTTCACGGTATGATAGAGACGGAGGCTTCCCGCCGCACGATCGGGCAGGGGGGGCCAATCATCGATAATCAGAATCCGCTTGCCTTTTTTTCTGTTGGAAAAGAGATAGGCAGAATGGGGGTCCGGGAGATGCTGGAGTTGCAACTCCTTCTGCCATTTGTGGACGAATTTCGGTTTATTGAGGACCTGGTATCGCTTGTAACCACTGTTCAAATCGGTCCCCGCCGTGACTCCTTCATGGTGTATGACCTCGGACTTAGGGCAGTACATGACCTTGTACCCGAGTTTTCGGATACTGAAGCAAAGATCGGTGTCCTCATAGTAAGCGGGGGCGAATCGAGGATCGAACTTCCCAAGCTTAAAAAAAAGGTCTTTCCTGACCATGAGGGCCGCTCCGGAACAGTAATCCACCTCCCGGGCGAAGGAGAAGCGTGCTGCGTGCGGGTAATTTCCCTTTCCGTAGTTCCAGCCGCTGCCGTCTTGAAAGATAATGCCCCCCGCCTCTTGAAGAATGTAATTCGGGTATATGAGCTTGGCCCCGACGGCACCCGCTTCGGGGTATAACTCAAAGCACTCGTAGAGATGTTCGAGCCATCCCGGCTGCACCTCCGTGTCGTTGTTCAGGAAAACCAGGTATTCCCCATCGGCGTACTCGGAGGCCTTGTTGTTTCCTCCCACGAATCCCAGATTGCTCGGTGAATGGACGAATCGGATCCGCTTCGAGAACGTCTCCAGAAAGGCGGGCGTGTCGTCTACAGAGGCATTGTCGACAGCAATCACTTCATAATTGGGATAGGATGTATTCTTGAACAGGTATGTCAGGCACCGGTCGGTATATTCGACCTTGTTGTAGCAGAGGACGATGATCGATATCCTGGGAAGCCGGGCGGGGGAATCCGCCGTCTTCTCGCCAAGCGGGGGAGACGTATTCTCGGGATCCGGGGCGCATTCCCCCAGAATGATCTCGTTGATGAAATCAGAAATGCCCACGAGGTCAGGCCTTGTCTTTGCGCAGGCGGCATAAAGTATCAGTGCATCAGATTTTCTGCCGAGATGTTGCCATATTCTTGCAACGTAGAATTTTGCATAGTCATGATGCGCATTGCGTCGCAGCGCCATTTGAAAAAAGGACTCTGCCTGTTCGAATTCACCCTCGTAGTATTTGATCCGTCCGATGAGGTAGCTGATCTGACCGTCAAGGTCACGATCCGGTTCGCTTTCTAATATCTCGCGAAGAAAGCGCTCAGCTTCTGCGGTATGTCCTTCATCAAAGTGTTGCTGCAATCTATTCAAGAGGTCGCTGTTTTCCGCCATCTCGTTTCCCCCAACATTTGTATTGCCGACTTGTATACATCCGATAAAGACACAGAAGTTGAGGCAGCAGGGTCACAAGTTCTGCGATAAAAATAATCTCTCAACTTTCTCGACACGAGCTTTTGCTGAAGGCCATAGTCGTGTATTTCCCACGGACTGGTGCAGATGAAGATGGTGACGCAAAGGATATTGCTGCCGAGAGCAAGGTGCATGGGCAGGGTGTCTCCGCTGATAAGCAGGCGGTGATTCCGCACGTCGGCCAGATGCTCTTTCATGGTTTTCCTTTTCGGCAGGCAATTGACCTGTAAGCCGTCTCGGCGCAACATTTCCGCCAGCTCATCGTAGAATGCCCACCTTTTCATAGGCCATGTGCTCCCGGATGCTGCCACGATGGCAACATCACCGGCAAGGGAGGAGGATGCACTTGGAGGGAGCAAATAGGACTCGCCTCTAAAGTCGTAACCCAAACCGCGGAATACCAGGTGTTGAAAGGACAGTCTATTCTGAAACTTCAGCCTGTCGGCTTCCGCGATGCCGAATCTGCTGATTCTGCCCATGTCGAACCAGGAACGAGAGCTTTCGGTGTATGAATGGGAATCATCCTCGGCGAGATAGGCGCCGTAGAGTGACTTGTGCTCGATGTGCCGTATCTCCGCACTGACTTCAATCGTGTCTTCGAGATTGATCAGCAAATGATAAGTATTCTTTCTCAACTCGCTTCGACGGCTCCAGGGGAAGACACGAATGCCTTTAATGCCTTCCAGCAATTCCACGTTGGCATCCGATGTCAGCCAATCGACCTCGCCCTTGAGAATATGAAGCAGCGTGGTCGTTCTGACAACGTCACCGCTCGCACCGAGCTTGATGATAAGAGTCCGCATGTTCAATGCCTTCCGCCAAATGATGGACGCTCCTTTTTCCGCATCGAGGCGCTCTCCCGCGATTCCTGCACCGACAACGCATGGATAATTTCCCTGGCTATTTCATAATCCGGTGAGATGTCGAGCGCCCGGCGGAAAAAGACTGCTGAATCTGCAACGTTCCCAAGGGAATTGGCCACGTGACCCATGGCGAGGAGAGTTTCGATATCATCGGGATGATCGGCAAGAATTCGCTGGTATAAAATCCGGGCGTTCTCCGGTTTCTTTTCTTCAGCGAAGTAGAAATCGGCAAGATTCTTTAATGCCGTTATATGGGCGGGATTCAGTTGTACCGCCTTTTCGTAGTGATACTTGGCGCCTGCGACATCGCCCTTATTGAAGGCGATAACGCCCAAGTCATTATGAGCAGTTGAAAACTCAGGATAACGGGCGAGCAACTGCTTGAGTGCTGTAGCCAACATTTCCCGATCGCTTTTGTCTGCGAACCGTCGACAAATGCTTCTATACAAATCAATAACGGCATTCTCATCCGGGTACGAGCGATTTATTTTACTTTCCAGCCCCACGTTTGCAGCGACGAAAGACCCAGAGCTGCCACTGGCGGAGCAGTGCTTGCCAGCGATGGACGTTGAAGCCGCAATTTCCTCTGGTTTTGACGCTGTGAAAACCATTTGATCACCGCCGAGGTAGCCGAATTCTCTTGACGAGTAGAAATGAACGAGAGCTTTTTCAAAGCCGACCTCGGTCAATTGGCGCAGCAACTGCCATCCGAATGTATTAAAACACAGGCACTTTCCTTTTAGAGGGTCGCCGTGATATTCGGGGGGTAAAATATGCTTGACGCTTCCATTGCGAGTCTCGACGGCTCGAACGACGTTATTTTCTAATCCGACGTCAAAAGGGACGGAAAACAGAAGAATCCCGGAGGGCCTCAGGACACGATATAATTCTTCAAATGCCTTATGATAATTTGGAATGTGCTCGAACACGTCGAAGACGAGAGCATAGTCCAGTTCCCCGTCGCCTAATGAGAGGGATGTGAGATCTTCATTACGGATGCCATCCGCATTTGTGAAGCCAGGTGCAAAATCTCTACCGAGGAACTCGCTTCCTACTATATTTGAAAAGTGTTGGGATAACCACCGATAGACAGGCGTCGTCTGCTCCGATATGAAAATGCGGGCATCATTCGATGGTCTGAACAATTCTCGAAAGATATGAATTAATGCTCTTTGGCGGTTATTCAGTCCGCATACCGGACAGACAAGCCTTTCTCTCCAGTTGGGAACAGGCCCGTCACCGTGATTGATGGCATACTGGTAATCCACAAGAAAGCGAGATTCCTTATCGCACACATAGCAAAAGCCGGGCACGTAGAAGGTATCGGATTCACAGGCAAGAAGCCGCTCTGTATCCGTGCGATCATCTCGTTGGGCATCCGTTGAAGAGGCGTATCGCTCGTATTCCTCGCGGGATCCAATCGAGACAGGACAAAGCATTCGATGCGATCGCCCGGTGCCGTGAACGGCGTGTTTAATCTGCTTGGAGATGGCTGCAATCATCTGATTTGCCAGTTCGTTTTCGGGCTCGATCTCAAGTACTTTAAGATAATAATCCCTCGCCTCGTGGAAGTTTCCGGATTCCACCCGAATGTTTCCCATTATGAGGAGAGTTTCCGTATCCCGAGGGTTGAGTGACAGGGCCTTTTCGTAATGGCGGAGAGCCTCATCAGGCCGCTTCATCGCCACATAGTAGAAATCTCCGAGGTTCTTCCGGAACGTGGCATTTTCCGGATCCAGGGAGACGGCCTTTTCGTAGGCGGCCAGGGCCCTCTCGAGATTTCCCGTCTCGCCGTGGAGGACCCCGAGGTCGTTGTACGCGGGGGCGTAGTCCGGGTAGGACTCCACCAGTTTTTCCAGGGCAAAGACGGCCTCCCCCCGCTTCCCGGCAGCGACAAGGAGTTTGACGATTCCTTGGTGTGCCTCAACGGCATCCTTGTCCTTGTAAAGAAACGCCGCTCCCGATATCAGGGGTTCTCTTGTCTCGTTGCGGTAGCTGTCATTCTTCGGTCCTGCATCAGATGCAACGGCACGAACCATCCGTTGGACTGTAATTTTAGGTATCTGCTCTTTGGATTCTCGACCGTGACCGTGCTCATTTTGAAGCACCGCGATTAGGGCATCCTTCTCTCTAGCCTGTCGCTTGAGATGTGCGATCTGCTTTTCTTTTTCGGTCAGTATGCTCAGCGTCTTGTCCAATAGATAGGAACTCTTTTCGATGGCGATGCTCTTGTTCGAGCAAACGGCAATGAAATACAGAGATTGTTTTGAATCATCGCCTACGACGAACCGATGGCCGTTGTTTTCTATCGAGTACTCTGTACAGGCGCTGGTTTCACAGTTCGAGTTGAGAAGCCAGATGTTTGAGCCGGCGCATATTTTCTGCCCATAGATCGAAACATGTTTAAAACAGCTTCTGAGGAACTCGTAGAATTCTTGTTCGTAAAACTCCTTCTTGTGAAATTCATTTTTATATTTTGGGATGTCGGAATAAAGTAACTTGTTCGGTGTCGAGACGAAAAAAATTCCGTCGTCCATCAATATTCTGCGAACTTCCTGCAAGAATTTTTTTTGAGCGTCATGATCGACGTGTTCGATCGTCTCGTAAGAAACGACGATGTCAATTTTCTTTTTTCCCGAAATAGGGATATCTTCAACAGATCCCTGGCAGTAACTCAAATTCTCCTTGTGATAAGTCTTCTGCGCATACGCAACCGCTTCGGCAGAGATATCCACTCCTAAGACCGATTTCGCCCTTTCCGCTAAGAGGTGCGATCCATATCCCTCCCCGCATGCAATATCCAGCACCGACCGATCTTTCACGACTGGAGTCGAAAAAAAATACCGGTGCCAATGCTCATAGCTGATCTGAGCAGAATCCAGATCTGTAACGTAACGTTCTCCAGTAAACTTCATCAGAACCCCCTACTGCCTCTGGCATACGAAGACCGCTGTAAAAAGCGCAGCGGCATCAAAACAATAAATCCGAGTGAAGAATCGTTCGCAGAGCTCACCAATGAAATCGATGCCGAATTCATGGTATACAATCATATCTTCTGAACAGGCATTGCTATCCCCATGGTAGGAGGGTGGCAACAGGAATTGAACGGATCCATCTTTATGCCGCACTGCACGGGTTCTTGTTGGCCGAGTCGGCAAGATGGGTACAGTTGTGATGAAAAACCCGCCAAAAGCCATAACGCGTTTGATTTCCTCTAGTCCCTTTCGGTAATCCGGAACATGCTCTAAGACGTCGGTCATGAGGACAAAATCAAACATTTCGTCCGGATAGGTAAGGGACGTGACGTCCTCTGAAGGTATTGATGGATTCACAGAACCGTATTCGGAATAGAACAAATTCGGCAAAAAAGAGATCCTGGCATGAAGGGCCTGGCAGTTATTGATCTCAGCAACACGCAAATTTGCGATGACGGATTCTTTCGCCAGTTGTTGCATCGCGTCACAGCGAAGACTGTACTTAGTATTTATGGTATCAAGGATTGCGGCGGCCAGGTTTCTTATGCGTTTCGATGAAGAGCAGTTTCTGCAGCGGGATCCTTCGCGATAGTCAAAAACCCCCCGAGTCGCCTCATCTAGAGCCCAATCAGAAGCCAATTTGTCCGAAATGACCTTACGATATTCAACGGCGAGAATAGATCCACAGACCGGACAGAGAGTGCGAGGTTTACCAGACAGACTCGAAAACTTTCCTTTGCCGAGTGTGCGTAAGTCCAGGCTGCTCACTTTCTTTACTCCTTCATAGTCACTTTCAATACACACAGTGGAATGAAAGCAAAGTGCAGGATCCAGTCTCGATACAATAGGACGGATATGCGGGATGAGGTCTTGCAGAGAATGTGCCAGCGAGAATGGTATCAACGGATTGGTCTGCTTATGGTTTTTCCAAGGGCCAGTGTCGTTCGTCAGGATTTTTGCCGCGTTTGATGGCTGCAGCCGGAAGTGCGGTTGCACTTGGATGGTTAGACAACGATCTTGAAAAGGCCGGTTTTCCCTCAACCCGCCTGCAGGCGACTCAGCAGCACCTGGGCCTCGGCGAAGGCGGGGTTGATCTGGAGGGCCTTTTGGATGGATTCGACGGCGGGTTTCAGGTCTTTCTTCGCCGCGTAGGCGCGGGCGAGGTTGTAGAGGATCCCCTCGTCGTCGGGGGCGACGGCGAGGGCCTTTTGGAACTCCCCGACGGCCTTCTCGTAGGCGCCGTCCTTGCGGGCCTGGATGCCGCGGGCGTTGTAGGTCTGGAGGATGAAGCCGAGGAGGTCCTCGTTTTCGCCGATCAGGGCACGGGCCTTCTCGTGCTCGCCCTTGTCGATGAGCCGCATGATGATGACGGCCCGGTTTTCTCGGCTCTCGTCCCCGCCGGCGAGGCTCCGGGTGATCTCCTCCTCCGAGACGTTGACCAGCTGCCGGACGAAGGCCAGCGTCGTTTCGTTGTCGTCGTCCTGGAACGTGACGGGGCCGAAGGCGTTGCGGAACGCGGCGCTTGCCATGAGATACCGCTGGAAATCGTTGATGCCCTCCTGCAGGTCCTTCTGGTCCTGGGGGAGCATCCGGGTGACGAGCATCTTCTCCAGGACGTCCTTGAAGCCGCTGAGGCAGGCGTAGACGTTTCCCTGGTGGATAAACTTCTTGCAGTTCCCCAGGGTCCTGGAGATCTCGGCGGCGCGCTCTCTGACGATTGCCTCGTCCATGTTCGCCTGGGACGGGTGCTTGGGGTCGTCCATTGCCTGTTGACTCGTCACCTCTGCCCCGGCCGGTCTCGCAACCGGCCCGGGCGCCTCTCCATGGCACGAAACGTGCTATCCTTTTATCGGCAGGACCGGACCCGGACTTGAACCGCAGAGGGGGGCGAACCGATCATGGACGAGGGCGAAGGCGGCCGGAAAACGCTGGATTTCGACGAGAAGAACTTCCTGTTCGAGTGGCTCGTGGAGAACAACAAGACCCTCACCCGCAAGAACAAGGAACTGCTGGTCGAGAACCTGAAGCTCCGATCCCGGGTGGAGGAACTCGAAAAGATCAGCTTCATCGACCCGACGACGGGCCTGTACAACCGATGGTACCTGCAGCCCCGCCTCGTGGAGGAGTTCTCCAGGGCGAAGCGCAGGGGATTTCCTCTCTCCTGCCTCTTCATCGACATCGACGATTTCAACGCCGTCAACGACCGCCACGGCCACTTCATCGGCGACAGGGTCCTGCGGGACATGGCCCAGCTGCTCCGGGGGCATTGCCGCAAGGAGGACGTGCTGATCCGCTTCGGCGGCGACGAGTTCGTCATGCTCCTCAGCGCCTCGGGGCAGAGGGCGGCCAGGGCGGCCGCCGAGCGCATCCGGGGCCGCATCCGGGCGCTCCCGCTCAGCGGTGTGGACCCGCAGCCGGCGCTCTCCGTCTCGATCGGGGTGAGCACCCTCGGGAAGGAGCACGTCACCTCATCCCGGGATCCCTGGGAACTCGTGTGGACGGCCGACGGGGCCATGCACCTGGCCAGGCAGAAAGGGCCCGGCCGGATTCACTGGCTGGACTGCCACGACAACCGGGGCAAGGCCGATCATGGAGAACGGGCAGTATCGTAACCCATTGAATGGATTGAGTATCCTTCCTATCCGGCATCGAAGGCATACAGTCAAGACTCGCCGGCCTCTGCTTTCCGCACCCCTGCCTTCATCCCCTGCTCCTGTTCTGCTCTAAAGTTTCTTTGCTTCGTGACGATAAAAATGGTGCAGCAGTTGCACAGGGTTTATATGTTGCTGTAGGATTGGAAACCAAGCCCGAGTCAAGAGGTGCTTCATGGCGAAAATGTTTTTCTCCACGTCCGAGGTGGCGGATCTCTTCAACGTCAACCGGGTGACCATCTACCGCTGGGTCAAAGAGGGGATGGTGAAGGGGTACAAGGTGGGCAAGCACCTCAAGATCCCGCTGGCGGAGGTGGAACGGCTCAAGCGCGAGTTCGGATTCGGCGACGTCCCCCTGGACAAGCTGCAGGGGGGCGAGGGCGCGGCCGCAGAGGCCGGCAAGGCGGATCCGAGAGGCCCTGCCTTCAAGAAGCTCGTCATGGTCATCGACGACGACGAGAACATCCTCACCTTCATGCAGAACGCCTTCGAGGGCCTCGGTCTCAACCGGCACTGCACCCTGAAGACCTACGCCAACGGCCTCGAGGCGGTTTTGCAGATCGGCGAGGAGAAGCCGGATCTGATCCTGCTCGACATCGTCATGCCCAACCTCAACGGCCTCGAGCTGGCGGAGAAGATCCGCAGGATCCACCGCGACATCAAGATCATCATCCTGACGGGATACCCGGAGTACCTCACCGAGGACGAGCGCGGCAAGTTCCTCGACTACATGACGAAGCCCGTCGACCTGCGGAAGCTCCACGAGACGATCGTGAAGGCCCTCGACATCCCCGCCGACAGGGCCAACGGCATGCAGGCGCGGTCCTGACGCTCACCGGATGGAAGCGGGGCACGTACTGTGCGGGCGGTCGAAGGTCGGCCGGAACGGGTTCTCGATCGGGTTGACGATCCAAGATACACAGGGAGGCAGCAAGACATGCAGACGGAGACGATCGAAAGACAGGAAAACCCCATGGCCGGGATCCCGGCAAGGGAAGGGAAATACCTGACCTTCTCGCTGGCCGGCGAGGAGTACGGGATCGGCATCCTGAAGGTCAAGGAGATCATCGGGATGATGAACATCACCCCCGTTCCCCAGACCCCGGAGTTCGTCAAGGGGGTCATCAACCTCCGGGGGAAAGTCATCCCCGTCGTGGACCTGCGCCTGCGGTTCGCCCTCGAGGCCGCGGCCTACACGGAGCGCACCTGCATCATCGTCGTGGAGGTGGCGGGGCAGGGCGGCTCCGTCATGATGGGGATCGTCGTCGACGCCGTCTCGGAGGTGCTCAACATCCGCGGGGCCGACATCGAGAACACGCCCGCCTTCGGGGTGCGGCTCAACACGGATTTCATTCTCGGGATGGCCAAGGCGGCCGGCGGGATCAAGATCCTGCTCGACATCGACAAGGTGCTCAGCAGCGAGGACCTCGTGGCGGTCCGCCGCGCGGCCTGAGGAGACATATACCCTTGAGGGAGAAGCTGAAGGGCGATTTCAAGGATTTCTGAGAAAGGAATGCGGATCGCCCCGCGGGGTGATCCGCGGTCGTCATCACGCCGCATGATGCTCGAACTGCGCGACACGGAATTCGAAAAGATCAGCCGCCTCGTCTACAGCCACTGCGGCATCCACCTGCACGACGGAAAGAAGGAGCTCGTCAAGGCGCGGCTCAGCAAGCGGATCCGCGAGGGGAACTTCCGGTCCTTCGCGGACTACTACGACTACGTCAAGACCGGCGAGGGGACCGACGAGTTCATCGCCATGATCGATTCCCTCTCGACGAACCTGACGAGCTTTTTCCGGGAGGACGGGCATTTCCGGGCCCTGGCCCGGATCGTCCCGGAGATGCTTCGCGAGGGCGCGCGGCGTGGCCGGCCGCGCCTTTGCCTCTGGAGCGCCGGCTGCTCCTCCGGCGAGGAGCCCTACACGATGGCCATCACGGCCCTCGAGGCCGCCCAGGGGTTCAACGCCGATGTCCGCATCCTGGCCACCGACATCTCCACGCGGGTCCTCAGGAAGGCCTCGCAGGGCATCTACCCGGCGGAGCGGGTCAAGACCGTCCCGCCCGACCTGCTGCGGAAGTATTTCCAGGTCGGCCAGGGCAGCTGGGCGGGCCACTACCGCGTGAAGCGGGACGTGCGGGACCTCGTGCGCTTCGAGCGCTTCAACCTCATGGAGACCATGGCCCCGGGCGACCCCTTCGACGTCATCTTCTGCCGCAACGTGATGATCTACTTTGACAAGAAGACCCAGGAGGGCCTGGTGAACCGCTTCCACGGCCGGCTGGCCAGGGGCGGCTACCTCTTCATCGGCCACTCCGAGAGCCTCACGGGGCTCAACCACGCGTTCCAGTACCTGGAGCCCAGCGTGTACCGGAAGTAGGAGAGCATGGCGGAACTCGTCGTCGGCATATCGGACCTCAAGGTCAGCAACAACCCCGCGGACTCGATGGTCACCTACGCCCTGGGCTCCTGCATCGCCGTGGCCGTCTACGACCCGGCGGTGAAGGTGGGGGGGCTGTTGCACTACATGCTTCCCGACTCGACCCTGGATGCCGAGAAGGCCAGGGAGACGCCGGGCATGTTCGCCGACACGGGCATCCCGCTTCTGTTCAAGTCCTGCTACAGCCTCGGGGCCGACAAGAAGCGGATGGTCGTCAAGGTGGCCGGCGGGGCCAGCATCCTCGACGAGTCGAATTTCTTCCGGATCGGGCAGAAGAACATCATGGCGATGCGGAAGCTCTTCTGGAACAACAACGTCCTCATCGACGCCGAGGACACGGGCAAGAACTGCAACCGCACGGTGAAACTCGACCTGGCCACGGGCAAGGTCTTCGTCAAGCGGTCGGGCGGCCCGATGGAGGAGCTGTGAAGATCAACAAGCGAATCCTGAAATCCATCCGGGCGCTGCCGCCCTTCCCGGTGACGATCCAGAAGGTCATGGCGCTGGCGGGCGACCCCGACTCGTCGCTCACGGAGCTGGCCGCCGTGATCCGCCTCGACCAGGCCATCACGGCCAACATCCTGCGGATCTGCAACTCCGCCTACTTCGGGCTGCGCCGGCCCGTGGACAACGTGGGCGACGCCATCCTGCACATGGGGAAGAAAAACGTCCTGCGGGCCGTCATGGCCGCGGGCCTCTCGCGGTATTTCCGCACCGCGAGGGGATACGACGTCAAGGGGGGCGATCTCTGGGAGCACGCCGTGGCGGTGGCGCTCATGGCCCAGATCTGCGCCGCGAGGGTTTCCCATCCCGACGATCCCCGGCTCTTCACGGCGGGGGTGCTGCACGACATCGGCAAGATGGTGATGGGCGAGTTCGTGCACGAGGCCTGGCAGAGGATCGAGGAGCTCACGGAGCGGCGGCAGTACTCCTTCCTCGAGGCCGAGGAGGAGGTCCTCGGCGTCAACCACGCCGAGCTGGGCGGGGAGATCGCCCTGCTCTGGAAGTTCCCCGACGAGATCCTGAAGGCCATCGCCTTCCACCACCGGCCGGACCTGCTGGCAAACGGGGATACCGTGCCCTGGATCGTCTACCTGTCCAACCAGGTCTGCCACGTCATGGGGATCGGCGTGGGGACCGACGCGCTGGCCTACCGCGCCGTCGGGGACGTGGCCGGGCGGCTTCAGCTCCGGCAGCGGGATCTCGAGGACATGATGGCCGAGCTGCACCGGAAGCTGCAGGGGGCGAGGGAGCTGGTCCAGATCGTTTCGGAACAAAAGGATAACGGGAGGGGATAAACGGAGGGAGCCATGGCCTTCAACCTGCTGATCGTCGACGACTCGGCCTCCATGCGGGCCGTCGTGAAAAAGATCGTGGGCCTGACGGGACTGGAGGTGAACCAGGTCCTGGAGGCGGACAACGGCCGCAAGGCCCTCGACATCCTGGGCGGCAGCTGGGTGGATGCGGTGATCCTCGACATCAACATGCCGGAGATGAACGGCCTCGAGCTGCTCGAGCGCATGAGCGGCGATGACCTCCTGAAGAGCATCCCCGTGGTCATGATGACCACGGATGCCAGCGAGGAGCACATGAAAACCGCCTTCGACCTGGGGGCGAAGGGGTTCGTCCGCAAACCCTTCGTGCCCGAGGAACTCAGAAAGATGCTCCTCGGGGTTCTCGGGTTCGACGAGAAGGGGGACTATGGAAAACGTGAAAGGGATCCTGGCGGAGTCGATTTTTGAGGTCTTCGAGAGGATGTTCTTCATCTTTCTCGAGCCCGGGGGGGCTGCTCCGGTCCATGACTGCGAGACGGCGATCCGCTTCGACGGCCCCCGCAGGGGGACCCTGCGCATCCGGCTCGGGCGGCCGGTGGCGAAGCTCATGGTCCGGAATATGCTCGGGCTCGAAAACGGGGCCGTGACGGAGCCGCACATGGCGGATTGCGTCAAGGAGGCGGCCAACATGGTCTGCGGGAACTTTCTCGTGCACTGGGATGCCTCGAAGAAGTTCACCATGTCGCTCCCCGAGTTCTCGGCGAGTCCCGGCCGGACGCCGGCCGCCCCGCGGGATGCGGTGACCTTCGACTTCGACTGCGAGGCGGGCAAGGTGGGGGTGGTGCTCGAGATGGAGGGTGAAGGGCAGAGGGCAGAGGGCAGAGGGTTCTGAGCGTTGAACAGGATTAAAGTGCTCATCGTCGACGATTCGGCCATCGTCCGCAAGATCTTCTCGGAGGAACTCTCGAAGTTCCCCGACATCGAGATCGTGGGGACGGCGCCGGACCCCTACGTGGCCCGGGACAAGATCGTCGCCCTGAAGCCCGACGTGGTCACCCTCGACATCGAGATGCCCCGCATGGACGGGATCACCTTCCTGCGGAAGCTCATGAGGCACTACCCCATCCCGGTCATCATCGTAAGTTCGTTGACGCCGAAGGGTGGAAAACTGACGCTGGAGGCCCTCGACATCGGCGCCGTCGAGGTCATCGCGAAGCCCGGAGCGGCCTACACCGTGGGCGACATGAGCGCCCAGCTGGCCGAGAAGATCCGGGCGGCCTCGCGGGCACGGATCGTGAAACGGCAGGGGGACGGGCCCGGAATCGGGGGCCCGCCGGAGCCGGTCCGGGCCCTGGCCCAGACGACGAACCAGGTTGTCGCGATCGGCGCCTCCACGGGGGGCACGGAGGCCCTCAAGGCCGTGCTCACGCGGATGCCCGTGAACTCCCCCGGCATCGTCGTCGTGCAGCACATGCCGGCGAACTTCACGACGGCCTTCGCCGAGCGCCTCAACAGCCTGTGTCCGATGACGGTCCGGGAGGCGAAGAACAGCGACTCCGTGACCCAGGGGACGGTGCTCATCGCCCCCGGGAACTACCACATGCTCCTGCGGCGCAGCGGGGCCCGCTACTACGTGGAGGTCAAGGACGGCCCCATGGTGCACCACCAGCGGCCCGCCGTGGACGTCCTGTTCAAGTCCGTCGCCCAGGTCGCGGGGGCCAACGCCGTCGGGGTGATCCTGACGGGGATGGGCGCCGACGGGGCGTCGGGGATGCTGGAGATGAAGAAGGCCGGCGCGAGGACCATCGCCCAGGACGAGAGCTCCTGCGTGGTCTTCGGGATGCCGAAGGAAGCCATCAAGCTCGGCGGCGCGGATAAGGTCCTTCCCCTGGACCAGATCGCCGGGGAACTGGTGAGGATGATGTGACATGGATCATGCTGAGCTGAGACGCGAGATCGACGAGGTGGCGTCGGGTTTCCTCTTCCTGGAGAAGAGGGAGATCGACATCCCGACGGCGGGACAGTTCCTGAACCAGCTCGAGGGGATCATGGGGCACGCGGAGACCCTCGGGGTTCCAGAGGTCCGGCGGCTCGCGGGAGGAT